>OKUC01000961.1_pt1 | contig 12007 bp, 9 predicted proteins | sample 1606761 | NCBI WGS metagenome assembly OKUC01 (sample SAMEA3882542, study PRJEB24775) | human gut metagenome | biome: human-associated habitat; feature: intestine environment; material: feces | place: Netherlands | collected 2009/2010 | reverse complement strand
CCAGACGCTCGCCGTCCTTGGTAAAGGCCACCACGCTGGGGGTGGTGCGCTCGCCTTCGGCGTTGGTGATGACCACAGGCTTGCCGCCCTCCACCACCGCCACGCAGGAGTTGGTGGTGCCAAGGTCGATTCCGATCACTTTGCTCATAGTGCTTGTCCTCTTTTCTTCGGCGCAGAATATTTCCTTGAATATCTTACCGGTTTCCTATGACGATTTCTTAGAACAAATGTAAAGAAACTGTGTTTCAGGCGTTTTTATCGTCGGCCAGCAGCTGATCGGTCAGCAGTTCAGCCTCCCGCAGCCAGGCTGCAGCATCCGTTTCGCCCTCGGCCTGCAGGATCCGAAACCCCTGCACGGCTTCGGCCACCTGCAGCAGCGCCTTTTTGCGGGAGAGGTACTGGGTCTCGTACTGGGCAAGGCGCAGGCAGACCTGCGGGGTGTAGGCGATGTCCGGTACTTCCCGGGCAGCGCTCTGGGCGCGGCGGTAGTATTGCAGGGTCTCCGCCATCTCCCTGCCCGATGCGGCACAGTCATCCCCCAGGGCGATCATGGCCTGAACCTCCCCGGCCTGCGCGGCCTTTTTCCACATCCGCCGGGCCTGGGTCTTATTCTTCCGGGTACCCCGGCCATAATACAGGCAGTCCCCCAGGGCAGAAAGCGCCTCTGCGCTGCCCGCCTCGGCGGCGGCAGTGTAGCGGGCCGCTGCCTCCGGCCAATCCCCGGCCCGGGCGGCGGCGTGCCCGGCTTCCAGCTCCTGAGCGCCGGGGTTGTCGCTTCCCCGCTCCGATCTCAGCAGCCCGCTGAGCAGGGAGACATCCAGCGTGGCAGAGCTTGTCCACGGGTCCAGCACCACACCATCGATGCCGTCCGTTTCCAGCGCATACTCCATGGCGCTGCGCAGGCTGCGCTCCACCATGGGGCGGGTGGCGCTGGCCTTTTCCGCCTCGGCGTTCTTTACCGAGGTGAACAGCGGCAGATAGTGCCGCTCTTTCCGGGCGTGGAGCAGCCAGGGCGGCAGGCCCTCGGCCCGATCCTCCGGGATGGGCAGGTGTGCCCAGGGTGCGGCCCCGCTCTGGGGGTCCACCGCCGCATCCAGCGGCACCAGCACCTTGGTCTGCAATTCCAGCGCATAGTTCAGGGCGTTCATCAGGCTCCAGAAATGTTCCTCGCTCTGTTCCCGGTACAGCCGCGCCACGGCCTCCTCCACAAACGGGCAGCCTGTGCCCACCGGCCCGTACTGCGGCGCAGTCCGCTTTTTTCCGCTGCCCACCGGCCGGAAGCGCCGACCGCCCATGTTGTATGCCATTTATCTCACCCTTCTTTTTCGTCAATAGGATAAGTATAGCAGGAATCCGCAAATTTCACAATATTTTCCCGCAGGCAGGCCGCACGCAAAAACAGCAGGCGGCTGCACATGGCCGTCTGCTGTCAGGTTCATTCATCTGCCGCATCATCTGCGCCATCCAGATAGCGCTCGATGCTGCCGATGCTGTATCGGTTCTCGTTGGCTTCCACGCTCCGTGCACTGGCATCGTAGCAGGCTTCCAGAATGGGCATCACTGGCTGCTGGCCCTCCGGGTCGGTCAGATGTCCGATGGCCCGGGCCTCATAGTAGTTGTCGATGATCTGGTTCACGATCCGTTTGCGGTCACGGAGCGGAGTCTGCAGGTTGGCCAGCTGCTCCTGCCGGATGCCGCAGCTGTTGCTGCCGTGGTCGCCGAACAGGATGTAATACTCCTGCTCGATCTCCAGCGGTGCAGCCTGATGCAGATAATAATCCGCCAGTACCCTCCGCTTCTTTTCGGTGCTGAAGCCCTTGATATCCTCCATGCCGCACGGAAAAAGCTCCGGATGCCGGATCCACATTTCATAGGGCCCCACCGGCAGGTGCAGAGTATCGAATACATCCAGATAATCCTCCAGCGCAATGCGGATCTCGCCCCGCTCCCATTTCTGAATGGTGCGCTTGTCCCGCCCCAGCATATCCGCAAGCTCCTGCTGAGATCTGCCCGCCACGTTCCGGGCAAAGGCAATGGCTTCCCCGATTCGGTTCCGGTAGTTGGTCATATTCTTTCCCTCCTGACACACACTTGTACACCAGGCATTCCAACGTCTGGCGACATAAAATACTTTCCTCTGATAAAAGGATAATGGTTTGTCCCGCCTTCTGTCAAGAGTTGCAAATTCAATCACTTCACGTCAAATTTTTGTTAAATGTGTCATCCAAGCCGGGCAGCCGCCTTTTTTGCAGAGATTTTGCCGCTCCGTGGGGCATCCGCCCCCTGTCTTAAACAACGTTCGGGCCATTTTGTCCTTTTTCACCTGCCGGAGGCGGCTGGATGTGTCATGTACACCACACCATGCGACGCAAAATATTTTTTGCAAAAAATTCCTCTTCGGCAAGTTTTTCCCAGCGCATCCGTTTCCATACACGCAAAAACCGCCCATAGCCGTCAAAAACAGCCATGGGCGGGTGCTTTTTCTTTATGCCAGTTTATTCAGCCTTACGGCAACGTAGGGATCAGGGAGCTTGAGCTCGTCAGCAAGGTCGGCTTCAGATTCGTACTTCTCCGCCGCCATGCCCACCACAACGCTGCACACGTCAAAGCGTCCGGCGGGCGAAAGGGCCGTAACCTTGGCTTCTCCATCGGCAATGGCGGTCACCACGCCATCCGCATCCACGGTAACGACACCGGGGTTGCTGCTGACCCATGTAATGGGCACGCTGCCGCCGCCCTCCACCGCAACGGTGGCCGTCAGACGTTCCTGGGTACCCACGGTGCGGAGCAGCAGGTCACTCTTGTTCAAGGTCACCTTGCCGATATCCGAAGTCACCGTGACGCTGCACCGCAAAGCCTGGCCGTTGGAGACCATTGCCGTGATGGTGGTGGTGCCCGCCGCCTGAGCCGTGACAAGGCCCTTATCGCTGACTGTGGCAACCTCGGGGTTGCTACTCATCCACTGGTAGACATAGAGGAAGGAGTGGTCGCTGTTGGTCAGCTGGAGCTGATGGGTGGGGTGCAGGTCATTGTACTGCAGCACAAGGCTCAGGCTGGTGGTATCCAGCGTGGGCTTTTTTCTGGCTGCTTCTTCATTTTTGCGGGTCACGGTCACCTTGCAGGCGGCGCGTTCGCCGTGGTCGGAGATGGCGGTGATGATGGCAGTGCCTGCATTGCGGCCCGTCACCTTGCCGTCGCCATCCACCGTGGCAACATTGGAGTTGCTGCTCATCCAGACGATGAAGTAATAATCGCTCTGTCCGCTGGTGTACAGGTAGCCCTTGGGGCGGGGGTCATCATCGGTGATCTCCAGCTCCATCTCGGTCAGCTCCAGTTCCAGCTTGGAGCCGGTTCCGGTCAGGCCTGTCAGCACACCGGGCGCGGCCTGCGCGGGCAAAGGGGCAGCCAGCAGGGCCCCGCTCAGAGCCAGCAGGGCCAGAAGCCGCCCCGCGGTTTGGAATTTCCATTTCATTGGGTCGAACTTCCCTCCTTGTTTCATCCCATGGGATCAAAGGAATGCCGCACACATGGAAAAATTTCGCGTCCATGATTTTTCTCACTACTGATTCATTTTACACGTCCGGCCAATGTGGGTCAAGTTTTTCGCCCAAAGTGCTGTGCTTTCGCACCCGATTTCGTCGGGAATTCCAATTTTTTCCGATTTTTTTGTGCAGAACATCAGGGCCAAAAAGCACTCAGTCACCTCCGGTGACAGCTTCTCTGATAGGGAGGCCAGGTTCACGCGCTTTCTTCGGTGTAATACTGTGCCTGGGCGTTCCACAGTTCGTAATACTTTCCATCCGGCTCCCCCAGCAGTTCCTCATGGGTGCCCTGCTGGACGACCTCGCCGTGGTCGAACACGGCAATCTCATCACAGAACTTGCAGGAGGACAGCCGGTGGCTGATATAAATTGCAGTCTTATCGCCCGCGATCTCGTTGAACTTTGCGTAGATCTCCGCTTCAGCCACCGGGTCCAGGGCGGCGGTAGGCTCATCCAGCACGATGAAAGGTGCATCCTTGTACAGGGCCCGGGCAATGGCGATCTTCTGGGCCTCGCCGCCCGAGATGGTCACGCCATCCTCGTCCAAATCTTTATAAAGGCAGGTGTCCAGCCCCTTGGGCATCCGGGCCAACCGGTCGGAAAAGCCCGCTTTTTGCAGGCAGTCGGCGGCACGGGCGACATCATAATGCTGGGCCGTGGCAACATTCTGGCCCAGCGGCAGGGCGAACAGCTTGAAATCCTGGAACACCACCGAGAAGATATCCATGTACTCATCGTAGCGGTACTTACGGATGTCGATGCCGTTGAGCAGGATGACACCCTCGGTGGGGTCGTATAGGCGGCAGAGCAGCTTGATGAAGGTGGTCTTGCCGCTGCCGTTCATGCCCACCACGGCCAGCCGCTCCCCCACCTTGAAGGTCATGCTCAGGTGGCGCAGGGCATATTGCTCGCTGCCGGAGTACCGGAACGAGACATCCCGGAACTCCACGGTATACTGGCGGTCGCTCCGCTTTTCGGTGGTCAGGCTGCCCTTGTACATCTTGTTGGGCAGGTCAAGATAGTCATAGAGCGTTTTCAGGTAGGGGGCGTTGAATCTGCAGTCGCCCACGGCGGTGAACAGCCCGCCGATGCCCACAAAAAAGTTGGTGGCTGCACCCACATACTGGGTCACAGCGCCCAGACCAAAGGCCCCGCCGTAGGCCTTCAGGCATACAAAGAGGTAGGCAAGACCCATGAGCAGAGCCGAAACGGCGTTGCCCGTGGCATTCAGGATGCCGAATTTCCCCTTGCGGGCCCGCTCAAAGGCAGGCATGGAGACGGCGGCGTGATCTTTCAAAAACTCGAACTGGTCGTACATCCGCACATCCAGCGCCTTTTTGTCGTCCCGACATACCCCCATGAGGAAGGCCCAGAGCCGGTTGCCCCAGCGGCCCTCCTCCTCGATATCCGGGCTGCTGATGCCCGCGCTGGAAGCGCACACCGGCGAGAGCCACGCCACGGCTAGGATCAGCACCAGCACTGCCGGAACACAGAGCGGGCTGTTGAAGACTGTCAGCGGGCCGGCGGGCACCCTGGCCGTGAACAGCCCCACCGACAGCACCGCGCCGCCCAGAATACGGAATACCGCCGCGGATACACTGTCCAGCAGCGCCACAGCGTTAGGATTGCCGCCGCTGCAGAAGCTTTCGCTCTGCTGGATGAAATTGTAGAGGTCGTAGACCTGCTGGCTGTCCTCGTCGGCATAATCCATGGACATCTGCTTTTCCATAAAGCAGTCATGGCCCAGCTGCCAGTTCAGCTGTTCCCGCTCCACGCTCTTCCAGTGGAGCAGGACCGACCGCACCAGCGTGAGCAGAGCGGTCACGCCCAGCACCCACGCCACATCCACGGCAAGGGCCTGCGGGTCCCGCGCGTCCGACAGCTCAGCCACCAGCCGGGCCGAGAACCAGACCACGGCATAGGGGCTGACGGCATCCGCCAGTGCCCACAGCACGGTGGACAGCACAAATCGGGGCGTATTTTTCCAGTAAAAGCGCCAGGCCCGCAGGGTCAGCCGGACGCTTTCCTTCAGGGTCATTTTTTCTTCGTTCATACAGCCTTGCCCTCCTTGTAATATTTGCTCTGCACCGCAAACAACTTGGCATAGCCGCCGTTTTGGGCCATCAGCTGGTCGTGGGTCCCCTCCTCGACCACACGGCCGTTTTCAAGGAAGAGAATGCGGTCACAGAAACGGGTGGAGGCCAGTCGGTGGCTGATGAACAGGCTGGTGCGGCCCCGGGTCATCTCGTTGTACTTCTGGTAGATATCATCCTCGGCGATGGGGTCAAGGGCGGCAGTGGGCTCATCCAGCACAAGAATAGGCGCGTCTTTATACAGGGCACGGGCCAGCATCAGGCGCTGGGTCTGGCCGCCGGAGAACTCCACGCCGTCCAGATAGACATCCCGGCCCACATGGGTCTTGATACCCGCCGGGAGGGATGTGATTTTTTCCGTCAGCCCTGCCTGGTCAAGACAGTACCGCACCTTTTCCTCGTCGATGCCGTCCATGGCCTGGGCCACATTCTCGGCCACCGTGCAGGAGAGCACGCTGAAATCCTGAAAGACCGCTTCAAACAGCTTGTAGTAATCCCGGCGGTTATACTGCCGGATATCCTGCCCGTTCAGCAGAACACGCCCCCCGGTGGGGTCAAGGAAGCCGCAGATCAGCTTGACCAGTGTCGTCTTGCCAGCGCCATTCAAGCCCACGATGGCCAGGTTCTCGCCGGGGTGCAGTGTCAGGCTCATGTGGGCGATGGTGTTTTTCTCCGCACCGGGGTAGCGGTAGCTCACATCCTCCAGCTGCAGCTCATAGGGCATATCCAGCCGCTTTTCCAGCGGGATGCCCTCCTCAAACCGGAAGGGTTCCGGCAGCTCGAGGAACTCCCGGATGGTGGAGATGTCCAGGCTCTGCTTGCGCAGGAGGGCAAACTGCTCCATCAGGCCTGTGACCCACTGGGCAAAGCCGGAGGCCGCACCGAAGTAGAGCAGGAATTCCGACACCGGCAGGCCCCTGGTCACGGTGAGCCAGAGCAGATAAGCATAGGCCGCACCGTTGCGCACCAGCAGCAGGGCCAGGTCGATGAGGTTGGCGGTCAGGTAGGCGCGCTCCCGCTTTTCGAGAAAGGCATAGTTGAGCCGCAAAGCAGAATCGTACAGGTCAGTGAGCCACTGCCGCAGGCCGAAGATGCGGATATCCTTGCCGAACTCGCGTCCCTCGGCGGTGTTGCGCAGGTAATGCAGGCTCCGGGTGATCTTTGCCCCCTCCTCCCGGTGGCGGTAGCCCCACTCGTTGATATTCCTGGTGGAAAAATAGCTCACCACAGCGGTCAGGGCCGTCAGGACACAGAGCCAGGGGTTCAGCCCGGACAGCAGAGCCAGATACACCCCGAAGCCGATGAGATTTGTCATGATATCCGTCCAACTTTTCCAAAAAGCCTCGCCGGAAGCACGGCTGTTCATACAGGCATCGTGGCCCTTCTGATACATCAGACGGAAGGCTTCATCCAGCAGGTTGGCATAGGCCGTGCGGGTGCGCTTGGTGCTGATGCGCTTCAGCAGCTCCAGCCGCACGCCGCACCGGCCAAACATGGTGAGGTGGTCGATGTAGTAGCACAGCGCGGTCAGGGCAAACAGCAGGATGGTGAACCCGCCGATGGCACCCAGCAGCTGGCCCAGCGGCGCGCCGCTTTCCAGTTTGCCCAGCACCGCCGGGCTGATGAGCATTTCGGCAGTGGTCTTGCCTGCCGTGCAGACGGCCAGCAGCACCACCAGCAGCGGCACGCTCCGTCGGGTGTCCCAGGCCACCGAGAGCATGTAGGCAGTGTTCTGCCAGACATTGTATTTGGGCTTTGGCTTTTTGGTTTTCTCGTTCTTTCCCATTTTGGAATCCCCTTTCACTTGTCTGGCAATGATCCTAACACAAAAAATCGCCCCCGACACATTTCGGGGACGAAACGCCTGATTTGGGGGATGAATTGCAGGAACCTCTCCGTCAATGCTTCGCATTGCCACCTCTCCTAGTAGGAGAGGCAAGCCAGTAGCAGCGTGAACTTGGCTCCCCAATCAGGGGAGCTGGCGCGGAGCGCCTGAGAGGTTTACACCTGTGGAATCAATATCTCCGTCGTGAATGCCCCATCCTCGCTGTTGCGGCTGAGGTAGCCATCCAGCTTTTCCACGATGGCATCAATGCGCACCAGCCCGAAGCCGTGGCCCTCGCCCTTGGTGGTGACAAAACGGCCCGCAAGCTTTTTCTGCTTTTTAGTTGCCGTGAAATTGGTGAAGGAGATATAGAGCTGTGTGCCCTTCATATCCATATATACCCGGATGAGCCGCTTCTCCTCGGGCAGCTCCGCACTGGCATCCATGGCGTTATCAAAAAGGTTGCCCAGGATGCAGCAGAGGTCAAGCTCACTCATTTTCAGTTTGACCGGGATATGGGCATCGATCTGCACCGGGATATTTCGGCTCTTGGCAAGGGATATCTTGCTGTTGATGATGGCATCAGCCATGGCGTTGCCGGTTTTTACAGCCAGATCAACAGTGTTCAGGTCGGTATCCAATGCATCCAGGTAGGCTTTGATGCCGTCCATATCCCCCTGTGCCGCCAGCACCTTCATGGTCTGGATGTGTCCCCGGTAATCGTGCCGCCATCCCCGCATCTGGCGGTACATGTTGTCCACCTCTTTGTAGTGGGTCTCAATGAGCTCCCGCTGGTAAGCGGCGATGCGTTTATCGAGGAGCTTTGAAAAGAATTTAAGTTTCATCATTAAGTCCTCTCAATGATTGCCCGGTTCAGGGGCTCATAGGCACCCCGGGGCAATGGGAGGGCGGTACCATCGGCCAGCACGACTTCCTTTTTGGTCACACGGCGGATCTGTTTCAGGTTCAAGATCATCCCCCGCCCCACCCGGAGGAAGCCTTCGTCCAGCTGGGCCTCGAACTCACCAAGCGTCCGCTTGACGGTGTAATCCTGCCTGGCATGAACCGTGACGTAATTCTGGTGCACGTCCAGATACCGCACCTCATACAGCGGCAGGCGCACCAGCTCGCCGGAAAGCTCCAGGTTCAGGCACCGGGCGTTGCGGCGGTGCTTTTCCCAGGCACGGTCGAGAACAGCAAAGAGCTTTTCGCGGCTGACCGGCTTCACCAGGTAGTGGAGGGCGGCCACGTCATAGCCCTCGGCAATGTAATCGGAGTAGCCGGTGATGAACACGATCTGCACGGCTTCATTCTCCTGCCGCACCGTTTTGGCCAGCGTCACACCGTCCGTGCCCGGCATTTCCACGTCCAGAAGTAATAGGTCAAAGCTTTTGTCCTCTGCGTAGCGAAAAAGAAAGGCATCCGCCGAGGCAAAGCGCTCACTCTCCACCTCAATGCCACGCTCTGCGGCCCACTGGTGCAGAATGCTCCCCACAAATTCAGCATCGGTCGTGCTGTCATCACAGATCGCGGCACGGTATGACATGGCGGCTTCTCCTCTCTTTCCGTAAACTCTGGGTAGAAGTATGACACACTTTGTCCGCAATTGCAACAAAAAGAAGCGGCTGACACGACAGCCGCTTCTTTTTGTACGATTTCATTTTATGAATTATTTTCAGTTGTGCTGTTTCAGGGCGCAGACCGCAATGCTCAAAGCACTCCAAGCTGCCTGATACATCAGGACAGCGGCCACCGACAGGGTGCCGATGCTGCCCGCGTAGGTCAGCAGAACACCGATGACCACCGAGAACCAGACCGAGACCATCTGCACCGTGGTGGCGCTCGTCTCGGCGTTCTGGGCCTTTTCCGCCGCGCGCAGGCCGCCGATCAGGCTGGCAAAGCCCTTATCATGCAGCATACAGCAGCGGGCCGTCTCGTCCGGCTGGGCAGGGGTCAGCGCGCTGCACTGCTCCTCATCCAGCAGGGTGATCATCCCCTCGGGCAGATGGTAAGCCTCGGTGATGTGGCGGGCCGTCAGGCTGGGGTCCTCACAGGTGACCAGCAGGCGGATGTTCTCCCGCTGCAGCACCTCCAGACCGCGGGCGGCGTTGCGGCCGCCCACATAATGGAGCACGAACATGGCGTGCAGGCTGCCAGAAACAGCCAGATACAGGATCTGCAGCGCGCCGTTCTGGGAGTGCTCATCCTCATACTCCTGCTCGGGCAGGGGCACGCCCTCCCGCTCCATGTACAGCCGGTTGCCGATGAGCACCCGGTTGTTATCGCACCAGGCAGCAAAGCCAAGGCCGTGGTGGACCTCCAAGTCCTTCACAGGGTACAGGATCTCGGTACGGTCCTCGATGATCTGGCGGAACAGGCCCCGCAGGGTCTCGCAGCTGTGGTTGAGGATACTAGCCGCATAGAGGATGGCACGGTCGATGCGGCCGCCCTTGAAGATGCGGATGTCCTCTAGATTCACGCTGTCGGCGGTAAAGAGCTCGTCGGCATCCACCTGCACGGTATCCACACCGCCCAGCTCCTCAATGGCGGACCAGCCGGGCACCACGGCACCGGCGGCGGCAGCGGTCTTTTGCAGGCGCAGGGAAGCGATGCCCGCAACCAGGGTGGAGGACAGCGGTGCACCCATGCAGAGCATGGAGGTCAGGGCTGCGGCCATGCCGTTGGGCCCGCCGCCAAACAGCAGGAACACCAGCCCGCTGAGCACGGCGGCACCCAGCAGGATCAGGGCTGTCTTGCGGGCGCGGCGCTCACTGGCGCGCTCCCCGAAGCTCTGCTCCACCAGCGCCTCGTCCCACTGGACAGGGCGGCTGAGCAGCACCCAGGGGTCTTTCTGATCCAGGCTCCGGGCCAGCACCCGGATCAGGTCCTTATCCCGGACACGGAACGCGCCCTGCAGCCCCTCAGGGGATCGGGCGGCAAGGTCGTAGCCGTTTCTGACGGCAGTCAGCAGGACACGGCTGCCCAGCAGGGCCAAGAACAGGCCCAGTGCGGCCACGCCGGAAAGCAGCGTCCAGCTGGAGTTCTGATAGCTCTGGGCGTTGAGCAGGGCGACCGCCGCCTGCACCAGCGCACCGCAGGCGGCCAGCGCCGGCATGGTGTCTGCACTGGGACGGCCCTTGAGGCCCTGCAGGCCATCCCGCAGGACTGGCCAGCCCACAGCCAGCGCACCGGCCAGAAAGAGCAGGTTGGCGGCATAGAACGCCGCCGGGGCGATCACGGGGTCAAGGGAGGCCACAGGGGCCAGCAGCCCCTCGGCAACAAGGCCAAAGTGGAGCAGCACCACGGCTAGGATGCCCTCCAGCACACACCGCAGCGTCAGCTCCGCGCCCATCCGGCGGAGCTTCTCCCCCACCTGCTCGGGCGTTTCCGGCTCGGCTTCCTCTTCAGGCTTCTCCTCAGCCTCCGGCGCGGCAGGGGCCGCTTCCTCAGCAGGCTGGGCCGGGGCCTCCTCTGCCGGGGCGGCAGGTGCTTCGTCCTCTTCCAGCCCCATCAGCGGCAGGCTCATGCTGTCGTCCTTGCTGGGGGCCTCGGTGCGGGTAGGGGCCTGCGGCTCGTTCTCGTCCGCGCCCTTGCCAAAGAACTGGAGCGCCTTTTCCGGTTCCGGCTCAACCTCTGGCGCGGCTTCCGGGGCAGACTTCGCCTGCTTTACCGACTGATCCTCGGCAAACACCATGGGGATGGCCGGGCCCTCGGGCGCTGCGGGAGCTTCCGGCTCCACGGCCAGCACCTCTTCGGGGGCATCCTGCACCTCCTCCACCGAGGCAGGCTTGGGGGTGCCATAGAGCATGGCCTTGAGTTCGGCCATCTCTGCATCCTCCTGCTGCTCCTGCGGGGTCAGGGGTTCCTGGCGGCGGGGCGGCTCCGGCTTTTTCTCGGGCTGGGATGCGGGCCGGGGTTCCGGCTTCGGCGCTGCGGGGGCTTCCGGCGCGGTGGGCAGAGCCACAGGCTCTGCTTCCTCCAGCTCTCCGGGCTCCAATGCCAGCTCCAGGCCGGCCTCGGCTTCTTCCTCATGGCCCAGCACGATCTCACCCGTGGGCGGCAGCTCATTCTGCACGGCCGGGGCGGCGGCTGGCTCCTCTTTGTCCTTTTCGCGGTGAAAGAGCTTGCCCAGCAGGCTGCCGGTGCTTTCCTTTTCCTCATCGCGGCGCTTCATCTCTTCGGGCACCTGTGCCACGCTGGTGCTGAAAAACGTGCGGAACTTCTCGTTCTGCGCATCGATCTCTTCCTGTGTCAGCTCTTTGCGCTTATCATCCTTTGGCATCCTAGTCCCTCCCTGTTCTGGTCACGGCGGTCTGGCCGCCGTTTCTTACTCTGCGGCGCGCTGGCTCTGGATCTCGTACAGGATGATGCCAGCCGCCACCGAGACATTGAAGCTGTCCACACCGGTGCCCTGAGCGGCCATATCCAGCCGCACCACACCGTCACAGAGCTTTTTCACCAGCTGGGATACACCACTGCCCTCGCTGCCCAGCACCAGTGCAATGGGGCCGGTCAGGTTGTTCTTGCGCAGGGGCACGCCGTCCATA
>OKUC01000954.1_pt1 | contig 12085 bp, 9 predicted proteins | sample 1606761 | NCBI WGS metagenome assembly OKUC01 (sample SAMEA3882542, study PRJEB24775) | human gut metagenome | biome: human-associated habitat; feature: intestine environment; material: feces | place: Netherlands | collected 2009/2010 | reverse complement strand
TCTGCGCCACGCGCTGTAAGCTGGCTGTGCAGGGTGCGGATGTTATCACCTACCGCAGCCATGACAGCGTTTTTCGTGCGCTCTTCCTTGTCACCAAGGCTCAGATAAATGTGCTGTGCCTGTATCGGGTGCTGCTGTTCAAACTCCATCCAGCCCGGAAACCAAACAGAGGGCGAGGCGGCGGCGACACCATAGAACAGATCAGTCTGGGTGGATGCCCACAATGCAAACAGCCCTGCCAGCGAATAGCCGCCCAGAATGATTTTGACTTTTTCCGGGAGATCAAACTGTTGTTTCAGTGACGGAATGACCTGCTCTGTCAGAAAGCACAGGGTTTCCGTAGCCTTGCCACCAAATCCTTGCTTTCCCCACACAGCAGGGGCTTCCCACGGGGAAAGTGCATCGTTCCAGCTTTCCACCGGGATGGCCGCAAACAGAAAGTTCTGGCCGTTTTGTGCGATAGCAACCACTTCGTTGTCTATGCTCTGCAACTCATGTTCGCCTGTCATTTGGAGCAGTAGGTATTCTGCATGGGCTTCACCGTAAATACGGCAAGGTCTGTTCCCGATTTGCATTGTCTGTGCGGTCACTGCGACGTCCTCCCGAAAAAACTTTGATAAGCCCAGTATAGCAACTGAAAAATCATTTTGCAATTCAAAAGGCGTTCATAGCCGTAGCAAGCAGTGTCTTCGTATATACAAAGACCATTTTGCGTTGCAAAATGCTTGTTGGGAAATCCCAAACCCTTGAACTACATCCGATGGATGCAGGCTACGCGTTTTTTGCAAAACGCTCTTTCAGCACACCGCAGGAATGCGCAGCCATCACGGAATTGTGATGATTACAGGGATTGGGATTGCATCCCAACAAGCGAATGAACACAGCAGAATTTTAATTCTGCGTGCGAATTTAGCCTTTGTGCGCACAAAGGCTCTGCTTGCCACGGTTATGGTTCTGCGAATGCGATTGAGAAACTTTTCATTCGCATTGCAAACCGGGTGGCACTTTTGTATAATTGGTTCAATGAACACACGCATAAAATCGGAGGGGCTGTCCGATTAAAAAATTCTAAAAACGCCCTATTGTAGGCCACTGGGAGGAATAGCATGAACAAGCAGCAACTCGCATCGAAAATCTGGGAATCTGCCAACAAGATGCGCTCTAAAATCGAAGCCAACGAGTACAAGGATTACATTCTGGGCTTCATGTTTTATAAATTTCTGTCGGACAAGGAAGTCAAATGGCTGAAAGAGAATGACTGGACAGACGAATATCTGCCGGATTTGACCGAAGACGATGCCGAAACGCTGGATACCGTTCGGAAGAATGTCGGCTATTTTATCGCCTATGAAAATCTGTTTTCCACATGGATCAGCAAAGGCAGCGACTTCAAGGCTGACGACGTAACGGTGGCATTGCAGGCATTCAGTCGACTGATCGACCCGCACCACAAAAAGGTGTTTGACGGTGTCTTTGCTACGCTGCAAACCGGCCTGTCCAAACTGGGTGAAAGCTCCGGTGCGCGGACAAAGGCCATTCGCGACCTGATCTATCTCATCAAAGATATTCCCATGGACGGCAAGCAGGATTATGATGTTCTCGGCTTTATCTACGAATATCTGATCAGCAACTTTGCAGCAAACGCAGGCAAGAAGGCCGGCGAGTTCTACACGCCGCACGAAGTTTCGCTGCTCATGTCTGAAATCGTGGCGTACCACCTGAAAGACCGGGAAGAGATCAAAATTTACGACCCCACCAGCGGTTCCGGCTCACTGCTGATCAACATTGGTCAGTGTGCCGCACGGTATATGGGCAATGGCAACAACATCAAATACTACGCACAGGAGTTGAAGGAAAACACCTACAACCTGACCCGCATGAACCTTGTCATGCGCGGCATTCTGCCCGACAACATTGTAACGCGCAACGGCGATACGCTGGAGGAAGATTGGCCGTACTTTGAAGAAAACGACCCGGTCAACACCTACGACCCGCTGTTTGTGGATGCGGTGGTATCAAATCCCCCATATTCGCAGGCGTGGAATCCGAACGACAAAGAGAACAACCCGCGCTTTTCGGATTACGGCCTTGCCCCCAAAGGCAAGGCAGACTACGCCTTTTTGCTGCACGACCTGTATCACATCCGCAATGACGGCATTGTGACCATCGTTCTGCCCCACGGTGTTCTATTCCGTGGCGGTGAAGAAGGTACAATTCGCAAAAATCTGATTGACCACAACAACATTGATGCAATCATCGGTCTGCCCGCCAATATTTTCTTCGGCACAGGCATTCCCACCATCATCATGGTGCTGCGGAAGAATAAACGGGATTCGGACGTTCTGATTATTGATGCGTCTAAGGGCTTTGAGAAGGACGGCAAAAACAACAAGCTGCGTGCCTGTGATATCAAACGCATTGTGGATGCTTACAAGGAACGCCCGGAGAAAATCGAAAAGTTCGCACGCAGAGTATCCCGTGCGGAGATCGTTCAGAACGATTACAACCTGAACATCCCCCGGTATGTGGATTCCTCGGAAAAGGCTGAGAGCTGGGATATTTACGCTTCGATGTTTGGCGGCATTCCCGAGGCCGAACTGCAAGACCTGTCTGCCTACTGGACAGCATTCCCGCACCTGAAAGCGGCTCTGTTCAGCCCGGACAACGAAGCCTATTGCCGTCTGAATGTGGCCGATTTGAAGAACGCTGTTCTGTCCCACCCGGATGTGGTGGCGTTCAAGACCGCTTTCCAGAATGCTTTCGGTGACTTTGATGCCTACTTGAAGTCCGCACTCATCGACGGCATGACGCAGCTGAATGCTGCCGGCGAGGAAGAACGCCTGAGCCGGGAGATCTTTGCACGGCTGGCAGGAATTCCGCTGGTTGACCGCTATGCAGCATATCAGCTTTTGGACGACGACTGGAAGAAAATCGCCATTGACCTTGAAGTCATCCAGACCGAGGGTTTTGCCGCAACCAAGCAGGTAGACCCCAACATGGTGCTGAAAAAGGATGCCGAGGTACAGGACGGCTGGGTGGGTCATGTGCTGCCCTTTGAGCTGGTGCAGAGCGTTAAAATGCACGAGGAAGTAGCAGCACTGCGGGCAAAGGAAACCAGACTTTCCGAGATCGCCGGAGAATATGAAAGCCATCTGGACGAACTGAGCGAGGAGGACAAGGAGCAGAACTTTGTGAATGACGCAAAGGACGCCTTTGTTGCCGCTGAAGTCAAAAAGGCCATCAAAGCGCGGGAGGTAGAACCTGCCACCATGAGCATTCTGAAGGATGTGGACGCGCTGTTTGCCGAGGAAAAGACCCTGAAAAAGCAGGTCAAGGACGACAGCGCCGCCCTCCACCAGCGCACCAAGAGCGTGATCGAGCACCTGACCGATGAAGAAGTGCGTGACCTGCTGCATCGCAAGTGGATCCTGCCCCTGATGGAAAATCTGAACAGCCTGCCGGATGCCGTTCTGGACGATTTTGTGAAGCAGTTGGATGCCGTCTGCAAGAAATATGAAACCACTTTTGAGGACGTAGAGAGCCAGCACCGAGCACGAATTGCTGGGGCTGCTGGACGATTTGCAGGGAAATGAATTTGACATGAAGGGCATTGCAGAACTCAAAAAGTTGCTGGGAGGTGAATGATTATGCAGGATAACGAGAAGAAACCTGCCCTCCGGTTCAAGGGCTTCACTGACCCTTGGGAACAGCGTAAGCTGACGAATTTGTGCGAAAAATTCACAGACGGTGATTGGATTGAAGCAAAAGATCAAAGTGATTCTGGTGTGAGGTTAGTTCAAACTGGAAATGTTGGAGTAACCGAATATCTTGACAAACCTAACAATAAAAAATGGATATCATTCGAGACGTTTGAACAGCTTCACTGTGAAGAAGTTTATCCGGGAGATATATTAATTTCTCGATTGCCAGAGCCAGCCGGAAGAGCATGTATTATGCCGAACCTAGGCACAAAAATGATAACAGCGGTAGACTGTACAATCGTGCGACCCAACGCAGTGACAAGCACGCGGTTTTTATTGCAATATCTGTCATCACAGGCGTATTTTGATGCGGTAAATACTTGTCTTGCAGGAGGAACACGACAAAGAATAAGCAGAGGTAATCTGGCGCAATTTAATGTTCCAATTCCATCCAGCAAAATAGAGCAAGAAAAAATTGGAGAGGTTCTTGAAAAACTGGATACCCTTATCACCCTTCATCAGCGTAAGTATGAGAAGCTGGTGAATATCAAAAAGTCCATGCTGGACAAGATGTTCCCCCAAAATGGGGCATCTGTGCCGGAAATTCGCTTCAAGGGTTTTACTGACCCTTGGGAACAGCGTAAGCTGGAAGAATATCTCGAAGTTTCAGGTCAAAAGAACTTTGAAGGAATATATACCAAAGAAGATGTCTTGTCCGTTTCGGGCGATTTTGGAATTGTGAATCAGATTGAATTTCAGGGACGTTCATTTGCAGGAGCATCCGTTGCCAATTATGGTGTGGTTGAAACCGGCGATATTGTTTACACTAAATCACCCCTGAAATCTAATCCTTATGGCATCATTAAAGCTAATAAAGGAAAAAATGGCATCGTGTCAACGTTATATGCCGTTTACAAGCCAAAACAAAGTGCCAATCCAGAATTTGTCCAGAATTATTTTGAGCAGGATGCCAGAATGAATAATTATATGCACCCACTCGTCAACAAAGGTGCAAAAAACGACATGAAGGTATCCGCAGAAAATGCGCTCAAGGGACAAATCGTTTTTCCTGACATCAAGGAGCAAAGAACAATCTCTGAGTTTTTCCGCAATCTTGACACCCTTATCACCCTTCATCAACGTAAGTTGGAAAAGTTGCAAAACATCAAGAAATCCTGTCTTGAAAAGATGTTTGTATAAAAATAAGTGGTGCAATTTGCCCATAATCAGAAGATGGACGTATCGGCGTTTGTTGTTTGGCTAAGGAGTAACGCAATTTCTCTTGCCCGTTCAGAATATGCAAAACAGGCTGATGAATAAAAATCAAGGCAATGTCAAACGCTTGGAACTGCTGTGTTTTAAAGCTATCGGGAGTTAAAAATCAAAATTTGAGCCGAATACGCAAAACCGAGAGTGAAATTTTCAGCGAACATTCGGTAGGCGGTGGAAAATAGCTGCTGAAAGTGTGCATTTGCTCCTACTTGGGAACAGCGTAAGCTGGGTGAAATTGCAGTTTTTTCTAAAGGTGTAGGCTACTCCAAAAACGATTTATGCGAAGAAGGCACTCCGATAATCCTGTATGGTCGCCTTTACACAAAATATGAAACCTGTGTTTTTGATGTAGATACCTTTGTTAAAGAAAAAGCTGGAAGCGTATATAGCAAGGGCGGAGAAGTCATTGTGCCTGCTTCTGGTGAAACGGCGGAAGATATTTCGATCGCATCTGTTGTGGTTAAGCCCGGCATTCTACTGGGCGGCGACCTAAATATAGTATCGCCGACAGCTGAATATGATTCTGCCTTTCTCGCACTAACTATTTCGAGTGGAGCAACACACAAGTATTTATCGTCTCTTGCACAGGGAAAATCTGTTGTTCATCTTCACAACTCCGATATTCAAAGTGTGTCAGCTAAATTCCCGACAAAAAGAGAACAAGAAAAGATTCATTTGATTTTTGGCAAAATCGATACCCTTATCACCCTTCATCAGCGTGAGCATATAAAACCGATTTTGGAGGTAAAACGTGTTAAACGAAATGAATGAAAACAACCTGTTCTGCGATTATTATGAGCAGTGGGTTGCTGTATACAAAGAGGGTGCAGTTCGCCCGGTTACATTGGATAAGTACAAAATGACCCTTTCTTGGGTAAAAAAACTCGCTCCTACTTTGAAACTCTGTGAGGTTTCCAGAGTGACCTATCAGCAGCTTTTGAACGATTATGCCGTAGGCCACGAGCGTCAGACCACGATGGACTTCCACCATCAGCTGAAAGGGGCTATCATGGATGCCGTGGATGATGGACTGATTGTGAAAGATCCGACCCGAAAAGCGATCATCAAAGGCAAGCCCCCGGTTCCTAAAAAGGTGAAGTATCTGAACCAGTTTGAACTGCATCTTTTACTGAGCGACTTGGATCTACAGGGAAAACTCAACTGGGACTGGATGATTTTGCTGATTGCCAAAACCGGCATCCGCTTTTCCGAAGCTTTGGCGATCACTCCTGCGGATTTTGACTTTTCGCACCAGATGCTTTCCATCAATAAAACATGGGATTATAAGGGGAACGGCGGATTTCTGCCGACAAAAAATAAATCGTCTGTCCGCAAAATTCAGATCGACTGGCAGACGGTGATCCAGTTCGCAGCACTGGTAAAGGACGTTCCTGAAGATAAGCCGATTTTCGTGTTCAAGGAACACGCCTACAATTCCACCGTCAACGATGTTCTGGAACGGCACTGCAACCGGGCCAAGATCCCGGTTATCTCGGTACATGGTCTGCGGCATACCCACGCTTCGGTGCTTCTGTTTGCAGGTGTATCTATTGCAAGCGTGGCAAGGCGGCTGGGGCATTCCAGCATGACAACAACGCAGAAAACCTACCTGCACATCATTCAGGAACTGGAAAATCAGGATATTGACCTTGTAATGCGGTCACTCTCTGGATTAAGCTGATAAAATAATCAACCATCGCTCGCGCTGGTGAAGGATGATAAGAGAAAAGCCAAACCTCAAGCTGTACAGGATGTACGGTGAGGTTTGGCTTTTTGGTATCAGCTGCTCTTTTGATTTTCGTTCATGATTTTTCTGGCTCGTCCGCGTGTGGTGTCCTCAAAGGTTTCATCCTCGCTGAATCGCAGCCAATAGGGGTCTTCCATCAGGCAGGCGTTGGTGCGTTTGACGATTTCCCATGCATTGTAGTCCGGCAGACCCATCATTTTCAGAATTTCCTTGCAGTCCATCCGATTTTTCGGAAAGATTCGTTTCTTTGCCCAAACCACCACATCGACCAATGGAACTTCACGTTTGTCACCGATGAAAAGGTTCAGTGGGAGGCTGTACTGCGGCACGCCCTCATTTGCGCAAAGAGACTGCCCATCTTCGCTTAGGTGTGCAATTTCTTTTTCATCCATCATCAATTTCAGATAGGCCATTTTATCACCCCATGGCGGCTTTCAGGTAGTGCAGACGGTATTTCAGGTATTGACGGATCGCAGATGCTCTTTTTTCGCTCAACAATGCAAGAATAGGCGAGATGGACTGAATGATTTCACTATACAACTCGTCCAAGTCACGCGTTGGCAGCACAGGCTCATCGATCATCTTGATTTGCTGGGCATGGTGACTGCGGAACGGTTTGGCTTTGTCGAACTGATAACGGAGCTTCGTGTCAGTCAATTCTTCATCCGTTGCCCACGCAAGCAGACTACCGCCATTGTCGTAAATAGGCGGAGCATAATTTTTTCCATCCCGGACGATCACATCAAAATTGTTTTCGTGGCGGTCTTCGTTGCCGATAAAGGCGTCAAATGCCAGCATTTGATAAAGCCACTTCTTACCATATAGTTCTATCGCATACTGGAACAATGCTTCCGGTGAAGCGGCTCGACCGCTGGCAAGGAAATGGGCATCAGCCAAGTCTGCAAAATGATACAGCTGTTCATCGTCCGTTGTGAACTTGGGGCAGACGCTGACCACATCGCAGGAATAGGTCTGAATGTCGGGAAAGAGTTTGGCAGGCATCAACGTATATTCTACATGGGGCAAATTCAGCACCTGTGCAATCAGCGATGCCATCACCTCAGAATACGGCTCATACCCAGCGGTTCCGGCCTCTGTGATGGAGTTGCCCTTGACCATAACAAGCTGATCATCTACATGATACCAGCCCTTTGAGAGCATTCCACGGCTCGTCCGTGTTTCACGCTTTTCAACCAACTGGATTTTTGCAGGGACTTCAATTGGGCTCATGGTATCACGCTCCTTTGCCCCATTATACCATGTTTGGATGGATAGACAAGGTAAACTATGGTCAATAGCAAAAATCAAAACATCAAATTGTTTTTTGAAATTTGTAGTAGAAAAGTCAAATCAAATATGAAATTTCGATAGAAACATTAAATTTTTCGCTCAATAAGTGAAATGAACGCTCAAAAAAATGAAATCCAAACCACAAAAGTGAAATTTGATGGTTGAATACTGAAAAAGTGTTAAAAAGATTTTAATATTCTAAATTCGACTTGAACTGTTTTTTGCATATCGTCCTTGCAGATAGCCCTTGGAGATGTTCTCACCTTTCCGGGGAGAAAACTCGGTCAGGGCGTAAATATCGGTCTGCATGGTCTTTTCGTTCTTCTCTGCAAACCAAATCTGATCGCGCCGCAGCAATGTCAGGTCGAGAAGTCCGGTATCGTGTGTTGTGAAGATGAGTTGTGCATGGTTTGTATTGATAGCGGCATCCTGCACCATCTCGATCAGATGCCTTGTCAGCAGCGGGTGCATACTGGATTCTATCTCGTCTACTACCAAAACAGAGCCGGATTCCAAAGCCGCAAGCCACATACCGATGCGAGAGAAGAAACGCTGTGTCCCAACGGATTCCTGACCCAACGGGAGCCAGAACCCCTCAGAAGCGCCATCTTCGGCATCTGGAATGTGCAGTGCGGAGATGATAGGCTCTTCCTTGGAGCCTGTAATGCGGATGTCCTTGATACCGAGGTCTGCATACAGCATTTCATGCAGGATACGGCTCTTTTCAGAGCCGCCCTGCCGGATGGCAGACAATGTAGCATCCAGCCGCATTTCGGTTCCCATAAAGCCTGTCAGTTTTTCAAAAAACCACAGATACGCCTTTTCAGTCTGAGGGCAGTTCCACTCGTTCGAGCTGGACAGGTAAAGCCGGTTTTCTGCGGTGCGTCCGGCAAGGGTAAGCTGTTCCTGAACATTCTCGCGGAACTGATAACCATTGCCTTCTCTGGAAAAAACCAGAGCCTCCCGGCCGTTGGGCCAGTGATAGAGATATTCGGTCAGGACTTTGGACTTGTCAAACGAGAACCCATAGGCATACTTGATGCCGCCATAAAAATAGATGGCTTCAAAGCTGGTCGGCTGTGTGGGCTGGTCAGTGAAAGCAAACGGCTCCTGCGGAAGGGACTCACCTTTCAGCAACTTGGCATACCGCCCGCAGACCATCTCGCGCATGAGCAGGAGGGCATGGAGAACATTGCTCTTTCCAGCTGCATTTGCGCCGTACAGTGCCAGCACAGGCACAAGCTGTTTCTTCTCGTCCGGCGAAATCAGGCAATCAGACAGACTTTTATCCGTAGATGCTTTCAAGCTGATAATAGCCGTGTCCTTGATGGAGCGGTGGTTGGTGACTGAAAATTGAAGCAGCATCGCGATTCCTCCCAGATGATTTTCTGAATCTAGTGTACTCTATTCTGGGCAGAAAGTCAAATTTTGATTTTGAAATTTGCAAATATTCCGCAAAAATCAAGAATAAAATCTAAAATATCGGCTTTTGATACCGTTCAGATGCTATCAGGAATCATTCTGCATACACGACTTCCCTCACCACCACCTCCTCCGCCTGCGCTTTCAGCCCGTTCATGTGCGCCACCCAGAGAAGCTGTGCACGCTCTTTATCCGGCGTAGGGAACTTGTCTGCCAAGGCCGCAATCGTGCGCTCCAGCTGTTCTGAGGCGGCTCTCTGGACTTCCTGCAAATGCGGCCAGAGCGTACCGTTCAGCAACATCCGGTTGTACAGCACAGGACGCTGATTCTTGAGATAGGCCAGCCGCATCCGGCCATACTTGCCCAGCGGTTCGGTATCATCGGTCTGCGGCAGGGTGAGCAGGGGCAGCTGATACTCCCCAACCTGTGCGTAATGGATCTCGGTGCGGACGGCGTTCGTGTTCTTCATGGAAATTCTCCTTTGCATTTTCAACGTGTGTTATGGCCTTTGTGGAAAACAGCGCTTACTTCTTCCGATTCTGTGCGGTCAGCCAGTTGCCCTGCGCCTGATAGTAGTGCTCCATCGTGGTGGGGGCGTTCAGGATGGTGGTGCGCAGATAGGCCATGATGTTCTTGATGGGCTGGGTGGTGTTGGACATCACATCGAAGATGTACTCAACGTGCTGGCTGGTCAGCTTGTCCAGCCGCAGCCGGATGGCTTTGGTGGTCTGCGGCTGCTTGCCGACGTACTGGGTCTGCCGTGGACAGCAGTACATCTCCACAATGTTGTCCAGCAGTTCCTCCAGCTTGTCGGGGTCGTACCGCTGGGCAAGGATGTCGATCTCCAAACGTTCCCGAAACTCCTCCCGTACCTGTGCTTCCATCTGGTCAAAATCTGCGGATTCGTCTGTCTGCCCTGATAGATTAGTACTTTGTCTTTTAGTATTTTGTTTATTAGTATTTTGTTGTGTTGGATTCTCCAACGTTGGAAAACCCGACATTGGATTTTCCGATGATGGTGAATTTGGCACTGGAGCAGGGCGTTTTTCAATCCGTTCTTTCTGCGGCAGTTCAAAGACTTCATAGTTGTAGTCAATAATGCGGCCACGGGCATCACGGACTTTGCTCCGACACAGATACCCGCCATCTTCCAGTTCGTGAACCGCACTTCTCACACTGTCGATGCCATCCCTGCACCCGGTTGTCAGCCCTTTCAGGCTGTAATCCCAATCGTCCGGCAGGGAGAGCATATAGGACAGCAGTCCCTTGGCTTTCAGGGACAGCCTCTTATCCTGCAGGTGGTGGTTGCTCATGACGGTGTAGTTGACATTTTTATTGACGCGGAATGTTGACATGGCGGCTTCCCTTTCAGCCCAATGCGGGCAAGAGAAAACGCAGCATTTCCCGGCTTTCGGGAAACGCTGCGTTCAGACAGGGAAGCCTGCTGTGAGCTGGCACAGCAACGGCAGCACTGCATATTTCTAACGGACATCTAACACAACTACACCTGAAATGCAGCCGCTGACGCCCCGTGTGAAAAAGGATTTTTCTAACGTCATTTCGCAAAAAGCGGCTGATTTTTGCCTGCAAATTGCGGTGTGACGTGCCTTTTTGGAGGTTACAAAAATGCCCTCAGCTGCCAATGACAGCCGCGAGGGACCAGCTTCATCCAACAATTTTAAAGACTCGAAATCTCGTAGGCCCTGCAAGGGGCGCCAGGGTTCAAATCCCTGCTACTCCGCCAAGGTCACAGTTTCTCACGGAACTGTGACTTTTTATTTTACCGAAACAGCTGGATCAAATGTATAGGACCACCTTTCAGAGGCAAGCCCTCCGGCAGGGCTTTTGGGCACTGGGTCTCGGGGACCGTACCGGGTGAATTGCAAGGCTACCTCAAAACAAGCGATTCCGGCTGTCAGAAAAAGCTCCTTGGAAGCGAAGGCTTTCAGGGAGCTTTTTTGCTGCCGGGAGAGCACCCGGGCGGTTTTGCCAGTCAGACACGTTCCAATAGGCTTGTCAGGGTGGAGGCAAAGGCTTCATCCTGCGCCTTTGTCCGCTTTGGGCTCCCCTTGGGGTGCTTGCCGGCACGAAGGAGCTTTTTGTTTTCGTACCGCCGCAGCATGAGGGCATCCATGTTGTCGGCGGTGTACTCCAAGCCGTTCTGGTTCAGCACTCTGGCACACCGGGCAAGGCACATACTTGCCAGCCCATAGTCCTGTGTTATGACAATGTCACTCGGCTTTACCCGGTTGACCAGCGCAAAGTCTACGCTGTCGATACCCTTGTCGAATACCATCGTCTGTGCACCCTCACGTTCGATCTGGTGCGAGGTGTCGCACAGGATGATGACCGAGATGCCGAACCGCTTTGCAATCTGCAACGTCAGATCGACGACCGGACAGCCATCTGCATCGATCAAAATGGTCATGTGTGTTCCTCCATCACCCACCGAAAGGCTTTCGCCGTGCGCAGGTCAGCGTCTTTGAAATGCCCGCCGCTGTTCCATTCAAGGGTGCAGTCTGCGCCACGCTCTGCAAGCCGACTGTGCAGGGTGCGGATGTTATCACCTACCGCAGCCATGACAGCGTTTTTCGTATGCTCTTCCTTGTCGCCAAGGCTCAGATAAACGCGCTGTGCCTGTATCGGGTGCTGC
>OKUC01000950.1_pt1 | contig 12116 bp, 10 predicted proteins | sample 1606761 | NCBI WGS metagenome assembly OKUC01 (sample SAMEA3882542, study PRJEB24775) | human gut metagenome | biome: human-associated habitat; feature: intestine environment; material: feces | place: Netherlands | collected 2009/2010 | reverse complement strand
AATACCGGAAGTAAGAATGAGAAAGAATTGAATAAGACATTTAAGTCTTATTATGGATTTGATGCGAAAACAATTGTAAAGAAAGATCTTTTACGTGAGAAAGTACTCTCTTATCTCGTAAAGAATGTTGTTGAGCAATAGTGCAGTGATTGTGTCGGAGCACACTTGACACAGGGGTTGTAATGCATGGAAAATGTGTGCAGAAATGAGGAAAGATATGAGTAAACCAATTGTGGCTATCGTTGGAAGACCAAATGTTGGTAAGTCAACGCTGTTTAATATGATCGCCGGAGAGCGGATCGCAATTGTCAAAGATACGCCAGGTGTAACAAGAGATCGTATTTATGCGGAAGTTAGCTGGCTGAATCATAATTTTACATTGATGGATACCGGCGGTATTGAGCCGGAGACAAGCAATCAGATGCTGCGCAGCATGCGAGAACAGGCGGAAATGGCGATTGAAATGGCTGATGTCGTCATGTTTGTCGTAGATGTGCAGCAGGGTGTTCTAGATGCGGATTATAAGGTGGCTGATATGCTGCGCAAGGCGCACAAAGATATCGTATTGGTCGTTAACAAGGTAGATAATTACGACAAGATGCTCCCGGATGTCTATGAGTTTTATAATCTGGGAATTGGGGATCCACATCCTATCTCCTCTCTGAATAAGATGGGACTGGGTGATATGCTGGATGAAGTGGCAAAACATTTCCCTGAGGATGCAGATACAGAAGAAGATGATGAAATCCCGAGAATTGCCATTGTGGGAAAACCAAACGTAGGAAAATCGTCATTGGTAAACAAACTTCTGGGAGAAGACCGTGTGATTGTTTCTGATATTGCCGGAACTACAAGAGATGCGGTAGATACCAGAGTAAAATGGCAGGGAAAGGATTATATCTTTATTGATACTGCCGGACTTCGCCGTAAGGGAAAAGTCAAAGAGGAGATTGAGAGATACAGTGTGATCCGTACAGTGACTGCAGTAGAACGTGCGGATGTTGTCATTGTAATGATCGATGCGTCAGAGGGTGTTACAGAACAGGATGCCAAGATTGCAGGTATTGCCCACGAAAGAGGAAAGGGTGTTATCATTGCCGTAAATAAATGGGATGCCATTGAAAAGAATGATAAGACTATTTATAAGCACACAAACAGAATCCGCGAGGTTCTGGCATATATGCCATATGCGGAACTGGTATTTATTTCTGCAAAAACAGGACTCAGGATTTCCAGAATGTTTGAAACGATCGATGCGGTTATCGAAAACCAGACACTGCGTATCCAGACGGGTGTCCTGAATGAAATCCTTTCTGAGGCAGTGGCAATGCAGCAGCCTCCGTCTGATAAGGGAAAACGTCTGAAGATTTACTATATGACACAGGTGGCTGTCAAACCGCCTACATTTGTTATCTTTGTAAATGACAAAGAGCTGATGCATTTCTCTTATACCAGATATCTGGAGAACAAGATCAGGGATGCCTTTGGATTTGCGGGAACATCACTGAAATTCATTATTCGTGAACGAGGTGAAAAAGAATAATCATGGAACGCCTGATTTGTATTGCAATTGGATATGCATGTGGACTTTTTCAGACCGCATACATTTTAGGAAAAATTTATCATATTGATATCCGCAAACAGGGAAGCGGAAATCTGGGTTCTACAAATGTACTGCGTACACTTGGCAAAAAGGCCGGGGCATTGAATCTGTTGTGTGACTGTCTGAAGTGTATTGCGGCCATCCTGATCGTAAGGGCAATATTCGGAAATTCTTATGGAGATATTCTGCCGCTGCTGAGCCTTTATGCAGCAGCTGGGTGTATTCTGGGGCATAATTTTCCGTTTTATCTTAATTTTAAGGGCGGGAAGGGCGTAGCTGCATCTGTAGGACTTGTGATTGCTTTTGACTGGCGGATTTTTGTGATCTGTGCAATTGTATTTTTCGGACTGTTTTTCCTGACACACTATGTTTCTCTGTGTTCGGTAAGTGCATATCTGGCTGCATTTATCAGTATGATCGTATTTGGACAGATGGGTTCTTATCATATGGATTCTTATCATATGATCGAGCTTTATATTGTTATGGGACTCTTGACAGTACTGGCATTTTACAGACATAAAAAGAACATAAAACGGCTTCTTGACGGGACAGAAAGTAAAATTTATTTAAGCAAAAAAAATAAATAAAAAGAGGTATTTATATGGCAAAGATAAGTGTGCTTGGTGCGGGAAGCTGGGGAACTGCCCTGTCTATCCTTCTTTACAATAATGGACACGAGGTGATTCTCTGGTCGGCGCTTGGGGAGGAGATAACAACATTAAGAGAAAAGCGGGAACACGTGAGCAAACTTCCGGGTGTAAAGATTCCTGAACCGATTGATATCACAATAGATCTTGAGAGAAGCCTGCGGGATGCAGATGTGGCAATTCTGGCAGTTCCTTCGCCTTATACCAGAAGTACCTGCAAGCGTATGGCGCCTTTTGTAAAAAACGGACAGAAAATTGTAAATGTTGCCAAAGGTGTGGAGGAAAAAACTCTTCTTACTTTAAGCGAGATCATTGAACAGGAACTTCCACAGGCAAATGTGTCTGTGCTTTCCGGCCCAAGCCATGCAGAAGAGGTTGGAAAAGGACTTCCGACTACCTGTGTGGTAAGTTCTCACCAGAGAGAGACAGCAGAATATTTGCAGGGAATCTTTATGAGCCCTGTTTTCAGAGTTTATACCACGCCGGATATGCTGGGAGTGGAGCTTGGCGCAGCGTTAAAGAATGTGATCGCACTGGCAGCCGGAACCGCAGATGGTCTGGGATACGGTGATAATACCAAAGCAGCCCTGATCACAAGAGGAATTGCGGAAATTTCACGTCTGGGTGTTAAAATGGGAGCACGTATGGAAACCTTTTATGGTCTGTCCGGAATCGGAGATCTGATCGTTACCTGTGCCAGTGTCCACAGCCGTAACCGGAAAGCCGGATATCTGATGGGAAAAGGATATACCATGGAGCAGGCGATGGCTGAAGTGAAAATGATCGTGGAAGGTGTCTATTCCGCAAAAGCAGCAAAAGAACTGGCTGAGAAATATGATGTGGAAATGCCGATCATCACAGAAATAAACAAAGTCCTGTTCGAAGGAAAAAGTGCAGCGGAAGCGGTGATCGACCTTATGGTAAGAGATAAGAAAGTGGAGACGCCGATGCTTCCATGGGAAGACGGACAGAAAACTAACTGAGATGTTATAGAAAAACTGTAACTGTTCAATACCTCGCGGGATAGCTGACTGCTGAATGGTTACGAAAAACTTTCGAATGCATCATTTACGGAAAATTCTATAGACAGAGATGATAAATATGCAAAAAGCAGATGTTATATAAATACATCTGCTTTTTACATTTGAATGATAAAATATTTTTTAACTACTCTTTATCAGAATGAAATGTCCCTTAAATCCTCGGGAATATGTGAACTGTGAAAATTCTCATTCAGAGTGTCGATCAGATCCATGTCTTCCTGTTCGATTGTGAAATCAAAAATATTGCCATTGCTTCTGATGCGGTCAGGATGTACGGATTTCGGGATTACTGATATTCCCTTCTGGGTAGCCCAGCGCAGACCAATCTGAGCAGGAGTATGGGCATATTTAGTTCCGAGTACACACATAACATCATTATCAAGATATGCACCTCTTGCAAGCGGGGCATATGCCTGTACCTGGATTCCTTTATCCTGGCAATAATCAATCAGCTCTTTCGGATAGCAGAGAGGATGGCATTCAATCTGATTTACAGCAGGTATGATTCCGGAATTGGCTTCCAGTTCTTCCAGATGACGGATCTCAAAATTGCTGACACCGATAGAAAGAGCCCGCCCGGATTTCTGGATTTCCTCCAGTACTTTCCAGGTGCTGAGATAACATCCCGGAACCGGCCAGTGGATCAGATACAAATCCACATAATCCAGTTTGAGCCGGTCCAGGCTTCTTTCAAAAGCACCCTGAATGTCTCCCAGACGCTGTGCGGTATTCCATACTTTTGTAGTAATAAAAAGTTCATTTCGCGGTATTCCACAGCTGGCGATTCCCCGTCCTACATTTTCTTCGTTTTTATATACGGAGGCTGTATCAATCAGACGGTATCCTGATTCAACAGCAGAAATAATAGCATTTTCGGCCTCATTTTCCCCGGTGGCTTTGTATACTCCCAGTCCGAGTAAAGGCATCTCTCTGTTTGTATTCAGAAAAACAGTATTATCCAAAACAATTCCTCCAATTCCTATATACACTTTGGGCAAGCTGCTTTGCCCGATAATCTTGTCCAAGTATAACATAAAAATGTGTCAGAAGTACATAAAAATTATTAAGTTTTTGCAAGAGTACATTGTTAACAATATAACATAAGGGTTAAAGTATTAACAGTTCTTGTGAAAAAAGCTATTTCAAAGCATATATTTCAAAATTTTTTTAGTGATTATTTATGCTAAATGGCTTGCGGAAACGAAAAAAAAGATGTATAATATCAGTAAATTGATAATTTATTGTCATAAAAAAAGACTGAATTTTATAAATTCAGTGTATTTTTCAATAGAAGGGAGCATTTAACCATGCATTTAATCAAAGATGAAAATGGGAATCTTGTCCAGCATGGGCATGGACACACCCATGAACATACCCATGAAGATGGTATGACTCATACTCATGAGCATACTCATGGCGAAGGTCATGATCATGGACATTCTCATGCAGATCATGCCTGTGATACTGCTCATTGCGGATCCTGCAGTGAAGGTGACTGTAAGAATGAGACACTGGCTCTTCTGACATATATGCTTCAGCACAATGAGCATCATGCTCAGGAACTGGATCAGATGGCTGATAACCTTGCCAAGATGGGAATGGATGCAGCATGTAAGACTATTAAGGAAGCTGTTGCAGATTTTCAGAAAGGCAATATGAGACTTGGACTTGCCTTAACACTTGTTAAAGAAGAGATGAAATAGGAGGCGACATCACATGTGTCTGGCAACTGTATATAAAGAAAGTGACGATTCTGTTATTTTTAAAAATGTTTCCCGTATAGATGTGGATGGGAATAAATTGATTCTCCGTGATATTATGGGAGATGAGAGAGTGGTCGAGGGAACTATTTTAATGGTTGACCTTGCCAACAGTATTGTGAAACTGAAATGTGACTGATATTAAGATAGGGACAAAACACCTTTTGACCTTAACATCATTTTTTATTTATAGAAAGAATACTAAGACAGATTTAGGAGGCACCTGGTTTTATGGCACACGTAATTGCTGTCGCAGGAAAAGGCGGCGTGGGAAAAACAACATTATGCGGAATGCTGATCCAGTACTTGTGTGAAAAGGGTAAAGGGCCGATTCTTGCAGTAGATGCTGATGCAAACTCAAACCTCAATGAGGTTCTTGGCGTAAAGGTAGAGACAACTCTTGGCGATGTGCGTGAAGAAATTGCACGTGCAGAGCTTGCAAAAGAGAATCCAATTCCTACCGGAATGTCTAAAGCTGATTATGCGGAAATGCGTTTTGAAGATGCTCTGGTTGAGGATGATGACTTTGATCTTCTTGTTATGGGAAGAACTCAGGGAAAGGGTTGCTACTGTTATGTGAATGGTCTTCTTCAGACTCAGCTTGCAAAATACCAGAATAATTATCCATATATTGTTGTAGATAATGAAGCCGGAATGGAACATATCAGCAGAGGCGTGCTTCCGAGCATGCAGACTGCCATTCTGGTCAGTGACTGTTCCAGAAGAGGAGTACAGGCAGTGGGCAGAATCGCAGAACTCATTAAAGAATGTGATATGCATCCTGATACAGTGGGGTTGATCATTAACCGAGCTCCGAAAGGAGAATTGAATAAGGGCATTCAGGAAGAGATCGCAAATCAGGGACTGACACTTCTTGGTGTTGTTCCCCAGGACGAGACAGTCTATGAATATGACTGTGAAGGACGTCCTACAAGCACACTTCCGGAAGACAACCCTGTCAAGACTGCACTTCGTGCAATCGTTGATAATTTAAAATTATAAGAAACACCCCTTGTCGGATGAGAATCCGATGAGGGATGTTTCTGCGCATAGGAAATCTATATATGCAGAGATAAATACAAGTTTACATCTTTATTTTTTAAGTTAAATAACCCATGGGAGGGGATGGGTTATCGCAGTTATCTTTAACGGAGCCAATCCTTCAGATATAGATAACCGGGATTTCCTGCCTGTGGGATTATTAATAAAATAAAAATGTGTATCTTAAAGGAATACACAAACCAGAATTAAAGGAGGTCTATAATGAGTGAATTCAAATTAACTACAGTGGAAGAGTTTGAAGAGGCTACTGCCAGACTTTTGGAGACAGGTGCAAAGGTTGGAGCTGACGCATGGCAGCTTCGTGTAAAAAAACAGACTCCACATTGTAAATTCGGTGAGCAGGGTGTCTGCTGTCGTATCTGTGCTATGGGACCATGTCGTATTACCCCTAAAGCACCAAGAGGTATCTGCGGATGTGACGTTCATGGTATCGTAGGAAGAAACTTCCTGAAATTTACAGCAGGTGGTGCAGCTACTCACTCTGATCACGGTCGTGAAATCTGCCACACATTATATTGTGCAAAAGACGGCGGAAACTATCAGGTAAAAGATCCTGAGAAACTGATCCGTATCGCAAAAGAATGGGGCGTAGAGACAGAAGGAAAAGATATCTATGATCTGGCTCATGAAATGGCTGAGACAGGATTGATGGAATATGGTAAACCATTCGGATATCAGAGATTCCTTGACAGAATGCCTGCAGGACAGAAAGAGAAACTGATTGAAAATGAAATTGCACCACGTGCGATCGACCGTGAAGTTTCCACTTCCTTACATATGGCTCATATGGGATGCTCTTCTCTGCCGGAAGCACTGGTAAAACAGTCTCTGCGTGCCGGTATGGCAGATGGATGGGGCGGTTCCATGATGGGAACAGAGTTCTCTGATGTTTTATTCGGAACTCCGAAGCCAATTGACACAGAAGCTAACCTTGGTGTTATGGTTGAGGAAAACGTAAACATTGTTGTACACGGACATGATCCGAGCCTTTCTGAGATGATCTGTGAATATGCAGACAGCAAAGAAATGATCGATTATGCAAAATCTGTAGGAGCAAAAGGAATCACTGTTTCCGGTGTATGCTGTACTTCAAACGAAGTAGCTATGCGTCGTGGTGTTCCGATGGCTGGTAACTTCCTGCAGCAGGAAAACGTAGTACTGACAGGTGCCTGCGAAGCAATCGTAGTTGACGTTCAGTGTATCTTCCCTGCATTAGGACCTTTAAGCAAATGCTTCCATACTAAATTTATCACAACTTCTCCAATCGCTCAGATGCCTGATGCTGAATTTATCAGATTCAATGCTGAGACAGCAGTAGAGAATGCAAAAGCGATCGTTAAGATGGCTATTGATAACTTCAAGAACAGAAAACCTGAACTTGTACATATCCCACAGCTGAAACAGAAAGCTACAGTTGGTTATTCCGTAGAAGCAATCGTTAAGGTTCTTGACGGTGTTACAAACTCTCAGGTTGATGAGACAGGAACAACAAAACCATTACTTGAGTGCATCACTTCCGGTGTTATCCGTGGTGCTGTTGCTATGGTTGGATGTAACAATCCTAAGATCCGTCCTGACTATGCACATATTGAACTGATGAAGAAATGTATCGCCAATGATATCGTTGTCATTGCTTCCGGATGTTCTGCACAGGCAGCTGCAAAAGCAGGTCTTATGGACAAATCTGCAAAAGATCTCTGCGGTGCAGGTCTGAAACGTGTCTGTGAACTGGCTGATATCCCACCGGTACTCCACATGGGATCATGCGTAGATATTTCCCGTATGATGATCCTTGCTGCTGAACTTGCAAAAGATGCAGGTCTTCAGATCAATCAGCTTCCTGTAGTTGGATGTGCTCCTGAGTGGATGTCTGAAAAAGCTGTATCCATCGGTAACTACGTAGTTGGTACTGGTATTGATACATTCCTTGGCGTTGATCCATATGTTTCCGGTTCTTCAGAAATGGGAGAGCTTCTTACAGAGGGAACAAGAAAATGGACAGGCGCTGCTTATACAGTAGAAACAGATATTGAGAAATTAGTTGATCTGATGATCGAAAGAATTGAAGAGAAGAGAACAGCATTAGGAATCTAATCTGCTGTAATCTTAAAATGTAATAAAAGGTGGATGACGTAAAATGAAAATAGCAGTTACAGGAAAAGGCGGCGTAGGCAAAACCACTTTTGCAGCAACGCTGGCCAGGTTGTATGCAGCAGAGGGCAGACCGGTACTTGCAGCAGATGTGGATCCGGATGCGAATCTTGGTCTTGCATTAGGCTTTGATGAAGAAACTCTGGATTCTATTGTACCGATTTCAAAGATGCGTAAGCTGGTGGAAGAACGTACAGGGGCTACAGCAGGAAATCAGTTCTATCATCTGAATCCGAAAGTAGACGATATTCCGGAGAAATATGGTAAGGTCTGTAATGGCGTACGGCTCCTTGTCCTGGGAACTGTCGAGACAGGCGGCGGCGGATGTGTATGCCCGGAACATGTAATGTTAAAGCGCATTATCAATAATCTGGTACTTAGAAGAGAAGATGTAGTAATTCTTGATATGGAAGCCGGCTTGGAACATCTCGGCAGAGGAACCACAGAAGGAGTTGACGCATTTATCGTAGTAATCGAACCAGGTGCAAGGAGTGTGCAGACATATAAAAATGTAAAGCGCCTGGCAAAAGATTTAGGAGTGTCTCAGGTAAAGGTTGTCGCAAACAAAGTGCGCAATGAAGATGACGAAAACTTTATCAGAGAACGGATTCCACAGGAAGATCTTTTAGGTATGATTCATTACAACACAGAGGTAATTGATGCAGACAGACAGGGAAAATCCCCGTATGACTTCAGCAAGACAGTTACCGATGAGATCATTAAAATAAAAGAAAAGATAGATCGTCAGTAATCATATATTAGGAGGTAGAACAAGTGACTTTATTTGAAAGTGTTTTTGCGGGAAACGACGCGGTTTATGGACTTACAGAGGGTGCCATCAACCAGGCAATTGAAAAATACGGCGCTGACAAAGCAGTCAGCTTCCCTGATACAGCATATTCTTTACCATGCTACTATGCAGTAACAGGAACAAAGGTTGGAACTCTTGCAGAGTTAAAAGATGCTCTTGCAGTAGTAAAAACTCTTATGACAAGAGAGAAAAGAACAAATGACGTATTTATGTCAGGTGTTGCTACAGCTCTCTGCGCAGAATTTATCGAAGTTCTGAAATATATTGACGGAGCAGTTCCTTATGAAGCTCCTTGCTACGGACATCTTGCAGATGCAGTGATCCGTGAACTTGGTGTACCGCTTGTAACAGGCGATATCCCTGGTGTAGCAGTTATCCTTGGAAAAGCTCCTTCCGCTCAGGAAGCAGCAGACCTTGTTAAATCCTATCAGTCTCAGGGTATCCTGATCACTCTGGTTGGTGACGTTATTGACCAGTTAGAGGAAGTTGGATACAAGACAGGTGCTAACGTACGTGTTATCCCGCTTGGAAAAGACGTTACAGCAGTTATCCATGTAGTATCTGTAGCACTTCGTGCAGCTCTTATCTTCGGTAACGTAAAACCAGGTGATGCTGCAACTCTGATGGATTACACAATGAAACGTGTACCTGCATTTGTTAATGCATTTGCACCGTTAAATGATGTGATCGTAGCTTGTGGTGCAGGCGCTATCGCTCTTGGATTCCCGGTTATCACAAACCAGGAAGATGTTGCAAGAGTACCGAAGAGCCTGATTTGCCAGAAAGACATCTCCAAATGGAATGCGACTTCTCTGGAAGCACGTGACATCAAGATTAAAATTACAAACATCGATATCCCGGTTGCTTTCGCATCTGCATTCGAAGGTGAGATTATCCGTCGTAAAGACATGCAGGTTGAATTCGATGGTTCCCGTGTAGACTGTGCAGAGCTTGTACATACATGTGATGCAAGTGAAGTAGAAGACCATAAGATTACAGTTGTTGGTCCGGAAGTAGACGACATGGAACTTGGCAGCAAGAACAGCATTGCATATGTTGTTAAAGTTGCAGGTAAAAACATGCAGCCTGACTTTGAACCTGTTATCGAGCGTAAGTTCCATAACTACATCAACTGTATCGAAGGTGTATACCATACAGGACAGAGAGATATGCAGAGAATCCGTATCAGCAAAGATGCATTTGCTGCAGGCTTCAAGATCAAACATATCGGTGAAGTTCTCTATACACAGGTTAAGAATGAATTTGACGCAGTTGTTGATAAATGTGAAGTTACTATTTATACAGATCCTGCTGAGTGTACAAGAATCCGTCATGAGGTTGCAATTCCGATCTTTGACAAACGTGATGAGCGTCTTGATACTCTGACAGATGAGTCTGTTGACGTATATTACAGCTGTATCCTTTGCCAGGCATTCGCACCAAGCCACGTATGTGTAGTAACACCTGAGAGACTTGGTCTTTGCGGTGCGGTTTCATGGCTGGATGCAAAAGCTACACATCAGCTTGACCCGGCTGGTCCTTGCCAGATCATCACAAAAGAGCGTCCGATCGATGAGAATCTTGGTTCTTATGAGGACGTTGATGAGGCAGTTCAGAAATTCTCCCAGGGTGCTCTGGAGCACGTTACACTGTACTCCATCATGCAGGATCCTATGACATCATGCGGATGCTTCGAGTGTATCTGTGGTATCGAGCCATTCTCCAACGGTGTTGTTATTGCTAACCGTGAGTATGCAGGCATGACACCACTTGGAATGACATTCCCTGAGATGGCATCCATGACAGGTGGTGGAGTTCAGACACCTGGATTCATGGGACATGGTAAACATTTCATTTCCTCCAAGAAGTTCATGAAGGCTGAGGGCGGTATCGAGCGTATCGTATGGATGCCAAAAGAACTGAAAGAATTCGTAGCAGACAGACTGAACCAGACAGCAAAAGAACTGTATGGTATTGATAATTTCACAGATATGATCGGTGATGAGACTGTAGCTACAGATCCGGAAACTCTGGTAGAATTTTTAACAGAAAAAGGTCATCCGGCACTTGGAATGGACCCGATGATGTAATATAATTAGTAATGGAAGAAAGTGGCTGACAAATGCCTGGCATTTTTCTATGCCAAATGTCAGAGGATTGTCAGCCATAAATAAATATTAAGGAGGCTAATGAGAATGCCGTTTAATCGTAAACCACAGAAATTTAATGCATCTATCAAAGAAGTAACAATTGGATGCGGTGAAAAAGCAGTCACATTAGGAGGGGAAAATGTTTATCCTTTCTACTCATTTGATGGAGAAATCACCAATGCACCAAAAGTAGCCGTTGAAATTTCCGATATGGGAGTTCCGGAAGTAGCAGGTCTGAAAGCTTACTATGAAGGATGTTCTACCATGGCTGAAATCGCAAAACGCGCTTCTGAAATGGAAGGTGCTGATTTTGTTTGCCTGCGTCTGGAAGGCGGAGATCCGAACGGAGCAAACAAATCCGTAGACGAACTGATTGCAGTTGTAAAAGAAGTTGCAGATGCAATCGACGTACCGTTAGCTGTAGAAGGCTGCAAAAACGTAGAAAAAGATGGAGAACTTCTTCCAAAAGTTGCAGAAGCACTGCAGGGCAAAAACGCTCTGATCCTTTCTGCAAGAGAAGAAGATTATAAATCTGTTGGAGCAGCAGCAGGTCTTGCTTACGATCAGAAAGTAGGAGCTGAATCTGCAGTAGATATCAACCTGGCAAAACAGCTGAATGTAGTTACTACTCAGCTGGGTGTTAAACCGGAAAGCATCGTTATGAATGTTGGTTCTGCAGCCGTTGGATATGGTTATGAATATGTAGTATCTACTATGGACCGTATCAAAGCAGCAGCACTGTCTCAGAGTGATGCCATGCTCCAGATGCCTATCATTACACCAGTATCTTCCGAAACATGGAATGTAAAAGAATCCATGGCTTCCGAGGAAGATATGCCGGAATGGGGACCAGTAGAAGAACGTGCAATTTCTATGGAAATCATGACCG
>OKUC01000945.1_pt1 | contig 12199 bp, 9 predicted proteins | sample 1606761 | NCBI WGS metagenome assembly OKUC01 (sample SAMEA3882542, study PRJEB24775) | human gut metagenome | biome: human-associated habitat; feature: intestine environment; material: feces | place: Netherlands | collected 2009/2010 | reverse complement strand
AATAAGGAAAAACAGCAAAAACAAAAAACTCAGCAAAAACAAGATACTCAGCAGAAGCAGGAGCAGATGGTATTCTTCTGGTAACTCCTTACTATAATAAAGGAACACAGAACGGACTGATCAAACATTATACAACCATCACAGAGGAAGCAAAAGTACCGGCGATCCTGTACAACGTACCGAGCCGTACTGGCTGTTCTCTGGCAGCTTCCACGGTTGCTTATCTTGCAAAAAATGCAGAATATGTAACCGCTATCAAAGAAGCATCCGGAGATATCAGCCATGTGGCAGATATCATGTATGCCTGCGACGGAGCCATTGATCTGTATTCCGGAAATGATGACCAGATCGTACCGATCCTGTCCCTGGGCGGAAAAGGTGTTATCTCTGTACTGTCCAATGTAGCACCGAAAGAGACGCACGATATCGTTGCTCTGTTCCTGGAAGGAAAAATAAAAGAAAGCCGTGAACTGCAGTTAAAAGCGTTGCCGCTGGTTCACGCACTGTTCAGTGAAGTTAACCCGATCCCGGTAAAGGCAGCCCTGAATCTGATGGGTAAAGAAGTAGGACCGCTTCGTCTGCCACTGACCGAAATGGAAGCAGCACACCAGGAAGTTCTGGTAGAAGAAATGAAAAAATTCGGTATCAAACTGGCATAAAGGCAGCAGGAAGAAACAGGAGAGAACACAAATGGTAAAAGTAATTATGCATGGCTGTAACGGCCATATGGGTCAGGTGATCACCCAGTTAGTGGAAAAAGATCCTGAAATTGAAATTGTAGCAGGTATTGATTTAAATGACTGCAGAGATAACGGATATCCGGTATTTACTGATATTTGGACCTGCGATGTGCAGGCAGATGCAGTGATCGATTTCTGTACAGCGAAAGCGACCGACACACTGCTGGAATACTGTGAAAAAAGACAGATCCCGGTTGTATTATGTACTACGGGTCTGACAGACGAACAGATTAAAAAAGTGGAAGAGACCAGCAAACATGTGGCAGTATTAAAATCAGCAAACATGTCCCTGGGTATTAATCTGCTGATGAAACTGGTTAAAGAAGCAGCCCAGACACTGGCAGCGGCCGGATTTGACATGGAGATCGTGGAAAAACACCATCGTCTGAAAGTGGACGCTCCAAGCGGAACTGCCCTGGCTCTGGCAGACAGCCTGAACGAGGGACTGGACAACGCTTATCATTATACTTTCGACAGAAGCCAGAGAAGAGAACAGAGAGATGACAAAGAGATTGGAATCTCTGCTGTCCGTGGCGGAACCATCGTCGGAGAACATGATGTGATCTTTGCCGGTGATGACGAAGTGATTACTTTCCAGCACACAGCTTACTCCAAGAAACTGTTTGCAAAAGGTGCGATTCAGGCAGCCAAGTTCCTGAAAGGAAAAGAACCGGGCTGGTATCAGATGAGCGATGTGATCGGATAAGTTTAAAATGTAAATTGTTTTGTAACTATTCAGCAGGTAATATTAACTGTGAAGGTACTGAACAGTTACATTGTTTTAAATATTGAAAACAGAATACAGAAAACAGGGATACGGTCGTTTTTTCAAAAAGCGGCCGTATATTTTTGCATTTTCCGACACATTCTACAACTGTACAGGTGTATGTTTTATATGCCTGAAAAATGAAGGAAAGGGATGCTGTGGAAAGCTACAGCCACAGCAGAAAAGGAGATGCAGAATATGAAACATGTATGGAAGAGATATCTGATCGTAACCGCAATGACCGTTGTACTCGGACTGTCAGCAGGATGTGGCAGTGCTGCGGAGGATACGAACAACAACCAGAATAACACACAGGATGAAAATACGCCGGATGGCAATGAAAATAAAAACAACACCGACGATTCCCAGGTACCTGCGGGTGATAACAACGGTACCTCACCGGATACCAACACGGATATGAACAATGACGGAACCAACGGAACGAACAACAATATGAACGGCGCCACTTCCGGGAAAGGTACGGTGGATGAGAACGGAAATCGTCTGGATGAAAATGGAAATATCATTGAAGATCTTGGAGAGGATGTCGGCGAGGGAATCAAAGATGTGGGGGATGGCATCGGAGAAGGCGTGGAGGATCTGACCGGTGGCGGAAGCAGGGATGCGAACCAACAGAATGCACGGTAGATCGTAGAAATAGAAAAAACATGGACAATTGTTGTTTCACCACAGTTTGTCCGGTGAGAGCAAAAACGGAATGCCCCTCTTTTTTACACCTATGTTCATGAAAATGTATGTTGAGATAGTATGTCAGGGTAGATAATATGTTACTATTCATTGGTAATATCCTGCGAGGTGTTTTTTGTGAGTGGAGGTCACAGAAAACCCGAGACATATCGCGCGAATTTATGCGATCAGCTTAAATTCTGTGCATCGCAAAGCGTGTTACTGAGAACGGAGTGAATAGTAACGATAACATTTTAAGATGAGATGTTGAGATGACATGTTGCCGTGTATATGGAAACATGATATGATAATAGAAATTTACCACGTTACAACGTGACAGCATACAAAGAGAATAGGAGAAGAGAGGGGAAGATTATGAGATTTCGTCCATGTATCGATATTCACAACGGAAAAGTAAAACAGATTGTAGGCGGCAGCCTGCAGGATCAGGGAGATCAGGCTCAGGAAAACTATGTAGCTGAGCAGGATGCTCCCTTTTTTGCACGGCTCTATCAGTCCCGGGGGATTCGGGGAGGGCATATTATTTTGTTAAATCCTGCAACTTCTCCATATTATGAAGCCACAAGACAGCAGGCGATAGAAGCATTGAAAGCCTATCCGGGGGGGATGCAGATCGGTGGCGGGATCCGGGAGGACAATGCAGAGCGCTTTCTGGATGCCGGTGCCAGTCATGTGATCGTTACTTCTTATGTATTTAAGAATGGAGTGATCAACTGGGAGAATCTTGAAAAACTGGAACGTGCAGTAGGAAGGGAACATCTGGTTCTGGATCTGAGCTGTCGGAAAAAAGACGGACAATATTATATCGTGACAGACCGCTGGCAGAAATTTACACAGGTACCCGTATCGGAACAGACGATTGAAGAGTTTTCTTCCCACTGTGATGAATTTCTGGTTCATGCGGTGGATGTGGAGGGAAAGGCTTCCGGGATAGAAGTGGAGTTGGTGAAGCTCCTTGCAAAGAATCATCAGCTCCCGGTGACCTATGCAGGCGGCGTAGGCAGTTTTCAGGATCTGGAGACGTTGCGTATGGCGGGGAAAAATCGTGTGGACGTAACAGTGGGAAGCGCACTGGATCTTTTCGGTGGCAGTATGAAGTGGGAGGATGTACTGGATATTTGTCAGAAGAGTGAAAATTATTTCGAAAAATAACAGATTCTGAACAGTTGGAAAATCGTTCCTGGATTTGACAGAAAAAGATGCGTAAAAAATATGAATTTTCATGAAATAGTTGCAAAATTCAAGCATTATTGGTATAATAAAAACACTTACAAGGGAGCCGGAAAGGATCGCTGACCGTGGTATTTATCGATTCTGACTCCGTAACTGTGAAAGCAGAGACAGTTACTTGTAAAATAAAGTGCGAAGGGGTTGGACAGCATGAAATTTATTATCATTGGAAGAAATATTGACATTACAGAGGGACTGAAATCAGCCGTACAGGAAAAGCTTGGCAAGCTGGAACGGTATTTTACTCCGGAGACAGAGATTCATGTAACCTTGAGTGTGGAAAAAGACAGACAGAAGATTGAAGTTACTATTCCGGTAAAAGGAAACATCATTCGTTCCGAACAGGTGAGCAGCGATATGTACGTATCCATTGATCTGGTGGAAGAAGTTATTGAGCGTCAGCTTCGCAAATATAAAACCAAGATTGTTAATCAGCAGCAGGCAGGAGGAAACTTCCAGAAAGAGTTTGTGGAGGACGAGTTCCTGGAGGACGAAGAGGTTAATATCATTCGTACCAAGAAGTTTGGTATTAAACCGATGTATCCGGAAGATGCATGCGTACAGATGGAACTGCTCGGACATAATTTCTTTGTATTCTACAATGCAGAGACAGAGCAGGTAAATGTAGTTTACAAACGTAAAGGCAATACTTACGGTCTGATCGAACCGGAATTCTAAATCTGCTTATAAGATCAAAAATATGAAACATAGACAGCCATAAAAAAGTTTTCATAAAGAAAAGCTTCCTTACAGAGAGACAAAATGCCCCCTGTAAGGAAGCTTTTTTGTCAGGAAAAATATATACCTTTAGCGCATAAGGAATGCTTTGACGCAGTGGCCTAAATATGTTAAAATATCAAAAGATATTATGAAATTTGTAACTGATCAGCAGTTAAAAATTACAAGTTGAAATTCATTCCGGATTGCCTGCGGCAATGGAATATTGACTTGTATATTCTGTTGGAATGGATTGCTGAAGAATAGTTACCGAAATTTTATAAATGAAGAAGTGTAAAAAGAAGGAAGGAGCACAAAAATCATGAGAAAAGCCGGAGTATTAATGCCAGTTTCCGCACTTCCGTCCCGTATTGGTGCCGGAGAACTTGGAGAATCTGCATTCCAATTTATCGAGTTATTAAAGGAGAATCATGTAAAGATATGGCAGATACTGCCACTGAATCCGGTTGGCTATGGTAATTCCCCATACCAGCCATATTCCTCCTGTGCAGGGGATGAGTTGTATATCAGTCTTGATGCGCTTGCAGAGGAAGGTCTGTTAAAGGAACATCCAAAGGAATTTCAGGAGAGAGGTACAAGAGTAGATTATGAGGCTGTCCGCCAGTACAGAGAGCCTTTCTTAAGAACTGCGTTTGATGTTTTTACAGAGAAAAAGGGACAGGAAGAAACAGCATATAAAGAATTTGCTTCACAGGAATGGGTATATGAGTATGGTGTGTTCCGCGCATTAAAGAAAGCAAATAACGGAGAATGCTGGAATGACTGGCCGGAAGAATATAGAACCTGGCCGGAGAACAGACAGAAGTTACCGGCAGAGGTGGAGACAGAGGCACAGTATCAGATGTTTCTTCAGTATATTTTCTACACACAGTGGATGAAGGTGAAGAAGGCTGCAAACGATGCTGGAATCCAGATTATGGGAGATGTTCCTTTCTATGTGGGACAGGATTCTGTAGACGTATGGGGTGGAAAAGATAACTTTCTTCTTGATACAGATGGACGTCCGATCTTCATCGCCGGAGTACCGCCTGATTATTTCAGTGCTACAGGGCAGAGATGGGGAAATCCGATCTATGACTGGGAGCATATGAAGGAACAGGATTACAGATTCTGGGTGGACAGGATCGGCTATAGCAACAAATTGTTTGATATTATAAGGATCGACCATTTCCGGGCATTTGATACATACTGGAAAATTCCGGCAGACTGCCCGACTGCTATTGACGGTGAATGGATCGAGGCACCGGGATATGAGGTCATTGATACACTTCAGAAAGAAATTCCGGGATTAGATCTGGTAGCAGAGGATCTGGGGCTGCTTCGTCCGGAGGTTCTGATGCTGAAAGATCATTATCATCTGAAGGGAATGAAGATTCTGATCTTCTCCATAGAAACAGGTGGAAAATATGCCCGAGATACCTTCCATGATGTGGAAAACATGATTTTTTACACAGGAACGCATGACAATGATACGATCATGCAGTGGTATGAAAATATGAGTGCCGCAGCCAGAAGAAAAATCCGCAGGATGTTAAAGAAGGCGGGAGCATCACAGGGCTCTGTCAAGGACAGATTTCTCCAGTATACCATGCAGAATCAGGCAGAATATGCGATCATTCCGTTAGCAGATATTCTTGGACTTGGAAAAGAGGGCCATATCAACATACCGGGAACCATTGGTTCTCCGAACTGGGAGTGGCATTTACCGGATTTTATACAGGCCAAAAAGGAACTGCAGAAATTTGGCAGACTGATCGTGGATACAAAGCGATAAATTTGTTACTGTTCACACACCACTATCCCGCGAGGTGTTTTGGTATGAATATGCCAAAATCCCGAGACATACAAGCCAAAATTCCATTGCCGCAGGCAATCTGGAATGAATTTTGGCTACGTTACTGTGAACGGAGTGAACAGTAACGTAAATTTTGGTGACTCCGTAATTTTCTTGGTTTGTTCATGAAAAATTCATTGTTTTCCATAACGGAAAGTGTTAGAATATACAAGTATTGTGTATTATAGTAAGCGTTTGTAATGTTCGCATGCTGCTGACATGTCTGCTGTGGACGGAGTGAACAGAAATTATTCCGCACAGTAGCAATTGTTATATGGCAGCAATGCTTGTATAAAAAAGAAATAAACAGGAGTAAAACCTAATATGAATATGTTTTCAAAAGTATTCGGGACCCGCAGCCAGCGAGAGGTTAAGCGTATCATGCCTCTGGTTGAGAAAATTGAGAGCCTGCGCCCGGACATGCAGAAGTTAAGCGACGAAGAACTCAGAGGAAAAACAAGAGAATTTAAGAAACGTCTTGAAGAGGGAGAGACACTGGATGATCTGCTTCCTGAGGCATTTGCGGTTGTACGTGAAGCAGGCAAGCGTGTTCTTGGAATGGAACATTTCCGTGTGCAGCTTATCGGTGGTATCATTCTCCATCAGGGACGTATCGCAGAGATGAGAACAGGTGAAGGTAAAACACTTGTCGCCACACTTCCGTCATATTTAAATGCACTGGAAGGCAAAGGTGTGCATGTCGTAACAGTCAACGATTACCTGGCTAAACGAGATGCGGAAGAAATGGGAAAGATCCATGAGTTTCTTGGCCTGACAGTCGGTGTTGTTTTAAATGATATGAAGCAGGATGAGCGTCGTGCTGCATACAACTGTGATGTTACCTATGTTACGAACAACGAACTCGGTTTCGATTATCTGCGTGACAACATGGTTATCTATAAAGAACAGCTGGTACAGAGAGATCTGCACTACTGTATCATCGATGAGGTCGACTCCATTCTCATCGACGAGGCACGTACCCCTCTGATCATTTCCGGACAGAGCGGTAAGTCAACCAAGTTATACGAGGCCTGCGATATCCTTGCTCAGCAGTTAGAGCGCGGTGAAGCCAGCCATGAGATGACCAAGATGGCAGCCATCATGGGTGAAGAAGTTATCGAGACAGGTGACTTCGTTGTAAATGAGAAAGATAAGATCGTAAACCTTACAGAGCAGGGCGTTCATAAGGTTGAGAAATTTTTCCATATTGAAAACCTGGCAGATCCGGAGAATCTGGAGATTCAGCATAATATTACACTTGCACTTCGTGCCCATAACCTGATGCATAAGGATCAGGATTATGTAGTTAAAGATGATGAAATCCTTATTGTTGATGAATTCACCGGACGTATCATGCCGGGACGCCGTTACTCAGATGGTCTTCATCAGGCAATCGAAGCGAAAGAGCATGTTAAGATCAAACGTGAGAGCAAGACTCTGGCAACCATCACTTTCCAGAACTTCTTTAATAAATATGATAAGAAGGGCGGTATGACCGGTACAGCTGTCACAGAGGAGAAAGAATTCCGTGATATCTATGCAATGGACGTTGTAGAGATCCCGACTAACAGACCGGTTATCCGAGTTGACCATGAAGATGCTGTTTATATGACAAAGAAAGAGAAATTCAACGCAGTTGTCAATGCTGTAGTGGAAGCTCATGCGAAACAGCAGCCTGTACTGGTCGGTACCATTACGATTGAAACTTCCGAGCTTCTCAGCCGTATGCTGAAGAGACAGGGAATCAAACATAATGTATTGAATGCCAAGTTCCATGAACTTGAGGCAGAGATTGTTTCACAGGCAGGTCAGGCAGGAGCAGTTACGATCGCCACTAACATGGCTGGTCGTGGTACAGATATCAAGCTGGATGATGTGGCAAGAAATGCAGGTGGTCTGATGATCATCGGTACAGAACGTCATGAGTCCAGACGTATTGATAATCAGCTTCGCGGACGTTCCGGACGTCAGGGAGATCCGGGTGAATCCCGTTTCTATATTTCCCTGGAAGATGACCTGATGCGTCTGTTCGGTTCTGAGAGACTGATGAAGATCTTTACATCCCTTGGTGTTGCAGAGAATGAACAGATTGAGCACAAGATGCTTTCCAATGCAATTGAGAAAGCTCAGGAGAAGATTGAGTTTAACAACTTTGGTATCCGTAAGAATCTTCTTGATTATGACCAGGTAAACAATGAACAGCGTGAGATCATCTACAAAGAACGTCGTCAGGTTCTCGACGGTGAGAATATGCGTGAAGCAATCTATAAGATGATCCAGGATACAGTGGATACTTATGTTGATATGTGTTTCTCTGATGATGTAGATTCTGAAGAGTGGGATCTGAATGAATTTAACGGTGTTCTTACTCCGATCATTCCGATCAGACCGCTTACAGCTGAGAGTGTAAAAGGCAAGAAACGCGATGAGATCAGACATGAACTGAAAGAAGAGGCAGTGAAGCTCTATGAAGAAAAAGAAGCAGAGTTCCCGGAACCGGAGCAGCTTCGTGAATTAGAGCGAGTTGTACTTTTGAAATGCATTGACAGCAAGTGGATGGATCACATTGATGATATGGAAATCCTTCGTCAGGGTATCGGACTTGCTGCTTATGGACAGAGAGATCCGGTTGTTGAATATAAAATGAGTGCATTTGATATGTTCAACGAAATGATCACATCCATTCAGGAAGATACTCTTCGTATGCTGTACCATGTACATGTAGAGCAGAAGATCGAGCGTGAACAGGTAGCTAAAGTTACCGGAACAAACAAGGATGACAGTGCCGGTCCTAAGAAACCGGTTCAGAGAAAAGAAATCAAAGTATATCCGAACGATCCCTGCCCATGTGGAAGCGGTAAGAAATACAAACAGTGCTGTGGACGTAAGAATAAGGTCTGACTCGTTTATCTCAGTTGAGAAGACTCCCATTTCTGTATGTGGTGAGTTCATTACTACAGAGCGGGCAGTAATGATTTTGTAAAAAGAACATTGTGAGCAGATCATGTCTGCTGCAAAATAAAAGGGCTGAATCATGAGGCCCTTTTATCGTGCGCAAAAACACGTTAGCGCGTTGAATTGGCAGATTGTGAATATCTGTCTGAACTGTTCAGTACATCCACAGCTATGTGATTATGATTGATGAACAGTCGCATAACAATTCCATAAAGGGGGAAAAACAGTATGAAAAGAGAGTCTTTCGGCTCACGCCTTGGTTTTATCCTGGTGTCAGCAGGATGTGCCATCGGTATTGGAAACGTGTGGAAGTTTCCGTATATCTGCGGGGCATATGGAGGCGCGGCCTTTATCCTGATCTACTTATGTTTTCTGGTTATTCTCGGTATTCCGGTTCTGGTAGCAGAATTTGCGGTAGGACGGGGAAGCCACACAAGTGTTGCGAAATGTTTTGACAAACTGGCACCTGCAGGAAGCTGCTGGAAGCCATTGAAATTTATTGGTATTATTGGATGTTATATGCTGATGATGTTTTACACAACAGTAGGAGGATGGATGATCTACTATTGTGTGAAGAGTCTGCGGGGAGATTTCGTTGGAGCGACTCCGGAAGCAGTAACACAGTCTTTTTCCGATATGCTGGGAAATGCACCGACGATGATGTTATGGATGGTGATCATCTGTCTGATCGGATTTGCAGTCTGTTTCATGGGATTGCAGAATGGTATTGAAAAAATCTCCAAAGTAATGATGAGTGCACTGCTTATCATTATGGTGATCCTTGCGGTTCATTCAGTAATGATGGAAGGCGCGGGAGAAGGAATCCGCTTCTATCTGATTCCTGATTTTCAGAAGATTAAGGAAGCAGGAGTTGGTAATGTAGTATTTGCGGCATTGAGTCAGTCATTCTTTACATTATCCATTGGTATTGGTGCCATGCTGATCTTCGGAAGTTATCTGGACAAATCCAGAAGCCTTACCGGAGAGGCGGTAAGCATCACCGTACTCGATACTTTTGTTGCGCTGACAGCAGGATTTATCATTATTCCGGCATGCTTCTCCTATGGAATCCAGCCGGATGCAGGTCCAAGCCTTATCTTTATCACTCTGCCCAATATTTTTGCAAAGATGAGCGGAGGGGCTTTGTGGGGAAGTCTGTTCTTCCTGTTTCTGACATTTGCTGCGGTTTCAACGATCATTGCTGTATTTGAGAACCTGATCGTGTTTAATATGGAACTGTTTGGCTGGAACCGTAAAAAGAGTGTTGTTGTCTGCGCAGTTCTTGTTGTGATCTTAAGCATTCCATGTGTGCTTGGATTCAATGTACTTTCCGGATTCCAGCCATTCGGAGATGGAAGCAACATCATGGATCTGGAAGACTTTATTGTTTCTAATAACCTTCTTCCTCTTGGAAGTCTTGGTTACCTTCTGTTTTGTACCAGAAAGAACGGATGGGGATGGGACAATTTCATTGCAGAGGTGAATGCCGGTACAGGCATGAAATTCCCGAAATGTCTGAAAAATTATGTTGCCTATGGAATTCCGGCGATTATCATTGTGATCTATCTGAAAGGTTACTATGATAAATTTGCAGGTCTGGGAACAGCAGCACTGGCCGGATGGATGATCGTGGCACTGGTACTGCTGGGATTCGTATTCTACTGTGCGACAGCGAAGAAGAAAGTGAAACAGTAAGCGGAGCGCGAATATCTGCCGGACCTGAGAACAATAAAAGATGTAATTATGTCTGGGAAGAAAGATTCTTTCAGACATGGTTACATCTTTTTTGTGTTATGGAATTGTTGTGTAAAGGTAGTGGATGCATTATTTTAGAGGATTGCTATAATGAGGCAGTTCTTCGCTGGGGTTGGTTTTGAACTGTTTACGGTATGCCCGGGAAAAAGTGCTGTATTCTGCGAACCCGCTTTCCTGTGCTGCTTTTGTCACAGGCATTCCATTTGAGATCAGAGTACGTGCCATAAGAAGCCGCTTGTTTACAATATAATTATGAAGGGTATAGCCGGTTTCTTGTTTGAACTTCCGCATCAGATGGTACTTGCTTACATAATATCTGGCAGAAAGCGTTTCTACAGATAGATCTTCTTTCAGATTGTGGTTGATATACTGAAGGATACTGGCAATCTGCGAGTCAAAGGTGTAGGATTTTTTATCAAAAATGTACTGCTTTTCCAGAAAGATACGGTTCAGATAAACCATAAACTGAAGAAAAAGTGACTGTGTCAGGATTTCTCTTCCATATTCATCGGATTTTGCAGAATTTTCCAGTTCAAACAGGATGTCTTTCATCTTTTCCTGAAGAGCAGAGTTCAGACGTACCAGATTATAGCTTCGGTCATTTGCTTTCTGGAAGCATTTCAGCAGTTCCTGCCAGGGAATATCGTTTTGGATCCAGAGAATAAAACGTTCATATGGAACAGATGGATCAATCTCCGGGCGGTGGATGGCATGGCGGTTTACCAGAAGAATGTCCCATGGTTTCAGTTGATAAGCTTTTCCTTCTATATGATAAGCAGCCTTGCCGGAGATGAAGATAACTACCTTGTGAAAATCATGATAATGGTAAGAGAATTCCTTTCTGGTCTGGTCTTTAAGATGAAAAAGTCGGAATTGTTCGTTCAGGTATCCTGTTTTTTCTGTCTGATAGAACTGTTCTGATAATAACATATCTGCCTCCGATATCTGCAATGATTATTTAATCGAATCAAGCAAGTCCTCTGTGGAGATTGTGAAAAGAAATAAGCAGTGGAAAGCAATAAGCGGAGGGAAAAGTTTGATTCATGGTATAATCATATCATTTAATGCGTAAATGTACAATTATTACTAAGAATGTAACAAATAGTAACGAATATATTTTATAATTTCTGAGAAAATATGCTACAAAGATATTGACATTATTACACGATAATAGTATCATGCAATTACAAAGTAATCGTAAAAACTTTGTAACTATTTCGAAATAGGGTAAAGAAATAGAAAACTGAACAGAGAGGAGCGATGCTGCTGTAAGGCTGTTATATCAGAGAACTGATATAATGGTCTTTTTTGTAATACCTACAGAGCATTTTTTGCAATGTTTTAAGCATTTTACTCTATATACATGGTAAAAACAATAAAATATAATGAATATAAAGTCAGGATGTGATATGAGAAAATTACCTGACACAAAATTTAACCGAATCAAGTAAGTCCCCTGCTTCAATTGCGAAG
>OKUC01000941.1_pt1 | contig 12211 bp, 10 predicted proteins | sample 1606761 | NCBI WGS metagenome assembly OKUC01 (sample SAMEA3882542, study PRJEB24775) | human gut metagenome | biome: human-associated habitat; feature: intestine environment; material: feces | place: Netherlands | collected 2009/2010 | reverse complement strand
GAGGATTATATCCAGTCTCATGTCCATAATGGACGGAGCGAGGAGGAGGTACTTGCAGAACTTGGCGATCCAAGGCTGATCGCAAGGACTCTTATTGATACCGATGACGGAACAGAGGTTTATGATGAGTCCGGGTATACAGAAGAAAGTTATGGAGCAGATGATTATGCAGACAGCAGTGCCGGAAGTACGACCGGCAGGACAAGAAGTTACAAACTGGATCTCAGTACCTGGTATGGAAAAGCAATTGTGATCGCAGTTGCTGTAGTGATCGTGATACTTTTGACAACAGTTTTGGTAGCTGTTGCACCTTTTTTGATAACTTTTGGTGTCATTCTGTACCTGATCTCATGGTTCAGAAAAAGAAAAGCGTAGATACCGGATGATCCGCATAAAATCCGAAAATATTGAAAAGGCCTGTTTGTTAAAAAAATATTTATTGAAAATGACATAAAAAATGCAGATAAACTCTTGAAATATAGTGAAAATTACGGTATAATGCATCACAACAAGTAAAGAGAGTGTCTGAAATGTATAAAACAGACAGTGCCATTGAGAAGAGAGAACGGCAGAAGGAATACATCGAAAGATGTGTTATTTCTGTCGCTTTTTTTATTGGCTTTTGAGAAGAAGGTGATCGTATCAGATTGCCTTGTTAAAACGCTTGCTATTGTACAAAATATATAAAATGATGCACTATACAATGGAAATAATTATCAAAAGTTAATGAAAAAATATTGAAAAAATCAAATTTAACTGTTGATTATATGTAAAATATGTGTTATCATTTGGTTAAAAGTTGGTAAATATAACAATACATGAATGCAGAGGAGGGTAGCAGGAGGGCATTTTGATATGATACATTGGGGTAAAGCCCGGAAGATATAACGGAAGTATTTTCCGGCAGGATGTGTAAAGGGCAACGTGATCAGAACTGTTGCAGATATGGGGGACCGTAATAACAGGACTGATCAGAAGTACACAAATTTATGAAAAGCAGGTGATATACAATGAAAAGTAAGAAATCTTTTTTCAGGACAGTAGAGCCATATCTCTATCTGATTCCTGTAATGATCCTTTTTATACTGTTTGTATTCTGGCCGTTTGTTAAGACGATTCAGTTAAGTTTTGCCAGAACCACACCTCTTGGTCAGGTGGCACAGTATGTAGGGCTAGACAACTATACGAATATTTTTACAGATGGAACGTTCCTTAACAGTTTGGTGACAACACTGAAATTCTCTGTTATGCGAGTTATCCTTTCTATTGTGCTCGGTTTTATACTGGCGATCATCAGTACAGAGAAGATCAGGGCAAAGGGATTTTTCCGTACTGTATATGCACTTCCGATGGCTATTTCCGCAGCAGCGGCATCTGTAGTGTTCATGTTTATTTTCCACAGCTCTCTGGGTATCCTGAACAAGGCTCTCGGAACTCATATCGGATGGCTGACAGATAAGAAATATGCACTGATCGCAGTTACGATCGTTAGTGTATGGATGGCGATCGGTATGAATTTCATTTACCTTACTGCAGCGATCCAGAGTGTACCGGCTGAACTTTATGAGAGCGTTGCGCTGGATGGAGCGAATTTCTTCCAGAAACACCGCCATGTAACAATCCCGTCAATCTCTCCGACACTGTTCTTCCTTCTTATTATCAACGTTATCAACTCCGTACAGGCATACGCAGAGTTTAAGATGATGACGCAGGGCGGACCGGCAGAGAGTACCAACGTTATCGTGTATGAGATTTACCAGGAGGCATTTATCAACAGCCGTTTCGGTGTGGCCTGTGCAGAATCCGTAGTTCTGTTCGTTATTTTGATTATCCTGACTGCACTGCAGTTTAGACTGGAAAAGAAGGTGACCTACTGATGAAAGAAAAACCATATGTAAAAGTGGCGATGTATGCGCTGAATATTATTTTTGCAATTATTATTATCGTTCCTGTTATCTACTGCTTCAATGTTAGTATGATGGATCTGAAAGAGATCTACGGCGGAAAGTTCTGGCCGTCTCATCTGACCCTTGAGAACTACACAAGAGCATTCCAGCTGGCACCGTTCTTTACTTTCATTAAGAACTCACTGATCGTATCCGGTGTTATCACATTTGCTCAGGTTGTCACAGGTGCTCTTGCAGCTTATGCTTTTGCAATGATGGAATTCAAGGGCAAAAAAGTCCTGTTCTATATCATGCTGGCAACCATGATGATCCCGAGCCAGGCGATCATCATCGCAAACTACCTGACAATCGCTGACTGGGGTATCCGTAATACATACGCAGCTCTGATCCTTCCGAATGCAGCGGCAGCTTTTGCGGTATTCAACATGCGTCAGGCATTCCTGACACTGCCGAAGGAGATTCATGAGGCAGCTGAAATTGACGGATGTACAAACTTCAAGTTCTTATATACCATCGGTGTTCCGCTTATCAAACCATCACTTGGTGCTCTGATCATCTATGTATTCCTTCAGAGCTGGAACTACTATCTGTGGCCACTGCTTGTAACAGACAGTGTAAATATGAGAACTGTTCAGATCGGTCTTGGTATGCTCCAGGGTGCTGAGGCAACAGACTTCCGACCGGTTATGGCTGGTGCCATGGTTATCCTGATCCCGTCGATCCTGGTATTCATCATTGGACAGAAACAGATGATCAGTGGTCTGACTGCCGGTGCTGTTAAGGGTTGATCTAGTAGTAAAAACGTTAATTTATCCGGTCTGTATTGGGGCAGACCGGAACCAATATAAAAGGAGGGTTTCTATATGAAAAACAAAAAATGGATGGCGATTCTTTTAGGAGGAATCATGGCAGCATCTCTGGCAGCTCCATGCTCAGTAAGCGCGGCTGACAAAACTACCATCACATTCTGGCATGCGATGGGCGGCACAAACGGAGAGGTGCTTCAGCAGATCGTAGATGATTTCAACGCATCTCAGGATGAGATTGAAATTAAAGCTGAGTATCAGGGAACTTATGATGACACCATCACAAAACTGAAAGCAGCTATGCAGAGTGATTCTGGTCTTCCGGATGTCTGCCAGATGTATGATGTTGGAACAAAATTCATGTATGACAGTGGTTCTGTCATCCCTGTAGAAGATAAATTCGAGTCTACAGGTTATGACAAGAGTTCCGTTATGGACGTTATCAGCAGCTACTATACTGTAGATGGCAAACAGTATGCAATGCCATTCAACGTATCCACACCTATGCTGTATTACAACAAAGACGTATTTGAGGCAGCAGGTCTTGATCCTGAGACACCGCCTACAACTTACGATGAGGTTCTTGAAGACTCCAAGAAAATCGTAGAGAGCGGAGCAGCTCCGGTTGGTTATTCACAGGCTATTTACGGATGGTTTTTTGAACAGCAGCTTGCAGGACTTGGATTAACATATGGAAACAATGACAATGGACGTACAGAGGCAGTTACAGCTGTTGATTTTGACTCCAACGGTGGTGGCCTGAAAGTATTTGACATGTGGAAAAAACTGTATGATTCCGGATATTTTGAAGATTACGGAACAACAACAGCAGATACCCAGACAGCATTCTTCTCCGGACAGGTTGGCATGATCATCGAGTCTACCGCTATCCTGAAAAATGCAGTTGATTCTTCTCCGTTCGAAGTTGGTACAGGATATCTTCCGAGAATCGAGAAGAATGATGAAGGCGGCGTTATCATCGGTGGTGGTTCTCTGTGGCTTACAGATACAGGAAACGAAGCAAATGAAGATGCAGCTTGGAAATTCATCGAGTACATCACAACTCCTGACGTACAGGCTAAATGGTCCATGGGTACAGGATACTTTGCAATCAACGAGAAAGCTTATGAGACAGATGATATGAAAGCTTACCTCAAAGAGAACCCGAATTTTGAGACTGCTATCAACCAGCTGAAAGATTCTCCTGTAAACGCAAATACAGCAGGTGTTCTCTCCGGTGTACAGACAGAAGCCCGTCTTACATTCAACGAGATTATGCCTCAGGTATATGATGGCAAGCTTACAACTCAGGACGCTGTTGATCAGCTTGCAGCTTCTGTAAACAAAGCGATCGAGAACTATAACGAGTCTATTAAATAATCAGAATGCCCTCTGATCAGTAGATAGAGCAACAGATAGGGATACCGCCGCCGGGCGCCGGTATCCCTGCTGTTTTACATGCTGTGAGACTACAGATAATGTATATCCGGGGTATAGGATCATATGAAAAACTGTGTAGTGAGACGGACGGAGTGAGTCCGGCTGACTAGACAGCTTTCGAATGGAGTGAGTGTGGCCTGCGGCGTTCGTGCAGGGTAAAATGAAGTGATGCGCGATTGGCGTTATCACCGGCAGAAAATAATGTTACAACAGGAAAGGAGCAAATTTATGGGCGGAATTCTCGGAGCATGTAATGCAATATCGGATTATTTGCACACTTTAAATATGGGATCGACGCTGTTTCGGCTGATTCTTGCGATGTTTCTTGGATGTCTGATCGGTATTGACCGTGGAATGAAGAAGCGTGTGGCAGGTGTAAAAACACATATGATCGTCTGTATGGGGGCAACTCTGGTTATGATGACGGGCGATTTTATCCATGTATATTCTAATGGGGCAGGAATCGGAGATACTGCACGACTTGGCGCACAGGTTGTCAGCGGAATCGGTTTTCTCGGAGTAGGAACCATCATCGTGACCGGACAGAGACATGTATCCGGTCTTACGACAGCAGCCAGTCTTTGGACCTCCGCGTGTATCGGACTTGCTGTGGGGATCGGCTTTTACAGCGGTGCGATCTTTACCACGCTGGGGCTTATTCTGGTGTTCAAATATGCGAAATATATAGAGGTTTATGTGGAAGAGCATTCCAATACTTATGACGTATATATGGAGTTTGAAAATGAAGACAAGATGAGTATGGTCATAAAGAAGCTCCGGGAAGAGGACATCCTGATCTCCAACGTAGTTATCATCAAAAAGAGATCCAAAACACAGAGTGTGGTGATCCAGGCAACAATGGAGGCTGCCAAATGGAAAGCACGCCATACTGTATTTCGTGAGGTAAGACAGCAGGAAGGAGTTATTTCTGTGGAGGAAATATGATCGGGAATCGGGAATACAATGAAACTTATCATGTTTTTGATGAAGTTAAGAGTATGTTAAAGAAAAAACGATATATTTTACGAAAAATGTACTTGAAATGTGAAGAATAGTCTGATATAATGAGTACAAAGTGAAGAGAGAATCTGATTCAGTTTGCTGAATACAGAGAATGCTATTGAGAACAGAGACCGGCATGAAGACACATGGATAAGTGTGTTTTTATGCCGGCTATTTTTATGCACAAATGTTAATATTTCAAAAGGATTACAAGGGTTACAGCATAAAAATAATGGCATATTCACTTGAAAGATTGCTGTTCGTAAGCAGTACTCCTCGCAGAATATTTACCTGCGGACGGCAATGCTTGTGTTGCAACGGATATTCTGCTGTTTCCGGCGCAGAGAAAGCCGGGGACAGTTCAGAAGATCCGCAAACAGGAAAGGAGAAACAGATCTATGTATGATGTGATCATTATCGGAGCAGGAGTTTCCGGAGCGGCAGCGGCGAGAGAGCTTTCAAGATATCGGCTGAAAATCTGCGTTCTGGAGCGAGAAGAGGATGTATGCTGTGGAACTTCCAAGGCAAACAGCGGAATCGCTCATTCCGGTTATGATGCAGAACCGGGAAGCCTTATGGCGGAACTGAATGTGAAGGGCAGCAATATGATGGGACAGCTTTCGAAGGAACTGGATTTTCCTTTTAAACAGACTGGTTCGCTGACTGTCTGTACAACTGAGAATGGAATTGCCATGCTGCATAAGCTGCGTGAAAGAGGACTGAAAAACGGAGTAGAGGGACTGAGGATCCTTGACAGAGAAGCGGCACTTGCCATGGAGCCGAATCTGTCTGATCAGGTGCTGGCAGCACTGTATGCACCGACAGCCGGAATTGTCTGTCCCTTTGAGCTGAACATTGCAATGGCAGAGAACGCATATAACAATGGCGTGGAATTTAAATTTGACACAGAAGTAAAGAACATCCGAAAACAGGAAAATGGTTTTGTTGTGGAAACCTCAAAGGGTGATTTTGAGACAGGCTGTATCGTCAATGCTGCCGGTGTCTATGCGGATGTTTTTCATAATATGGTAAGTGAGAAAAAACTGCATATCACTCCTCGTAAGGGTGAGTATATGCTTCTTGATAAAAGTGCAGGAACACATGTGAATCATACGATCTTTGCACTTCCAAATAAGAACGGAAAAGGAGTTCTGGTAACACAGACTGTTCACGGTAATCTTCTGATCGGGCCTACAGCTACGGATCTGGAGGATCGGGAGGAAACAGCGACTACATCAGAGGGAATGGAGGAAGTAAGTGCCAAATCCCGGAAAACAGTAAAGGATATTCCACTGCGGAAGGTGATCACAAGCTTTGCAGGGCTTCGAGCTATCGAGGACGGTATGGATTTTGTGATCGAAGAGGTGGAGGATGCACCTGGATTTATCGATTGTGCAGGGATCGCATCACCGGGACTTACCAGCTCACCGGCCATTGGCTGTATGGTTGCTGATATCGTAAAAGAAAAATTACATCCGGAAGTAAATCCGGATTTTGATCCGGTGAGAAAAGGGATCCTGGATCCGTCAGAGCTTTCTCTGGAAGAAAGAAATGAGCTGATCAAAAGATCTCCGGAATATGGAAATATCATCTGCAGATGTGAGATGATCTCTGAGGGAGAGATCCTGGATGCGATCCGAAGACCTCTTGGAGCGAAATCCCTGGATGGAGTAAAACGTCGTACAAGAGCAGGAATGGGAAGATGTCAGTCAGGTTTTTGCTCTCCCAGAACAATGGAGATCCTCAGCCGAGAGCTTGGCATTTCCATGGAGGAGATCACAAAAACAGGCGGAGATTCCAGACTGATCGAAGGAATCAACAAAAAAATTGCAGAGGAGGGCGAGAACCATGAATGATAAGATTATGGTGAAGAGAGATATCGTGATCATAGGCGGAGGCCCTGCAGGACTGGCAGCAGCCCTGGCTGCAAAGAAAGAGGGAGCAGAGAGTATCCTGATCCTGGAACGTGATAAGGAACTGGGCGGGATCCTGAATCAGTGTATCCATAATGGATTTGGCCTTCATACATTTCAGGAGGAGCTGACAGGACCGGAATATGCGGCACGTTTTATCCGGATGGTAAAAGAGCAGCAAATCGAGTACCGGCTGAACACCATGGTCATGGATATCAGCCAGGATAAGGTGATCACTGCCATGAGCCGCCAGGAGGGAATGTATCAGATCCAGGCAAAAGCTGTGATCCTTGCCATGGGCTGCAGAGAGAGACCGCGAGGTGCACTGAACATTCCGGGATATCGACCGGCAGGCATTTATTCAGCAGGAACAGCACAGCGCCTTGTAAACATGGAAGGATTTATGCCGGGAAAAAAAGTAGTGATCCTGGGATCCGGTGATATCGGACTGATCATGGCCAGACGTATGACGCTGGAAGGCGCAGAGGTTAAGGCAGTGGCAGAGCTGATGCCATATTCCGGAGGCCTGAAGCGAAATATCGTGCAGTGCCTGGATGACTTTGGAATCCCGTTGAAGCTTAGTCATACAGTGGTTGACATAAAAGGAAAAGAGCGCGTGGAAGGAATCACTCTTGCAGAGGTAGATGAAAACAGACGCCCGATTCCCGGTACAGAGGAATTTTTTGAATGCGATACGCTTCTTCTTTCTGTTGGTCTGATCCCGGAGAATGAGCTTTCCGGACAGGCAGGTGTGAAGCTGAGCAATGTGACTTCCGGACCGGTGGTAAACGAAAGTCTGGAGACAAATGTAGAAGGTATTTTTGCCTGCGGAAATGTTCTTCATGTTCATGATCTGGTGGATTTTGTTTCGGAGGAAGCCGGCAATGCAGGAAGAAATGCGGCTCTCTATATAAACAACAATGGAGAGGACAAAATACCGGAAGAGATAAAAATCACGCTTTCGCCCCAAAACGGAGTCCGCTATACAGTGCCGTCTGAGATCCGTATCGGTCACATGGCGGAGGAGCAGCTGGTCCGCTTCCGTGTGGGAAATGTATATAAAAATTGTTACATCCGTGCATATCTGGATGGAGAACGGATCTTTTCCAGAAAAAAACAGGTGGCAGCACCCGGAGAGATGGAACAGATCAAATTGAAAAAAGAGCAGCTTCTTTCCATTCTGGAAGGAAAACAGAAACAGGATAAACATGAACTTGTGATCCAGGTGGAGGAGTGATGAAAATGGAAAAAAGGAATCTTACTTGTATCGGATGTCCTATGGGATGCGCCCTTCTGGTGGAAATGGATGGAAAAGAAATCATTTCCGTCACAGGAAATACCTGTAAAAAAGGTGCGGAATATGCAGTGAAGGAAGTGACAGATCCGACCAGGATCGTGACAACGACCGTTCGTGTGAAGAATGGAAGCATGCCGGTGGTGTCAGTAAAGACAGCACAGGATATTCCGAAAGGAAAGATTTTTGACTGTGTGGAAACGCTGCGGGATGTATGTGTGGAAGCGCCGGTTCAGATCGGGGACGTGATCCTGGAGAATGTAGCAGGCACAGGCGTGGATATCGTGGCTACAGGAAATGTGAAGCAGATCATACAGTGATCTGCAAAGGATATATATGGCAAACTGTATGCTTATAATATGTCAGCCCTCCGGCAGACAAAGCGAATAAAATAAACCTGAAAAGGCTTTTTTATCGCTTTATTTGTCATGAAATAAAATATACAAAATGCACAAAAAATATTAGTGCTTAAAAGAACAATTAATTAAAAAATAACAAAAAAATACATAAAAACCGATAAAAAATGTTGAAAATAAATAAACACTATGATATAATCAGAAATATGAATTAGCAAAAATGCTCACAACGATGTAATGCATTGAATGGAGGATGATTAGAATGAAAGTATTTGGACATCGTGGTTTCAGCGGAGAATATCCGGAGAATACAATGCTGGCGTTTCAGAAGGCTGTGGAGGCTGGTTGCGAGGGGATCGAGCTTGATGTACAGCTGACCAAGGATCTGGTTCCGGTGATCATGCACGATGAGAAGGTTGACCGTACCACAGATGGAAACGGGTATATCTATGATCTTACATATGCTGAGCTGTGTAAACTGGATTGCAGTTATCCGGATAAGTTTGCCGGAAAATTCGGCAGACTTCAGATTCCGACTCTGAGAGAGTATTTGGAGTGGATGGCAGAGGAGGAAGATCTGATCACAAACATCGAGCTGAAGAACAGTGTTTATTATTATGGTGGTATGGAAGAGAAGGTCATTGATATGATCTGCGAATATGGTCTGGAGGATCGGATCATTCTTTCCTCTTTCAATAACGCATCCATTGTATTGTGCAGACAGAGTGATGAGACTATTGCAGGAGGCTTTCTGGTAGAGAAATATGTGGATAATGCAGGGGTTTATGCAAGAACCTGTGATGTGCAGTATTATCATCCGAATCTGGAATATCTGAAGGAAGAACATGTACGCAGCTGTTCCCAGAACGGGATCGGGGTGAATGTCTGGACTGTAAACGAGGAAGAGGATATGAGAAGGATGAAGAAATGGGGAGTAAACTCCATCATCACCAATTATCCGGACAGAGGAAGAGCAGTGGCAGATGAGGATTGACACTGCGATGTAAAGACGCTTTCTGTGAGGCACATACAGGAGGCAGGCTAAATTTGAAATCTCCGGCAGGAGGGGGTCCTGCTGCAGATCTATATAAGTAAAATAAAAAAACTATAATAATGTATATGGAGGATTTTTACAATGGAGAAAGAAACAAGACCTTTTATTCCTTGGCAGCTCGCAGATGATTTTATGACAGCTGTATTTGAGAAAGTAGGAGTTCCGGAAGCAGACGCAAGACTTTGCTCTGATGTACTTCTTGAGAGTGACAGACGTGGAATTGAGAGCCATGGCTGCAACCGTTTCAAACCGATCTACATTGATCGTATCAAAGCCGGAATCTTAAATCCGGTAACAAAGATTGATATCATCAAAGAGACACCAACAACTGCAGTTATTGATGCCAACGATGGTATGGGAATGGTAGCCAGCAAGAAAGCTATGGATATGTGTATCGAGAAAGCACATAAGTATGGCATGGGTATGGTTGCAGTTCGTAACTCTTCTCATTATGGAATCGCAGGATACTGGACAGGTCTCGCAACAAAAGAGAACATGATCGGTATCAGTGGTACAAACGCAAGACCGTCCGTTGCACCTACATTTGGTGTTGAGAATATGCTCGGAACAAACCCGCTGACATTCAGCATGCCTACAGATGAGCCATTCCCGTTCATGCTGGACTGTGCAACATCTGTTATCCAGAACGGCAAGATCGAATACTACGCACGTATCGGACACGATACTCCTAAAGGTCTTGTTATTTCCAGAGAAGGTGAGGAGCTTACAGACAGCGTTGAGATCCTCAAGAAGATCCGCAGCAAACAGGCTGCACTTGCTCCTCTCGGCGGATTTGGCGAGACAAACGGAGGATATAAAGGATATGGATACTCCACAGTTGTTGAGATCCTTTCCGCAGCACTTCAGTCCGGTATCTTCTTAAGAGCACTGGAAGGAAAGAATGAAGATGGAAGCATCCGTCCATATCATCTTGGACATTTCTTTATCGCTATCGATACAGAAGCATTCATGGGTGCTGAAGCATTCAAGAAAACATGTGGCGACATCTTAAGAGACCTGAGAGGATCTGAGAAAGCTCCTGGACAGGAACGTATCTACACCGCAGGTGAGAAAGAGTACGATGTATGGATGTATCGTAAAGACAAAGGTGTTCCGGTAACTGAGGCAGTTCAGAAAGAGTTTATCGGACTCCGTGATGAATTCGGACTTACACAGTTCAAATTCCCATTTGAAAAATAATATTGCTGAGTCAGGCAAGTCGTTAAGACTTGCCTGATTTTGGTGAAAATATCGACATATCTTACAAATCTGTCTGGCCTTTGCAGTGAGAAACTGGTACAATAGAAGTAATATCTTCGGATAACATAAGAAGATATAACGATATTGTGCGAATATTGCGGAGGGTAAATAGATGAACAGGGAATTTCTGGATGCGATCGAGGCGAATCCGATCATAGCGGCAGTGAAGGACGAACAGGGCCTTGCAAACTGCCTGCGTAGAGAAGAACTTACGGTAATTTTTATTCTGTATGGAGATATCCGTTCCATCGGAAATATTGTGGAGCGAATTCATCAGGCAGGCAAAATCGCCATGGTACATATTGATCTTGTAACCGGATTAAGTTCAAAAGAGGTTTCTGTCGATTATATTTGTGAGGATGTTCATGCAGATGGAATTATTTCCACAAAAGCATCAATGATCAACAGGGCAAAAAAGCTCGGGATGTATACCGTCCTGCGCTTTTTTCTCATTGATTCCATGGCGATTAAAAATATTGAAAATCTGGGAAATCAGCATGAGCAGCTGCCGGATGTGGTAGAGGTTCTGCCGGGGCTGATGCCGAAGATTCTTAAACAGATATGTAAAACAAGCAAGGTGCCTATGATCGCAGGCGGTTTGATCTCCGATAAGGAGGATGTGATGGGAGCCCTGGGTGCGGGGGCAGCAGCGGTTTCCACTACAAATCAGAAGGTATGGGAATTATGAGGCTGCAGAGGCATTGAGCCGCAGCCAAGAAATGTATTGGAGGATTTTTATATGGCAAAATATGTTATGGCGCTGGATTCCGGAACGACCAGTAACCGCTGTATTCTTTTTGATGAAAGCGGAAGGATCCGCAGTGTGGCACAGAAGGAGTTTATCCAGCATTTTCCGAAACCGGGATGGGTAGAGCATGATGCAGGTGAGATCTGGTCCACACAGCTTTCTGTTGCCCGAGAGGCTATGAACCAGATCGAGGCAACGGCAGAGGATATTGCAGCGATCGGTATCACCAATCAGAGAGAGACCACCATTGTCTGGGATAAGAATACGGGACAGCCGGTTTATCATGCCATCGTATGGCAGTGCAGAAGAACTTCAGAATACTGCGACAGCCTGAAAGCAAAGGGACTGGAAGAAAAATTCCGTCAGAAAACAGGACTTGTTATCGATGCGTATTTTTCTGCCACCAAAGTAAAATGGATCCTGGATAATGT
>OKUC01000928.1_pt1 | contig 12297 bp, 10 predicted proteins | sample 1606761 | NCBI WGS metagenome assembly OKUC01 (sample SAMEA3882542, study PRJEB24775) | human gut metagenome | biome: human-associated habitat; feature: intestine environment; material: feces | place: Netherlands | collected 2009/2010 | reverse complement strand
TGAAGGGGATCGGCGTCGTCGAATTCGACCGCCGCGACATCGTGCGGCATCCGCTCGTCAAGCAGATCGTCGAGGCTTTCGACCGCAGCGCTGCCGTCGAAGCGGCACCTGCTCCGGAAACTGGAAAATAGAAACGATAACCAATTAAAATAGAACTACTATGGATAAGAATTTGACCGCTTTGAAACCCGCGTTGGTTTGGAAGCATTTTGCAGAAATCGCCAAAATACCCCGTCCTTCCTCCCACGAGGAGAAGATCCGTGCGTACGTGATCGGCGTGGCCAAGAGTCTCGGCCTGGAGTGCAAGGAGGATGCGGCCCACAATGTCTATGTCCGCAAGCCTGCCTCCAAAGGGATGGAGAACCGCAAAGGTATCGTTCTGCAGGCGCATCTGGATATGGTTCCTCAGAAGAACAACGATAAGAAGTTCGACTTTACCAAGGACCCGATCGAGGCGTATATCGACGGCGAATGGGTGACGGCCAACGGTACGACGCTCGGTGCGGACAACGGTATCGGTGCGGCGGCTATTCTTGCCGTCCTGGAGGACGATACGCTCGAACACGGTCCTCTCGAAGCGCTTTTCACAGCGACCGAGGAGACGGGTATGGACGGTGCGTTCGGCCTGAAGAAAGGGGTGCTGCACGGTGACATCCTGCTTAACCTCGATTCCGAGGAGGAGGGCGAGTTGTATGTAGGCTGCGCCGGCGGCGTGGATGCCAACATCACGTTCAAGTATAAGGCGGAGCCGACTCCGGCACGGAATTACCGGGCCGTGAAGCTGGTTGTCAAAGGTCTTAAGGGTGGGCACTCCGGTATCCAGATTGTCGAACAGCGTGCCAATGCCAACAAATTGCTGTTCCGTTTCATCCGTGAGCAGAAGAAGTCGATGGACATCCTGCTTTGCTCGGTGGACGGCGGCGGTCTGCGCAATGCGATTCCGCGCGAGGCGACCGCTACGCTGATGGTCCGCACCAAGGATCTCGAGCAGCTGACCAAAGAGCTGAAAGCGTATGAAAAGGTCGTGAAGGCCGAGTTCGCCGGGATCGAGGACGCTGTTTCCATCAAACTGACCGAAACCGAAGCCCCTGAAACGATGATCGCCAAGGAGGTGGCGGAGAATCTGATCCGTGCGGTCGTAGGCTGCCCGAACGGGGTGCAGAAGATGTCGGTGTCGATGCCCGGACTGGTGCAGACGTCGAGCAACCTGGCCCGCGTGGTATCCGACGGCAAGACGGTGAAGTTGCAGTGTCTGCTCAGCAGTTCGGTGAACTCCGAGAAGGAGGAGCTGGGCGAGGCGATCTCCGCCGTGTTCGAGCTGGCCGGCGCTAAGGTGGAACTCACGGGTGCCTACAACGGTTGGAAACCCAATCTGGATTCGCCGATTCTGGCTGCGATGAAGGCTTCCTACAAAGCGCTTTTCGGCAAGGAACCTGCGGTTACGGCCATTCACGCCGGTCTGGAGTGCGGCATCATCGGTACGAATTACCCTAAGCTTGATATGATTTCTTTCGGCCCGACCATTTGCTATCCCCACTCTCCGGACGAAAAGGTGAACATCGCTTCCGTCGGCAAGTTCTATGAATTCCTGGTCGATACGCTGAAGAACGCTCCCCTAAAATAAGTCGTTTTGGAGGAGATGTCCTTGCCCGGCGGTGGTCGGCGTTGGTTCGTCATTGTCAATCCCGTGGCCGGAGGTGGCCGCGGGCTTGACCATTTTCCCCTGATCTCCAAGCTCCTGCGGGATGCCGGAATCCAGACCGAACCGGTCTTCACCGAACATAAGTTCCATGCGACGGAACTGACCGTGTCGGCCGTGAAGCAGGGATTCCGCCGCATTATCGCCGTAGGGGGCGACGGTACGCTGCACGAAGTCGTGAACGGTCTTTTTATTCAGCAGACGGTCGATCCCCGCGAGGTGCTGCTGGCCGTTGTCGCCGTGGGAGCGGGGAACGACTGGATCCGCACGTTCGGCGTGCCGAATCGCTATCAGGATGCGATCCGCGCTATCAAGGAGGGACATTCGTTTTTACAGGATGTCGGAGTCGTTTCTTACGAAGAGGCTCACTACCGTCAGCACCGTTATATGGCTAATGTGGCCGGTATGGGGTTCGATGCGATGGTAGTCAAGAAATACGCCCATCTCAAGAAGAAAGGACACAGCAACAAGTGGCTCTATACGTGGTGCATGATCCGTTCGTTCTTCAGCTACAAATCGACGGGCGTGAAGGTTTGGATCGACGACCGGCTGGTTTACAACAACCTGTTGATGAGCATCGCCATCGGTGTCTGCAAATACAACGGCGGCGGTATGCAGCAGTTGCCCGAGGCGGTGGCCGACGACGGACTGCTGGACGTGTCGCTGATCCGTCCCGTCCATTTCTGGCATATCCTGTTCCGCTTCCGTTATCTGTTCAACGGCGGGATTTACCGGATTCGGCATATCCTGCAGGAGAGGGGCAGCCGTATCCGCATCGAATCTTCGCCGGAGATCAGCGTCGAGGTCGATGGCGAATTGTTGGGGGAGTCTCCGTTGGAGTTTTCCGTATTGCACCGAGCTGTTCGGATCGTGGTTTCGGAGGAGTTCCTCAAGCGGGAGAGCTATCCGTTGTGTTCGTGCAATATCGTCTGATTTGATCGTATTATGCGACGAAGGCCGGAATCCACATGGATTTCCGGCCTTCGTCGCATATTCCATCGCCGTTGCAACGGGGACGGTTTGCACCCGCAGCGGGCGGCGTTGCTGCGCACTCTTGCTGAAATTGCCGCCTCCTGTGGCGCTGCGGAACTCTTTCTCGGAATGCGAAAGGGTGAGTATGGTTTTTTATCGGCGCATCGGTTGCGTACCTGACAAGATTGTAATCGGTTACCCTCTTGCTCCGCGCTTGTCGTCTTGTCGAAACCCGGCTGTTTTTACCGTTTTATAATTTATACCGGAGCTGTTGTTCGGTCTTTAGTCCCGGGTCCTGTGCCGGGCTTGTCTGTTCGGAATCAACGAACAAAGTCTTCGTCAAACGCAAGTTATCGGGGAGATTTTCGTATCTTTGACTTCGTCTAAAATACTTCGCCTGGGCAAAATGCAAATAAATTTGCTTTTGCACGCGGCTTATTCGTATCTTTGCATTTCCGAACGACGGTATATCGACCGTCTTCGCGGGGGCACCTGCATTTTGCCGATGCCTGTCGAACGGATAATATTAAAAACGAAAGATATTCAATGGCTTTACAATGCGGTATCGTGGGGCTGCCCAACGTGGGTAAATCGACCCTTTTCAACTGCCTGTCCAACGCCAAGGCGCAGGCGGCGAATTTTCCTTTCTGTACGATCGAGCCCAACGTGGGCGTCATCACCGTTCCCGACGAGCGGCTCATTCGGCTCGCGGAGATCGACAATCCCAAGCGGGTGGTTCCCACCACTATCGAGATCGTCGATATCGCCGGACTGGTGAAAGGTGCCTCGAAAGGCGAGGGGCTGGGCAACAAGTTTCTGGCCAACATCCGCAACACGAACGCCATTATTCATGTGCTCCGTTGTTTCGAGAACGATAACATTACCCATGTCGATGGTTCGATCGACCCTGTGCGCGACAAGGGTATCATCGATACCGAGTTGCAGCTCAAGGACCTCGAAACCATCGAGAACCGCCTTGCCAAGACCCAGAAGCAGGCTGTCGTGGGCGGGGACAAGCAGGCCAAACGTGCCGTGGAGATCCTGTTGCAGTACAAGGCCGTCCTGGAGCAGGGTTTGAGCGCCCGGACCGTGGAGCTCGAGAAAGAGGACCGCAAGCTGGTCGCCGACCTGAACCTGCTGACCGACAAACCGGTGCTCTACGTCTGCAACGTTGATGAGAAGAGCGCCGTGACGGGCAACGAACATACCCGGGCCGTCGAGGCCGCCATTGCCGACGAGCGGGCCGAGATGCTGATCGTCGCCGCAGCTACCGAGGCCGACATCGCCGAGCTGGACGAGTACGAGGAGCGCCAGATGTTCCTCGAAGAGATCGGCCTGAAGGAGTCGGGCGTGGCGCGTCTGATTAAAGCGGCCTATAAATTGCTGGATTTGCAGACGTTCTTCACGACCGGTGCCGACGAGAGCCGTGCCTGGACTTTCCGCCGGGGCATGAAAGCGCCCCAGACCGCCGGCATCATCCACACCGATTTCGAGCGGGGCTTCATCCGTGCCGAAGTCATCAAGTACGACGACTATGTGGCGCTGGGTTCCGAAAAGGCCTGCCGCGACCAGGGCAAGATCGGGGTTGAGGGTAAGGAGTACGTGGTGCAGGACGGCGACATCATGCACTTCCTGTTCAACGTGTAGTGCCGCGCTGCCGTTTACGGTAGCGGGCGGGGCGCCGCCGGATGCGGTGATCGTGTCCTGTTGAAAACGCCGGACCGGAAGCGGCCGATGAATTGCGGCGGGTTAGCAAATATAATTCTTAAAATATTACGGTTATGAAAGCGTATTGGAAGTACCTCATCATCGGTGCGGCGATCGTCGTCAGTGCCTGGTTGCTCGCAAGGGCGTACACATATAAATACCACGCGCAGGAGACGATCGTGGTGACGGGCCTCGGCGAAACCGAGTTCTCGTCCGACCTGATCGTCTGGAACGGTTTCATCACCGCCGAGGCGCAGAACGTCGAAGCGGGATACGCGCAGATCGAATCCAGCAAGAAGAAGGTGTACGACTACCTCCTCTCGAAAGGGATCGCTGCTGAAGCCGTGGTCTTCCAGTTCGTGAACGTCACCAAGCAGTACGAGCCGGTCTATTCGGCCAATGGCAGTTGGGCCGGACAGCGGTTTACCGGTTACCGGCTTTCGCAGGGCTTCACCGTCGAGTCGAAGAGTGTCGATGCCGTCGAGAATGTTTCGCGTGAAATCTCTTCGCTGATCGCCCAGGGCGTTTCGATCGAGGCTATGCAGCCCGATTATTACTATACGAAGCTCGACGACGTGAAGTTGTCGCTCATCGAGAAAGCATCGGCCGATGCCCGTGTCCGTGCCGAGAAGATCGCGGTCAATGCCGGAGCGAAGCTCGGCGGAGTGGCTTCGGCCCGTATGGGCGTGTTCCAGATCACGGGTGCCAATACCAACGAGGAGTTCTCGGCCGGAGGATCGTTCAACACCTCGAGCCGGCAGAAAAAAGCCCGTATCACCATGCGGGTCGAATACCGCATTAAGTAAACGGTATGGGAAATCGTGCAAAAATCGCCCGGGCGCTTACCTCCCGATGGACGGAACGGATATTTTTCGTCCTGCTTCTCGCAGTGGTCGCTTTGAGGAACGATGCGGTCTGGCGCGTGGTATCGGGTGCCTTCGTAGTGTGGGTGATGTGTGCGCTGTGGGCCGTGGCGCCGACTTTGTGCAAACCTGCCCGAGGGGGTGCAGCGGCGCAGGATGCGGCCGGTCGCAAGACGGCCGAATCCGAACATGACGATAAAAAGGAAATCAACAAAGAGTAACGAAATATGGAAAGACCTGTCCGGGTGCGCTTCGCACCCAGCCCTACGGGGCCTCTGCATATCGGCGGCGTACGTACGGCGCTTTATAACTACCTGTTCGCGCGTCGGCACGGCGGTACGATGATTCTTCGTATCGAAGATACCGACTCGCAGCGTTTCGTGCCGGGTGCCGAGGAGTATATCCTCGAGTCGCTCAAGTGGTGCGGCATCGAGATCGACGAGGGTGTCGGCGTCGGCGGCCCTCATGCGCCGTACCGCCAGAGCGAGCGGCGCGACATCTACCTGAAATACGCGAAACAGCTCGTGGAGTCCGGATGGGCCTACTACGCTTTTGATACTGCCGAGGAGTTGGACGCCCTGCGCAAGGAGTACGAGGCGCGCGGCGAAACTTTCGCATACAACTATTCGATCCGCGAGAAACTGCCTACGTCGCTCTCTCTCTCGAAAGAGGAGGTCGCAGCCCGCATCGCGCGGGGCGACCAGTGGGTCATTCGCTTCAAGATGCCCGAAAACGAGATCGTCGAAATGGACGACCTGATCCGGGGGCATGTCGAGGTGAACACTTCGACGCTCGACGACAAGGTGCTCTATAAGTCGGCCGATGCGCTGCCTACGTACCACCTGGCGAATATCGTGGACGACCGTCTGATGGAGGTGTCGCACGTGATCCCCGCTTCGCGCATCTGCCTCTGCTGCTGAAACCTACGGGCGGTGGCAAACTCTCGAAGCGCGACGGCGACAAGATGGGGTTCCCCGTGTTCCCGCTCTTCTGGAAATCCCCGACGGGCGAAACCGCACGCGGTTACCGCGAGGACGGTTATTTCCCCGAGGCGTTTATCAACATGCTGGCGTTGCTGGGGTGGAATCCCGGCACCGAGCAGGAGATCTTCTCGATGCAGGAGCTGATCGACAACTTCTCGCTGGAGCGCGTTTCGAAATCGGGCGCCCGCTTCCAGCCCGACAAGGCCAAGTGGTTCAACGCCCAGTATATGCACCATAAGAGCGACGCGGAACTGGCCGCACTGTATCAGCCGATCCTGCGCGAGCACGGCATCGAGGTTTCGGACGAGTTGGCCGGGCGTGCCGCAGGCATTATGAAAGAGCGGGCCACGTTCATCACCGATCTGTGGGATCTGACCTCGTTCTTCTTCGTCGCTCCGACTCAGTACGATGAGAAGCAGGCTAAGAAGTATTGGAAGGGCGATAATCCGGCTATGCTGCGCGAACTGCGCGAGGTGCTGGCCGGCATCGACGATTTTTCGCTCGAAAATACCGAGCGGATCGTGCACGGCTGGATCGAGCAGAAGGGCTATTCGCTGGGACAGGTGATGAACACGCTGCGCCTGGCGCTGGTCGGAGCCGGCAAGGGTCCCGGTATGTACGACGTTACCTCTTTCATCGGGAAGGAGGAGACCCTGCGTCGTATCGACAACCTGCTGCGTAATCTGAAGCCGGGCGAATAGGGATGGAGATCGAACAGCAGATCTGGGGCGCCACTTCGGAGGGCGAGGCCGTTGTGCTCTATACGCTGCGCAATGCCGCAGGTGCCGAAGTGCGGCTTTGCAATGTCGGCGCGGCTGTCGTGTCGATTCTGGTTCCCGATCGTGACGGACATTTGGCGGATGTGGCGCTGGGTTACAAGGATTTCCGCAGTTATTTCGGCGATCCGGCCCTGTGCGGCAAAAGCATCGGCCGCGTGGCCGGTTGCATCGCTTACGGGACGATGCGGATTGACGGCGAAGAATACCGCTTGGATATAAACGGCATGGCCGGGCATCTCAACGGCGGTGTGAAGGGCTTCGCCGGGCGCTTGTGGGAGAGCCGTGTCGAAACCAACCGGGTCGTGATGTCGCTCTCTTCCGACGACGGCGATCAGGGGTATCCCGGTAATTTGCAGGTCGAGGCCGCTTTCGATTTCGACGAAGATAATGCGCTGGAAATAACTTATATCGCTCGAACCGACCGGACGACGCCCGTGAACATGGCCTGCAACCTGCTGCTCAATCTGGGCGGCGAGGGCAGCGGGTCGGTACTCGACCACGAGCTGCGGCTCGATGCTTCGACTGTTTTGGAAGCGGACGATCGTCTGATTCCTACCGGGAAACTGCTCGGTGTTGCCGGTACGCCCGCCGATTTCCGTTCACTGCGCCGCTTGGGTGAGGGCGTCGATTCCGATTTCGACCGGATCCGGATGCTGCGGGGGTACGACCACTTCTTCCCCGTGGACGGTTGGCGGCAGAATATCCTGACCGAAGTCGGCGAATTGCGCGATGCACGTTCGGGACGCCGGGTGGAGATTCTCTCTTCGCAGCCCGGCGTGACGCTCTACACCGGCAATCGCTTGGGCGGCGGATGCCCCGAAACGAAGTCGGGCGGCCGCTACCGGGATTACGAAGGGGTCGCCGTCGTCTGTCAGGGGTATCCCGATGCGGTCAATCGGCCGGAATTTCCTTCTCCGCTGCTTGCGCCTGACGGATTTTATTGCCAGAAGACCGTCTATCGGTTCGGTACTTTCCGGTAGGTGATGACTCTCCCCAGGCTTGCCCTGTCCCGAGGAAGATACCGGATTTTTCAACTGTCGGAGCCGGAAAACGGTCCCGGGTTTTGCCTGGTTCCGGGTTGTAAACGTTTTTTTCGGCAAATATCCGAACAGTCGGTTTTTCGTCGCTGTCCGCCGCATTCGGAGTGAGTTGTTCGAACAAAGCTGTGCGCCATTCCTGGGGTCGAGCCGGGTGGCGTACTCTTTTTGTGATGCGGTGCGATTTTCCGAAATTTAATGTTATCTTTGCGCCCGTATTCTTGAAGGGGTGCCTTACTGTCAGGCTGAGATTATACCCATTGTACCGGATACGGGTAATGCTGAAACCGGGAATCTATAATCGATACGACATACCCCTTTTCTGTTCTTTTAATTCAATTAAAGTTATGAAAAGGATTTTCTTACTGCCGCTTACGGCTGCGGCTGTCTGGTGCGCGATGCCGGTGCACGCGGACGAACCGGTGGAAACGGACTCCATGACTCCGGATTCCATGAAACTGTACGAATTGCAGCAGATCGAGGTGACCGCTACCCGCGTCGATCGCAAAACTCCGGTGGCATATGCCGATATCGGCCGAGAAGCAATTTCTCGCCGGAATTTCGGCAGCGACATGCCGACGTTGTTGCAAATGACTCCGTCGGTGGTCGCCACTTCGGATGCCGGCAACGGCATCGGCGGTACGGCGTTCCGTCTGCGCGGTTCGGATGCTTCGCGCATCAATGTCACAACCAACGGCGTGCCGATGAACGATGCCGAGAGCCACTCGGTCTATTGGTACGATACGCCCGACATGGCTTCTTCGGTCGGAACGATCCAGGTACAGCGCGGTGCCGGAACCTCGACCAACGGTACGGGAGCCTTCGGCGGTTCGGTGAATATGACCACCGCCCCGATGTCGAGCGAATTTTCTGGCGAAGCGTCCCTTTCCTATGGCTCCTACAACACCAACAAACAGTCGTTGCAGATCGGTTCGGGACTCATGGGCGGCCATTGGACCGTCGATGCCCGGCTTTCGCATATCTCCTCGGACGGTTATGTCGATCGGGCCTTCACCAACCTGGAGTCCTACATGTTGCAGGTCGGGTACTACGATGGGGGTACGGCCGTGAAGCTGATCTCCTTCGGCGGTGTGGCCAGAGTCGGACTGGCTTATGACGGCGTGACGAAGGAGCAGCTCGAAACCGACCGGCGCTACAATTCGCAGGGGCTTGTCAAACATGCCGACGGATCGATTTCGTTTTATGATAACCAGACGGATAACTATACCCAGATCAACAATCAGTTGATCGTCAATCATCGCTTCAACGCCCGTTGGACGCTGAATGTCACGGGCCACTACACCTACGGTTCGGGTTATTACAACCAGTATAAGAACGGACAGACGTTGAGTGAGTACGGTATCGCGCCGATCCCTACGGACGATCCGAACGAGCCGATTACCGAAAGCAATCTGATTCGCCGCAAGTCGATGGACAACCATTTCGGCGGCGTGGTGGCATCGGCCAACTATACTCGTGGTCGCGTACAACTGGCCCTGGGCGGTGCGGGCAACGTATATGACGGCGGCCACTGGGGAAACGTGATGTCGGTCGTCGATGCACCCGGCTTCCCGCGTCACGAGTATTATCGTAACGCCTCGACCAAGTACGATGCCAACGTCTTCTCCAAGATCAACTGGGAGGCTGCACGAGGACTGAACCTCTATGCCGACCTGCCGTACCGTTTCATCCGGCATAACATTACGGGCACCAACGACAATTTCAACAGCACCACTTCGGCGCTTCAGGAGTTGGATATTCACCGTACCTATCACTTTTTCAACCCCAAAGCGGGCGTGAACTACACTTTCGCCCGGAATCACAAGGTCTATGTGTCGTTCGCCGTGGCGCAGAAGGAGCCTACGCGCAGCAACTTCACCGATACCAAGAACGGGGAGTATCCCACCTCGGAGCGGCTGTACGACTGGGAGTTCGGCTATCTTTTCCACAACGACCGTTTCGAGGCGGGCGTGAACTTCTACTATATGTCCTACAAGGATCAGCTGGTCGCTACGGGCGAACTCTCGGACACGGGGCAGGAGCTGTCCCGCAATATTCCAGACAGTTACCGCCGGGGCATCGAACTCTCGGCTTCGCTGAACATCGCCCGCTGGTTTTCGCTGGGAGCCAATGCGACCCTGAGCCAGAACCGGATCGAGAACTATACGGAATATGTTTCGGAGTACGACGCCGACTGGAACTACCTGGGCGAAAAGGAGCTGTATCTCGGGACCTCGACCCTTTCCTACTCTCCGTCGGTCATCGCCGGAGTGCTATTGGATTTCCATGTCAAAGGGTTCAGCGCCCTGCTGCATACGCAGTATGTCGGCAAACAATACTTTACCAACGGCCGCAACGATGCGCTGTCGCTCGACGACTACTGTGTCACCAACCTGAACCTGGGGTATGAATTGGCTGCCTCGAAGATCGGAAGCGTGCGTTTCGGCGTGCAGATCAACAATCTTTTCAATACGGAGTATTGTAACAACGGCTACGGTTATTCGTCGATTGTCGGAGGTGTGCGCGAAGATTCGGCCTTCTATTTTCCCCAGGCGATGTTCAACGTGCTGGCCAACGTAACGGTGCGGTTTTAGGCGATGGAACTCAAACTCATCCTGCAGATCGTCGGCTTTACGCTGGGGCTGCTCTATCTGTGGCTCGAATACCGGGCCAACATCTACCTCTGGCTCGTGGGGCTGGTGATGCCCGTCGTGCACGGTACGCTCTACTTCCAGACGGGGCTTTATGCCGATTTCGGCATGAACGTCTATTATTTTCTGGCAAGTGTCTATGGGTGGCTGGTATGGCGCAACGCTCCCAAAACCGAAAAGGGCGGCGGTATTTCCCGTACGCCCGCACGCCGCTGGCCGATGATCGCGGCGGCGTATGCGGCGATCCATCTGTTCATCTACTGGGTGCTCGTGACCTTTACCAACAGCACCGTGCCGTTCTGGGATAGCCTGACCACGTCGCTGAGCATCGTGGGAATGTGGATGCTTTCGCGCAAGTATCTGGAACAGTGGTTTGTATGGTTTGTAGTCAATTTGGTGACGGTCGGGCTCTATTTCTACAAGGAGATCCCGCTCACCGCATTGCTCTACACGATTTACCTGACGATGTCGCTGGCCGGGTATTTCCGCTGGCGTCGGATGATGCGGCGGCAGATGCGGGGCTGATTCGGGAAAGAGGCGAAAGCCGGGTTACTCTTCGGGGAGCCCGGCTTTTTCGATCTGGTTTCGTATTTCCTGCCGCAAGGCTTTGGGGGTGATGCCTGCCGCGACGAGCAGATAGGAGTGGCGGAGTTGCTCGCGGATAAAGGCGTCGGGCAGATCACCATCCGTACGGATGCCGTTCCAGTGGCGTTTGTTGCTGTGGAAAGCGGGAGTGACCAGTTCCGGATAGCGTTCGCGAAGCAGAACGGCCCGATCCGGATCGCACTTTACAGCGATCCATCGGAATTCCACCATATCGGTGTAACAGAACATTTTGCCCCCGATTTTGAAGACCAGGGTCGTTTCGTCGAACGGGGTACACTCTTCTGCCAGCGGCAGGGAGAGGCAATAGCGGCGCAGTTCCAGAATATCCATTTCAGGATGATTTTTTTAGTGTGGGTATATGCAGCAAAGCGGGTGCGGTGTCCGTTCGAAGGTTTTTCGTTCGGTTTTGCATCCGAAGCAAAGATATACATAGTTTTTCCGATTCGGAAAATAATCGTCGAGCTGCATCGGTGAATTTTTGGCAATCTGCGGACAAACCGTTTCCCGCATCCGATATTTTTCGTACCTTTGGCTCTGATAAACCGATTTTGTTATGGAGGTGAACAAGATACAGGAAGAACTTGCCCGTTTGATCGAACTGGTCGATGGCTGGGCGGGTTCGCACGATGTCCCCGGCATCGAGCGGGATTTGGTTTTGGACAAGCTCAAAAAATTGTATGAAGCGATACGGTTTGCGAATTTCGACGAAGGGGATTCCTCCGCTTCCGCGTCCGTCGCTGCGCAGCAGTCCGTCGCCGAAGTTGCGCCGGTGTCCGAAATAAGTATCGACCTGGACGATTTGCTGGCGGAGCCTGTCCGCGACTCCCTGCCGGAGCCGGCTGCGATGCCCGAAGCTTTGGGTGAATCCGCCGGGGTGTCTGCTGCTGTGCCGGAATCTGCGCCCTCCGTGAAGCCGGTTTCGGCATCTGCCGTTACAGAACCTGAGCCGGAACCTGTACTTGTCGTTGCGTCTGCTCCTGTGGCCGAGCCGAATCCGGTG
>OKUC01000917.1_pt1 | contig 12442 bp, 10 predicted proteins | sample 1606761 | NCBI WGS metagenome assembly OKUC01 (sample SAMEA3882542, study PRJEB24775) | human gut metagenome | biome: human-associated habitat; feature: intestine environment; material: feces | place: Netherlands | collected 2009/2010 | reverse complement strand
GCGTCCTGCCCCGCCTCATCGTGGCGGCGGCCAAGGCTGAGGGCATGAAGGGCGACGTGGTCATCCTGACGGCCACCTCCGGCGACACCGGCAAGGCGGCCATGGAGGGCTTCCACGACGTGCCCGGCACCCGCATCACCGTGTTCTACCCCTACGGCGGCGTCTCCGCTGTCCAGCAGGCCCAGATGGCCACCCAGGAGGGCGCCAACGTCCGCGTCTGCGCCGTCCGCGGCAACTTCGACGACGCCCAGACCGGCGTGAAGGAGATCTTCGCCGCCTGCAAGGACAAGGACCTCCACGGCGCCATGCTCTCCTCCGCCAACTCCATCAATATCGGCCGTCTGGCCCCCCAGGTGGTCTATTACTTCCGCGCCTACGGCGATCTGGTGAAGTCCGGCCGCATCCATCTGGGTGACGTGGTGGACTACACCGTCCCCACCGGCAACTTCGGCGACATTCTGGCCGGCTATTTTGCCAGGCAGATGGGCCTGCCTGTGGGCCGCCTGATCTGCGCCAGCAACGCCAACGACGTGCTCACCGAGTTCCTGACCACCGGCCGCTACGACAAGCGCCGCCCCTTCTACAAGACCACCTCCCCCTCCATGGATATCCTGGTGTCCAGCAATCTGGAGCGCCTGCTCTATCTGGTCAGCCAGGATGCCAGCTGCGTGGAGCGCCTGATGCGGGAGCTGAACACCCAGGGCTGGTATCAGGTCAGCGGCTGGATGCTGGAGCGGCTCCGCGCCGTCTTCGGCTGCGGCTGCTGCGACGATGCCGGCGCGGCGGAGGTCATCGGCCGGGTGTGGCGTGAGCACAAGTACCTCTGCGACCCCCACACCGCCGTGGCCTGGGCCGTAGCGGAGAAGCACACCCGCGAGGGCGTTCCCATGGTGGTCCTGTCCACCGCCTCGCCCTACAAGTTCCCCGCCGCCGTGCTGCACGCCCTGGGCGAGGCATCCGGTGACGATGAGTTCGCCATGATGGAGCAACTCCACGCCCTCACCGGCATGGACATCCCCAAAAATCTCCGCGGCCTGGAGGGCCGCCCCGTCCTCCATACCGACGTCATCGACAAGGACGCCATGCTGGACTATGTGCTGTCCGACGTGCTGAAATAAAAGAAAGGAACCGTTCCCTATGAATATCGTTTGTTTGGACATGGAGGGCGTCCTCGTCCCCGAGATCTGGATCGCCTTTGCCGAGGAAAGCGGCATTCCCGAGCTGCGCCGCACCACTCGCGATGAGCCGGATTATGACAAACTCATGCGCTGGCGCATCGATCTGCTGCGGCAGCGCGGCCTGAAGCTCAGCGCCATTCAGGAGACCATCTCCCGCATCGACCCCCTGCCCGGCGCCAAGGACTTCCTGGACGCGCTGCGTAAGGATACCCAGGTGGTCATCCTCAGCGACACCTTCGACCAGTTCGCCATGCCCCTCATGGCCAAGCTGGGCTATCCCACCCTGCTGTGCAACACCCTGGAGGTGGACGGCGAGGGCTACATCACCCGCCACCTCATGCGCTGTGAACACTCCAAGCTCACCACCGTCAAGGCCCTTCAGTCTATCGGCTACGACACCATCGCCAGCGGCGACAGCTATAACGATTTGGAGATGATCCTCCACAGCAAGGCCGGCTTTCTCTTCCGCGGTCCCGACAAGATCAAGCAGGACTACCCCGACCTGTCCGCCTTCGAGGATTACGGCGACCTGCTGGCCGCCATCCGCGCCGCCCTGTAACAGCGGTGCTGCGGTGAAAGACAAAGACAAAGCAAAAACCGGCGCCCCCCGGCGCCGGTTTTTGCTTTGTGAAAGGAGGGGGTAAGATCACATCTGGACGCGGTTCTCGCGGGTCCAGCTGGTGATGTCCAGGTTGGGATAGCGGCGGCGCAGCTCGTCCAGCTTGCCTTCGGTGTCGCCCAGTGCGGCGATGCTGTTGATGGCCGCCACATCGGCGGCGTTCATGGCGTGTGCCTCATCGGCGCCACAGGACGCGCAGTGATAGTGCTTGGTCGCCTCGGAAAACGTAACATCGGTGCTGCCGCAAACGGCGCAGCGGGTGGTCTTGGATACGATAGCCATAATGTATTACCTCCATATTCTTGTTTCGTTTCGTTGTCCTTATACTACCACAAAAGTTTTCAGTTGTAAAACGCATAATTGTATTTGCAAGCATGAGAAAAAGTATGATATAATAGCGACAGCGACTGTACAGGAGGTCCCGCCATGAGCGTATCCAAATACCAGATGTTCCTCAAGACCGTGGAGTGCGGCAGCTTCTCCCGGGCGGCGGAGGAGCTGAACTTCACCCAGTCCGGCGTCAGCCACGCCGTCCAGGCGCTGGAGGACGAGCTGGGAATCACGCTGCTCAGCCGCAACCGCGGCGGCGTGGTGCTGACGGCTGACGGCCGCGCGCTGCTGCCCCGGGTCGAGGCCCTCTGCGCCGCCCACCATGCCCTCATGCAGTCCGCGGCGGACCTGAAGGGCCTGGACGCCGGCCTGGTCAAGGTGGCCACCTTCTCCAGCGTCTCTGCACAGTGGCTCCCCTCCATCCTCAAAAGCTTCGGCGACGTTTACCCCAACATCGAGTTCGAGGTGGTGGACGCCGATTTCTACGGCCAGACCGAGGAGTGGATCCTCCAGGGCAAGGTGGACTGCGGCTTCCTGCGCCTGCCCTCAGCAAAATCCCTCTGCGCCCACCCCCTGTATCGGGATGAGCTGTTGGTGGTCGTTCCCTGCGGCCACCCGTTGGTGGACGCGGCGGCCTTCCCCCTGTCGGCCCTGTCCGCCGAGCCCTTCATCCGGCTGGAGGAGGGCCGCGACTACGAGCTCACCGCCGCCCTGGACGCCATGGGCGTCCACCCCAACGTGAAATATACCGCCCGCGAAGACCGCACCATCCTGGCCATGGTGTCCAAGGGCCTGGGCATCAGTCTCCTGCCGGAGCTGATGGTCCGCCGCAGCCCCTATCCCGTGGCCGCCTGCCACGCCCCCGAGCGCTTCTACCGCAATATCGGCATCGCCGTCAAGGATGAAAAGGCCCAGTCCGCCTCCACCCGCCGCTTCGTGGACTACGTCCGCCGCTGGGTGGCCGAAAACGGCGAGGACTGACCTCCCACGCCTTCCCCCTGGGAGCGGATGAGGTGTCGCCGCGCAGCGGCGTAAAACTCCCCCGTCCCCGCCGCAGCAGAGGGCGTGCTGAAATTCGAAATCATGGCCGGCTGACACGAGGCCGGAGCAGCAAAAGCAGGGAGCGAAACGCTCCCTGCTTTTCTATCTTATCACACTTGCTTACTTGCCGAAGTAGCGGTTCAGCAGACCCTCGAAGGCGAGTTACTGCGCCTTCAAATACTTGCAGCAGAGATTGATCTCCTGAAGGCCATATCCCTCGCGGCGATAAAACCTTACCGCCCTCGGGTTCGTATTCTCCGCAAGCAGCTGCACTCTCAAAAGGCCTTCACGCTGTATCAGCTTCTCCAACTCTGCAAGAGCAGCTGCCCCATAGCCTTTTCCCCGAAATGGTTCTCTAATAAAGAAATCATCCAGAAACAGCACCTTTCCATGTGCCCAGACGCTATAAAAAACGACTGTGTTCATAAAACCAATGGGCTGTCCATTTTCTTCCAGCATAAACAGCAGATTGGCGCCGTCCGGCTCTGCCATGATGCGCTGGAATATCACAGCAGGATCTCCTTTGTCCAGCGGAGACTCCCACACGTTTTCATCCGCGTATTCATAAGCCATGAATTCTCTGTTCAATTCGACCCAGATTTTTTCATCCTCGGGGCAGCATTTTCTGATCATCTGTTCAAGCTCCCTGTATTTTCTATTTACAAATGAAAGGGTGCGGATAAATCCGCGCCCTCTCATTCATTTGCTTACTTGCCGAAGTAGCGGTTCAGCAGACCCTCGAATGCCTTGCCGTGGCGGGCTTCGTCGCGGGCCATCTCGTGGACGGTGTCGTGGATGGCGTCCAGATTGTACTTCTTGGCCAGCTTCGCCAGCTCGAACTTGCCGGCGGTAGCGCCGTTCTCGGCGTCCACGCGCATCTGCAGGTTCTTCTTGGTGCTGTCAGTGATGACCTCGCCCAGCAGCTCGGCGAACTTGGCGGCGTGCTCGGCCTCCTCCAGGCCGGCCTTCTCCCAGTACAGGCCGATCTCGGGATAGCCCTCGCGGTGGGCCACACGGGCCATGGCCAGATACATACCGACCTCGGAGCACTCGCCCTCGAAGTTGGCGCGCAGACCGTCGATGATCTCCTTGCGGACATCCTCGGGGACATCGTCGCCAAAGACCTTGCCTACGCCCACAACGTGCTCGGCGGCCCAGGACTTCTCCTCAGACTGCAGCAGGAACTTGTCGCCGCTGACGTGGCAGACCGGGCACTCGGCGGGGGGAACATCACCCTCGTGAACATAACCGCAAACAGGACAGACCCACTTCTTCATAATCGTTACCTCCATAAATGTATTCATGTCGTTGTGTTTGTTATTTTGACGCCGCCGCAGCGGCATTTGTCAACTGGTTTTCTTCTCGGCCAGGCAGCCGTTGCAGCGGCCGTAGAACACGACGCCGCAGCTGTCCGCCTCGCCCACAGCTGTCATATCCGGCAGCTCCACCGGGATCGGCGGCAGGTCGATGACCGCGCCGCAGGTGCGGCAGACGAAGTGCCCGTGGGGGGCGGTGTCACCGTCGTAGCGGTCTTCACCGTCCACACAGCCGATGACCTGCACCGCGCCCTCCGCCCGGAACCGCGCCAGATTGCGGTAGACGGTGGCCAGAGAGAGGTCGGGTATGCGGGGCTTCAGCTGGGCGTAGACCCACTCCGCCGATGGGTGGCAGGTGGTGGAACGCAGGCACTCCAATATGGCTTCCCGCTTGGGGCTGTGCCGTGTGGTGTTCATGGGCTGCGCTCCTTTCTTGTTGCTAACAATTATCGTTTGCATTAGTATAGTAGCACACCCGTTTGGATTTGTAAAGAGGTTTTTTGCATTTTTCCAAAAAAATTTTTCCAGTGCCTGTTAGCCTCCCCTATCGGTGCGGAAAATATGCAAAGGAGCCCGGTACGCACAGCGTACCGGGCTCCTCATTTCAATTTACTCGGCCTCGGCCAGCGCCTTAGCCTCGGCAATAGCCTTCTCCTGCGCCGCGGCGGGGCAATCCTCGTAGCGGACGAAGTTGAAGGTGAACGTACCACGGGACTGGGTCATGGATCGCAGATCGATGGCGTAGCTCATCATCTCGGCCATGGGGACCTCAGCCTCCAGTACCTGCTCGCCGTCACCGGTGGGGTTCATGCCCATCACGCGGCCGCGGCGCTTATTCAGATCGCCCATCACATCGCCCAGATAGCTGTCAGGGATGGTGACCTTCAGCTCACCAATGGGCTCCATCAGCACGGGCTTGGCCTCGGGCAGCGCGGCCTTAAAGGCCAGGTTGGCAGCCAGCTTGAACGCGATTTCGGAGGAGTCAACGGGGTGGTAGGAACCATCCACCAGGGTGGCCTTCAGGAACACCACGGGATAGCCGGCCAGCACGCCGTGCAGGCAGCTCTCGCGCAGGCCCTTTTCCACGGCGGGGAAGTAGTTCTTGGGCACGGAGCCGCCGAACACGTTCTCCTCGAAGATCATATCCTCCTGCTCAGTCTGGGGCTCGAAAATGATATGGACATCGCCGAACTGACCACTGCCGCCGGTCTGCTTCTTATAGCGGCCCTGCTTGCGGACGGTGCTGCGGATCTTCTCACGATAGGCCACGCGGGGGGTATCCAGCTCCGCGTCCACGCCGAAGCGGCTCTTCAGCTTGCTGCACAGCACGTCGATCTGGATGTCGCCGGCGCCGGAGATCACGGTCTGGTGGGTCTCGGCGTTATTGGTGACGGAGAAGGTGGGATCCTCCTCGTTCAGCTTGTTCAGGCCGGTGCCCAGCTTCTCGATCTCCTGCTTGGTCTTGGGGGAGATGGCGCGCTCGTAGCAGGCGGGGGCAAAGGCCAGCGGCGCGAACTTCACATAGGTCTTGGGCTCGCACAGGGTGTCGCCGGTCTTGACCTTGTCCATCTTGCCGATGGCACCGATGTCGCCGCAGCAGATCTCCTTGGTCTCCTCGGCCTTCTTGCCCTTCATGGTGTACAGGCGGCCCAGCTTCTCGGTGTTGCCGGTGGTCATGTTATACAGGGACATATCGCTGGTGACCTTGCCGCGGATGACCTTGATCATGGAGAACTTGCCGTACTGGTCGGAGATGGTCTTGAACACGAAAGCGGCGGTGGGGCCGTTGGGGTCATAGGCGACCTCGATGGCGTTGCCGTCATCGTCCTCGGCAGCCTCGGCGGGCATATCGGTGGCCACGGGCACCAGATCCACGATGGTCTGCATCAGCATATCCACGCCCATGCCGGTGACGGCGGAGCCGCACAGCACGGGGCACACGCTGCCGTCGCGCACACCGATCTTCAGGCCCTTGGCCATATCCTCGGCGGACAGCTCCATGGTCTCGAAGAACTTCTCCATCAGCTCCTCGTCGGCGCCGGCGGCGGCCTCCATCAGCTCAGCGCGCAGGGCCTCCACCTCGTCGGCCATGTCGCCGGGGATGGCGCACTCGCCCTTGGCGTCGTAAGCCTTGTTGTGCAGCAGGTCCACGATGACGGTGACAGCCTTGTTGGCGTCGGCCTTGGTGGCCACGATGGGGGCGATGGCGGTGCCGTACTTGGCCTTGATGGCCTCAATGCAGGACGCGTAGTCGGAGTTGGCCTCCTCCACGCGGTTGATGAACATCATCCGGGGCTTCTTGCCCAGCATCTTCCAGGTACGCTCCATACCCACGGACAGGCCGTCCTTGGCGTTGCCCACGATGACGGCGCACTCGGCGGCGCGGATAGCGCACACGGCCTCGCCGGAGAAATCGAAGTTGCCGGGGGCGTCCATGACGTTGATCTTCTTGCCCTTATACTGCACGGGGGCAAAGGCCAGGGAGATGGATATCTGGCGCTTGATCTCCTCGGCATCATAGTCGCAGGTGGTGTTGCCGTCGGCGGTCTTGCCCAGACGGTCAGTACCCTTGGTCATAAAGAGCATCTGCTCAGCCAGAGAGGTCTTGCCGGAGCCTCCGTGACCCAGCAGGGCGATATTGCGAATGTCGTTAGCAGTCATAGTGATGATGTTCTCCCTTCATTTTCTTGAAGTCCGCCGCCCACAGCCGCGGACAGTAGCTCAACGTACCGATTATATAGTATTTCTTCAAGCCTGACAACCTCTAATTTAGATATTTGTGGGAAAAGTGCGGGAGTATCCCGCACTTTTCGTCAGGTTGTACAATGGCAGGCTTTGTTCTATGGGCAAAGCGACGGAGTCTCCGTCAGTAGTGCTTCACCAGCCCCGCCAGCAATAGCGTCGGCAGCAGCCACAGCACCTGATACAGCACCATGGCAATGGGCGTCAGCAGGGCAAAATTGCCCACAGAGGTGAGATAGTAGGCCAGCGCCACGCCTGCCGCCGCGCCGATGTAGCTAAGGATGGTGGCGGTCCGTACAGCCTTCACCGCCCGGCGGCTCCCGGCCACAGACTCCACCAGCGGCATGAGTCCCTCCCGGCAGATGGCCACGCAGGGCTGCTCGCCCTGCTGCTCCGCCAGCTGGGCCAGCGCCAGCCGCGTGGACACGTCCGGATACACCGGCTTGGCGTCCACGCCGAATTTCCGCTTGATCAGCCCCGGTGTCACGTTGCCGCTTCGCACGGCCAGCACCGGCACGATGTGAAACCGCTTCAGCGTCCGCAGGGCCCATTCCGCGTTGCGGGAGGGCTGATATTTCACGGCAAACACCGCTGTCAGCGCCCCGTCTACCGCCAGAAACACACCGGTAGACAGCTTCATATCCCGGGGCAGGGCCACCTTGCGCTTTTTCATAAAGTACGCGCTGCCCATGAGCACCGTTTCGCCCCGGATATTGGCCTCCACGCCGCCCTCCTCGCAGTAGTTCACCCACTCCACCGACAGGTGGAAGCCGCCCTCGGCGGTGAGCTGGCGCTCCAGCAGCGGCGTCAGGCTGCTGCCAGCCGCCCTGGCTACCGACGCGGCGTAGGACACCGCGCGGCTGCGCTCCTCGCCGAAGACCTTATAGCCGTTCAGTGTCACCGTTCCCGCCGGGAACAGATCGTCGTCCGTCAGCACCAGCCGCCGCGGCCGGCTGACCGCCTTCGCCCCGGCATAGCCTGCGGCGGCGCAGCCGCTGCGGCTCAGCCGCCGGGACAGATAGTACATGGGCAGAGCCCCGCTGAGGGGAATCCCCAGCCCCGCGCCGGCGGTGGTCAGCGCCGTCAGCACCCAGGGAAAATCGCTCATATTCCCGCCGGAAAAGCACACCACGCCGGACAGCACCGACGCCGTGGCCAGCACCAGCGGCAGGGCGTAATTCTGCCATCTCCGCGCCGGATCGGGCTTGCTGCACAGACGGTAAAAGCCCTCTGCCGTCCCCTGCTGCCTGCATACGCCCGCCGCCGTCACCGACGCCACATAGGGCACGGTGCCGTTGAGCACCAGCAGATGGTAGGCGTTCCGCAGTGCCGACGCCTCCAGGTACAGCCCCCACTGGCAGGCCAGGATCAGCAGCGCGCCGGCGGCGGCATAGGGCGTGGCCCGGGTACTGCCCGTGACCACGCCACACACACAGCAGATCAGCTGCGTCAGCACGGCGACAGCGGCGCACAGCTCACAGCCCGCCTTTCCCTCACGCAGCAGCGACGCAGCCTGCTTCCACACCGGCATACAGGCCAGCGCCGTCAGCAGCAGATCGCCGCCCAGCACGGCACAGCGCAGCAGTGCCTCGTCCAGCCATGCCGACGGCAGCTTTTCCAGCTCCTGCAGCACCGCCGCGGCCACCAGTGCCAGCGCCGGGAGCATCCCCCATATCAGTCCGCCGCGTAGTCGGCTGCACCGGCGCTTGGCCTCCCGCAGCACGTCCTCCGGCAGGGGCTCCGGCTCCGGCGGTTCCTCCGGCTCCGGTTCCTCCTCCGGCTCGTCGAACAGCTGCTCGGTGTCCTGAAAAGCCGGACGGCGCTTCTGCTCCGCTGCCGGACGGTGGAACCTCTCCAGCACCGCCGCAAGACGCTCCCGCAGGGGCACCGGCTGGGCGATGACGCCGTCATCCTCGTCCTCCAGCACCGCGTCCACCGTCTGGGACATGATATCCTTCAACGCCACCCGATCCGGCGCGGGGGATTCATATTCCGGTCCCGGGACCCGCTCCTCTTTCTGGACCGGTTCCGGCTCCGGAATAGGCTCCGGTTCAGGAACGGGCTCCGGCTGGGACGGAGGCCCCTCCGACGGCTCCTCCAGGACAGGCTGACGCCCACCCTTGCCGTACTCGGCAAGGATGGCCTCCAGTGAAAGCTCGTCCTCCTGCTCGTCGAACGCGCCGTATAGTTCCTCGTCCCGTCGCCTTCTCATGCTGTTCTTTCCTGTTTTCGTCCTGTTCCGCGTCGCTTTCCGTTATCCGCGCTGCCGCACAGCCTCGTACAGCAGTATGGCCGCCGCCGCGCTGGCATTCAGCGAGGATATCTTTCCTTTCATGGGAATGCTCACCAGAAAATCGCAATTCTCCGCCGCCAGGCGGGTCATGCCCGCCCCCTCGGAGCCGATGACAATGGCCGCCGGCCCCTTCAGATCGGCATTGTACAGCGTGGTATTCCCGTCCGCCGCCGTACCGAACACCCACACGCCCTGCTTTTTCAGGTCCTTCAGCAGCGCCGGGATGTTGGGCACCCGCGCCACCGGGATATAGCTCACCGCGCCGGCGGAGGTCTTTGCCACGATGGCCGTCAGCCCCGCGCTGCGCCGCTTGGGAATGATGACCCCATGGGCCCCGGCACACTCGGCGGTACGCAGGATCGCGCCCAGGTTGTGGGGGTCGGATATCTCGTCGCACACCACCAGCAGCGGCGCCTCGCCCCTGTCGGCGGCGGACTGCAGGATCTGCTCCACCGTGGCGTATTCCCGCACGGCCGCCAGAGCGATGACCCCCTGGTGGGCATGGGTGCGGCTCATGGCGTCCAGCTTCCGCCGGTCGGCGTCCACCACCACGATACCCGCGGCGCGGGCCTTGGAGGCGATGTGCCCCAGCGTCTTATCCGTCTCGCCCTTGGCGATGTAGATCTTGTCGATGGCCGTCTCCGTCCGCAGGGCCTCGATGACCGCGTTGCGGCCCTCGATGATGCCGTCCGCCTCGGCGTCGGGCAGAGGCCGTCTGTTCTCGGTGTCCTTTATCTCTCTCATGGGGCATACCTCGCGATCCATATAATTGTCATCAGTATACCACATCCTTTCGTCAATATAAAGGCACATTCATAGAAATTTTACAGGAAAACCCTCTGCCTTTGCCTTGAGACTTTTGGGCAGGTGTGGTATACTGTTTGGAAACTATATTCCCCTCACAAGTCAAACGGAGGATAAACATATGGCCAATAACAACAGCAGCAACAATAGCAACCGCGGCGGCAAGAACGGCAAAAACGGCGGTTTCCGCGGCGTTCTCACGCTGATCGTGTGGGCACTGGTGCTGACGGTGGCGTTCCAGTATTTCAACGCCTACAACAACAACGCCGCCAATAAGAGTACCAGCCACGAGATCAAATACAGCGACATGATCTCCATGATCGAAAAGGATCAGGTGAAGGAGATCCTGTTCAAGGACAGCACCATCTATGTCACCCCCGTGGACGGCTACGTCTTCACCGAGGAGGTCACCTCCGGCAGCAAGACGGAGACAAAAACCTACACCCAGTCCAAGGACTCCGGCCTGACGCTGTACACCGTGTACCTCTCCAACGCCGATCTGCTCCCCCTGCTGGAGGCGCACAATGTGGCCTATACCGGCTTCTATAAGGCCGAGATGAGCCCCTTCCTGATGATCATGATCCAGTATATTCTGCCCACCATCTTCATTGTGGGCGCGTTCATGCTGGTCATGCGTCTGATGAGCAAATCCGGAGGCGGCGGCTTCGGCGGCATCGGCAGTGTGGGCAAGGCCAACGCCAAGGTCTACATGGAGAAGTCCACCGGCGTCACCTTCAAGGATGTGGCCGGTCAGGACGAGGCCAAGGAGTCTTTGGAGGAGATCATCGACTTCCTGCACAATCCCGGCAAATACACCGCCATCGGTGCCAAGCTGCCTAAGGGCGCGCTGCTGGTGGGCTCCCCCGGTACCGGCAAGACCCTGCTGGCCAAGGCTGTGGCCGGCGAGGCCGGCGTCCCCTTCTTCTCCATCTCCGGTTCCGACTTTGTGGAGATGTTCGTGGGCGTGGGCGCCAGCCGCGTCCGTGACCTGTTCGAGCAGGCCAAGAAGCAGGCTCCGGCCATCGTCTTCATCGATGAGATCGACGCCGTGGGCCGCCAGCGCGGCAGCGGCCTGGGCGGCGGCCATGACGAACGCGAGCAGACCCTGAACCAGCTGCTGGTGGAGATGGACGGCTTCGCCGCCAACGAGGGCGTGGTGGTCCTGGCGGCTACCAACCGCGTGGACATTCTGGACCCGGCGCTGCTGCGCCCCGGCCGGTTCGACCGCCAGGTGTTCGTGGGCCTGCCGGATATCAAGGGCCGCGAGGAGATACTGAAGATACACGCCAAGGGCAAGCCCCTGGCGGAGGATGTGGACCTGGGCTCCGTGGCCCGCGCTACCTCCGGCTTTACCGGTGCGGATCTGGAGAACCTGCTGAACGAGGCGGCGCTGCTGACCGGCCGCCGCGGCCAGCGCTTCATCACCGAGGAGGCCATCCACCAGTCTGTCATCAAGGTCATCGCCGGCCCGGAGAAGCACAGCCGCGTGGTGCCCGAGGCCGAGCGTCGGCTCACTGCCTATCACGAGGCCGGTCACGCCGTGGTCATGCAGGCCCTGCCGGACCTGGACCCCGTACATCAGATCACCATCGTTCCCCGCGGTCAGGCCGGCGGCATGACCATCTATCTGCCGGAGGAGGACCGTTCCTACCTGTCCCGCCGCTATATGCTGGACCGGGTGGCCGGTCTGCTGGGCGGCCGCGCCGCCGAGGAGATGATGCTGGGCGATATCTCCACCGGCGCCTCCAGCGACATCCAGCGGGCCACGGCCATCGCCCGCAAGATGGTGGGCACCTACGGTATGTCGTCCAGGCTGGGCAACGTGGCCTTTGACGCCGGCAGCGACGAGGTGTTCATCGGCAAGTCCATGGCCCACACCCGCCCCTACTCCGAAAAGACGGCGGCGGAGATGGACGCGGAGATCCGCGCCATCATCGACGAGGCTTACGAAAAATGCCGTGAGATACTGGCTCGGTACAAGACGGAGCTGACGGCGGTGGCGGAGTATCTGCTGGAGCACGAGACCATGGACGGCGATACGTTCAAGACATATTTCACGCAAAGCGGCGAAAGCCGTCAGTGAGAGTGATATAACGATATGCGGAACCGGCAGGCGCAT
>OKUC01000915.1_pt1 | contig 12450 bp, 9 predicted proteins | sample 1606761 | NCBI WGS metagenome assembly OKUC01 (sample SAMEA3882542, study PRJEB24775) | human gut metagenome | biome: human-associated habitat; feature: intestine environment; material: feces | place: Netherlands | collected 2009/2010 | reverse complement strand
AGACTATCATTTAAAAGGTTCGGCCGGAACTTTCTCATGGACTTGTCTGATTTTGACAGCACTAAAAGAAAGCGGATTTTTTGGAAATTCGGGGATGTTGTAGGATTTGAATGCCTGGGAATAATGTTCCGTGTCTTTTTGCGGTACTACGAACGGCTTGTAAGTTTTTTCTTCTTTATTCGGATAGCCAGAACAAGGCTTCTCATATTGACGGTCTCTATTTTGATAAAATATCATAAGTATATGTTCGGATAGTATTGGTTTGTCTGTCGGTAAATTTCCATCTTTGCCTTTGGGTTACAACCTGGTAAAACTTTGAATACTAACCTTAAAAAAGACAAGTGTCATGAAAAAGCTATCTTACCTTTTTGCCGTGGCGGCTTCCGCCGCTTGCCTCTGTGCCTGTACCGATGTTACCGATGTTCTTCCGGCAGAACAAATCCCGGCCGATGCACGTAGTACCTTGGGGGCCGACGTAGTTCTTCAGTGGAACAACGAAGAACAAACCATCGATGGTTTTGGTGTGGCGCAGGCCGGCTGGTCCGACTATCTTTATGCCCACCGCAAGCGTCAGGAGATCATGGATGTGATGTTCGGACAGGACGGGCTTCGCCTCAGTATCCTCAGGGGCGAGGTATTCCCCCATTACGATGAAACCACGTTTAATATGGACGAGGATATCAATCTGTCTTTGGATGATCCTTTTTTCGATATTGATTTCAACCGTGATGAGAATCGTGTTGCCGAAGGCATCGCACAGCGCAACGGACAGTTGTGGATCATGAAAAAAGCGAAGCAGGAATACGGTGTGGACAAACTCATCTTTTCCGTTTGGTCTGCTCCGGCTTATATGAAAAGCAACGGCAGTACCTCGCAAGGTTTTTTGAAACGCGGCAGCTACCAGGCCTTTGCCGACTATCTTTCCAATTTCTGTGATGCCTACACAGCGGCAGGTCTGCCTGTCTATGCCATCTCTCCGGCCAACGAGCCCGAGTATGCGGCAAGCTGGAACTCATGCCTCTGGCTTCCCGGTACCACTACGCTGGGACCGTTCATTGTGAATAACTTAGGTCCCAAGTTGCGACAGACCCATCCCGAAACCCGGATTATCTTTGGCGAGAATGCCCAGTGGTCTGCCATTCTGGGCTTTATCATGGGCAGTAAAAATTATGTGCGCGACATTCTGAACCTGAATCCTAAAATCACCAACTTTCCCGTCATTGCCGCCGGACACGGCTATGTGGATCCTGTGACTGGGAAAGATCCTGCCATTGAACCGTTCAGCAAAGCCGAATCGAAGGGAATTCCCGTGTGGTTGACCGAAATCAGCGATCCTACGGAAAGTTATGATGCTACCATGACCAGTGGCTTGAAATGGGCGAAGAAGTTCCATCGTTTCTTGTGTGAGGCCAATACCGGCGCTATTGTGTGGTGGGCAGGTGCTATACCGGATGGCGGAACCACCGAGGGGCTGATTAACATTGAAAAGAACCGCGTGGACTATGAAGTGACCAAGCGTTGCGAGGTGTTCGGCAACTTCTCCCGTTACATCCCTGTAGGAAGCAAGCGCATCTCGGCGCAATATGATTTCGAACAAGGCTATATGGTGTCTGGCTATAAATATGGTGACAACGGTTACACGGTTGTAGCCATCAACCCTGCGGATCATGAAGTAGTTATTTCGTTGGCTCTTGAAAGCGCTCAGGTTTCCGGTGCTTTGCAAGGCTATGTCACCGATGACACCCGTAAATGGGAGCCGGTGGAAGCTGTTCAACCTGCCGATGGTGTCTATACCCTGACCTTGCCGGCCCGTAGCGTGGTTTCCTATACCGGAACTGTGTTGAGTAGTTCGTCTTTGTAACGTTGATTCTGTTTTTATTTCTACGCTGCAATAGTTTTTTGTTCCGTCATTGTATTGCGCTGATAAACAGTAATATGCGGTGACGGAATTTCCTGTATCCCCACGAAGTACTTTTTCGTTTTTTCCTTGCAGAAGCCGGTTCGTCGGATATCGGTTTCCATGTCGGGTACGTAATCTTTATATATGTACGGCAGTATCCGTGCAAGGGGATGGGAGTTTCCATGCAAGAAGACTGCATCATTTGTTGCACCACTCGGCTGAACGTGCCTTTTCACTGTAAGCATTCGGCCTCGTGCGTGTTTCTCTCCAAGTTATAATAAAGTCAAAAGCCAGACGAAGCATGTCTGGCTTTTGACTTTATTATAGCTTTCCTGTTTATCCTTTCCAATTAAATGGCAGTAAATCGGTGTAATCGTTTTTCTCTTCTCTTTCTTTCTCCTGTACCCTAATCAGCACGTCCTGCATCCATAGTTTTGGGTTCACCTTATTTTCCCTACAGCATCCCATCAGTGAAAAGAAAATTGCCGCTGCATGTGCTGCCTCATGTGATCCGGAGAAGAGCGTATTTTTTCTGTTTAAAGTCAACGGCCTTATAGAACGCTCCACCGGATTATTGTCAATGCAGAACTGTGCGTCATTGACATATCCGGACAGTTGTTCAAAGCGTGTGTACATATAGAACATGGCCTTGGCAATAGGCGATTTATCGACCGTATGTCCATATTCCTCCTTGCACCATTTTTCCAGTTCTTTGATAATAGGGTACGATTTTTCCCGGCGAAGCTTTACCACCGCCTCCCCTTCCAGATGTTCCATTCTGATTTTCTCCTCCACGGCATACAGTCCGCCTATTTTTCCAAGTGCATGCCTTGCTCTGGGAGGGTCATTTCCTTCCGCTTCCACAAAGTTGCGCCTGACGTGTGCCCAGCAGCACAGATGCAACTTTCCGGGTAGCGTGTCGAACTTGTCATATACTGCAAAGCCGTCACTCTGTACCACCCGGACCTGTCCTGCCAGCAGTGTGTCTATTCCGCTGCTGCCACGGCCCTTGTGATATTCAAAGAAGGGGGTATGGAACCGGGGCAGATAGAAGTTCCACATATACCCGCGGTGAAGAGCACCGGGCCGGTCGCTTTCAAGTACGGGATGGGGTGTCTCATCGGCCATGACGTAATAGCTGTCCTTGACCAGTTCACGAAGTTCATTATAGATTGGTTCCAGACGCTGTGCGGCAGCCATCATCCAGTTACTTACGGTGGAAGGACTCAGATGGATTCCTTCACGCTCAAAGATATCCAGCTGTCTGTGCAGAGGCAGGTGGTCGTAATATTTGGCGGTAGCAATGTGGGCCAGTACACTTTCCGAGGCATTGCTGTGGGGATGTGCCATTACGGGCATGGGAGCGGTTATGATACGACCGTCGGCGAGCCGGTATTTAGGACGGATGATGCGTTTCACATAGAATCGGGCGGGACTGACAGCATACTGTTCGCTCACTTCCTCTCCCAGCTTCGTCGCTCCCTCCAACGAAAGGCCTTCCGGCATGGGAATGATAATCTCCTCACGGGGAAGGGACGGGTCGATGGGCTTACGGGCGTGGGGAGTGATCTTTTTCGTGAAGCTTTTACGGAAACGATTGTAGCCATTCTCCGATGTGACGGATTTCCCAGCGGTTTTCTGTTCTTCCGCTACCGGGTCATTGACATCGGACGGAGACTCGAAACAGATGCTCAGCTGGCCGGCATCTTCGGGAAGATGACGTTTTTCACTGGATTTACCCCATAAACGGCGTGTCAAGTCAGCCAATTTCCATCTCAGATCGGCAATGACGGCTGTACAGGCCGAGATTTCTTCGACCTGGCGGGAATACTCCTGCAAAGAGGCTTCGTATTTTCTCTGAAGTTCCGCATGCTCCTTTTCAAGGCATTCATGTTCCTTGCGCAACTCTTCGTACTCTTCCAAAGTAAGGGTAATAACCGGTTCTTTCACTGTACATCCACTTTTTATTATGTGGCAAAGTTATCAAAATAAAACTGCACGGCTTATAGAATGGGGAATTACTTTTCAACTGTTTTCCGATACTTTTTAACAGTAAGCAGCTCATTCAGGCGATTCCAGGAAATTTGAAGAAAATCCTTCTTCCGTTCCTCCTTTTTCAAGAGGAAAGAACCGCGATTCAGACGACGGCATTCCAGACGGTATTCGTCGTCGCACCGATAAAGGATATGCAACCTGGGGAAAAATATGACAGCTCTGCTCTGACACGCAGGAACCCGTGTGTCGGATGACCTCGCCACAAAGACCGTCAATACCTTTATGGAAATTACAACCTTGGGGATAAAGGTAATAAGACCAAAAAGGACTGCTGCGGAAAAGGCCAAGACCTAAAGGGAGAAGTAGGTCCTGAGGGGAATGGATACCAAGGCTGGAAGACGAAACTTTATAACGACGGCCGCCATCAAATATGAAAAGAACAGAATCAAAATGGTTAGACTCGGAAAAGAGAGTACGTAGTTTATCACTTTCGCTAGAAAATTCTAATACTGAACACATAATGGATTAAGATTATAATGAAGCCACAAAGGTAGGAAGGAAAAGAGGGGAAAAAAACACGCACGAGGCCGAATGCTTACTTTTCACTCAAGTGAAGTGCCGTTGCCACCTGTGTGAAACGGTTGCTTCACCAAGGTGAAGCAATAAAGTCATAAGACTGTTTTCACGGTTGCATCCTGTTGATAAAATACATCTATTGAAGTTTTGTCATTTTGTGTGTGGCGGTTGTTGTGTTGTACATTGATGAACGATACCACCGCTTACCTACCGGTTGAGAGCCTTTATGGATGTTTTTTTACAGTAATTGGTTGATAATTAGAAGAATACTGTGTAGGAAAAATTTTATATTTCACGTTCAATTCAGATGCGTTTTCCATTGTCTTGAAGAATTTTTTTTTGATATTGATAAGATTTCATTGTTTAATGCTTGAATTGTATTTGTTCCTGCTTGCTTGAATTGCCATCTTTGCAATGTTAATTTTTAATTCAAATAACTATGAAAACAAAGACATTCTTAATTTCAGCTGCTATTCTTCCATCCATGGGGCATTACCGTTGTTTGCGAAAGCAATAACGTGTTGGAAATCTATTTTTAGTTAATTTTACAGCAATATTTTTTAATTAAACTCTAATACATTATTTATGAAACAAATTGCATTTACATGGTTGCTGTGCATACTTAGTATATGTGCCTATGCTCAGCAAATTACTGTTACCGGAACAGTGACGGATGCGGAGAATAATCCGTTGATTGGTGCGGCTGTTGTTGTAGTAGGAACTACGGATGGCGTGATTACCGATTTTGATGGCAAATATACCATTAAGGCCGCTTCCGGTCAGTCTTTGAATTTCTCTTATGTAGGTTATCAGGAGCAAACTGTTAAGGTTGATGGCCGCAGTGTGATTAATGTGAAATTGTCGGAAGGTGAATTGTTGGACGAGGTGGTGGTTATCGGTTACGGTACAGTGAAGAAAAGCCATTTGACAGGTGCGGTCGCTTCTGTTTCCGGTAAAGAGTTACAGGCAAATGTTGCACGTAGTGCTTCAGCTGCTTTGCAAGGAAGAGTTGCCGGTGTTACTGTGTCGGCTGCCAACGGTCAGCCGGGGGAAGGCTTGAATATTAATGTCCGTGGTATCAGTTCATTGAGTGCCACCAGTCCGCTTTATGTGATTGACGGTGTGTATGGCGATATCAATATGGTTGATCCCGCTGACATTCAGTCTATTGAAGTGTTGAAAGATGCTTCGGCTGCTGCTATTTATGGTTCTCGTGCTGCTAATGGTGTTGTATTGGTCACTACTAAAGGCGGTCGTTTGGAAACTCCTGCCCGTGTGACAGTGGATGCCTATACAGGCGTTCAGATGGTTGCCAAATACATTGATGTAATGGATGGTAATCAGCTTCGCGATTTGGCAAAGGCTACCGGTTATAGTTCGGCAGAAGGGTTGCTGAATTGGAATGGAGGTGCTGGAACAGACTGGCAGAAAGAACTTTATAACTCGGCTATGGTGAGCAAGGTTAGCTTGAATGTATCTGGAGGAAACAAGACTTCGACCTATAATCTGTCGGGAAGCTATCTTAACCAGGATGGTATTGTGAATACTACCGGTTATGAGGCATGGAACATTCGTGCTAAGAATACTTTTTCTTTTTTCAATAATCATTTGCGTATGGGGACTACGTTGATGATGAAATTCTATAAAAAGAAGTACGAAGATGTTTCATATACCTCCGCTCTGACAGCTGTGCCTATGTGGAATGTATATGGTGAAGATGGCACTTGGGGTGTCGCTCCGGAATGGACCAGAGGAGATAATCCTGTGGGTTGGACAGAAGCCTATGATTACCAAAGACATGGGATAGACATTTTATTGAATGGCTATGCCGAAGTGGATTTGTTCTTGAAAGGATTGAAATATAAATTCAATGTAGGTATAAACAAATATACAAGACGTAATTATGCCTATAGTTCTCCTTATTATTTCAGTTCTACTTCACAAAAGAATGAAGCGGAATTGTCGGAAAGTACAGACTGGGAGAATGATTGGTTGATTGAAAATACAATCAATTATGATAATACGTTTGGCAATCATACGGTTTCTGCTTTGGTGGGTTATTCTGCCCAGCGTAACAATGCGCGTGGTTTTGGTGCAGGACGTAAGGGTTTCCCGGAAGGTTTCTCTGTGATTGACGCCGGTTCGGTTTCTTCACAAAATACATCGGGTAGCGCATGGGCCAATACAATGATTTCTATGTTTGGGCGTGTGATGTATTCGTATGCCGATCGTTATATGCTGTCTGCTTCTATTCGTCGGGACGGTTCTTCCAAATTTGCAGATGGAAACCGCTGGGGCACATTCCCGTCTGTATCTTTGGGTTGGAATGTGATGAATGAAGATTTCTTTGAAAATATCAAGGAAACCATGAATGAATTGAAAATTCGTGCCAGTTATGGTGTACTGGGTAATTTGAGCGGTATTGGCAATTATGCTACCCAGTCTGTTGTTTATAAAGGTATGAATAACATGATGGGCACAGAACTTTGGGAAGGTGCCATTACCGGTAAGGAATGGACTTCACCCATGAATGTGACTTGGGAAAAGACGAAGACTTTGAACTTGGGTTTGGATTTTGCTTTCTTGAACAATAAGTTCAGTGTCAGTGCTGATTATTTTATTCAGAAAACAGAAGATATGTTGTTGTCTATGCCGCAGTCTTTGAGTTTTGGTTTGAGTGGAAATCCTACAGTAAATGCAGGTACAGTAGAAAACAAAGGATTTGAAATTTCATTGAATCACCGTAATAATGTAGGCGATTTGTATTATCATGTAGGTGTCAATGCTACCTTCATCAAGAATAAACTGACGGAAGTAAACGGAAGTCGTGATGAATGGCAGGGATTCAATCCTCATGCCAAAGGAACGATCACTTATGCCAAGACCGGTCATTCCATAGGTTATTTCAATTTGATAAAGACGGATGGTGTATTCCAAAGCCAACAAGAAATTGATGCGTATGTGGATAAGAATGGTAATAAGATCCAGCCTAATGCACAACCGGGTGACTTGCGTTTCGTGGATTATAACGGAGATGGTAAGATTGACAATAATGACCGTCAGGATGTAGGCTCTGCTTTCCCGAAAGTTAACTTGGGTGTAAGTCTGGGTGCTGAATGGAAAGGTTTGGATTTGAATATGTTCTTTGACGGAAACTTTGGCAACAAGATTTACAATGCCCAGTATTATACTACGGTTTATAATGAATCAACAGGAAACCAGTATGCAGAACGCATGAACAGCTGGACTGAAAACAATCATTCTGACATTCCTCGCTGTTTGTTTGGTACTAGCGATCCTAATGGTACAAACTGGGGCTATACGGACCGTTGGCTGGAAAATGGTTCATTCTTGCGCTTGAAGACTTTGGAATTAGGTTATACGTTGCCCAAAGTATGGGTATCTAAAGCCGGTTTGCAGAATGTGCGTGTTTATACGGCTATGGAAAACCTTTTCACTATAACCGATTATAAAGGATATACTCCTGACTTGGGTATGGTAGATGCCGATGGTGCCGGTACATCAGGTGGTTCGGGTGTAATGACCCGTGGTTGTGATGACGGTCGTTATCCGATGGCACGTACTATCACCTTTGGTTTACAAGTAAATTTCTAATTAGGAATAAGTAATATTTGCAGAATATGAAAAAGAATTTTATAAAATACATAGCTGCATTGGCTGTAGCTCCAATGTTGTTGTCTTCTTGTAGTGATGACTTTCTGAATGAGATTGATCCTAACCGTCAGACTCCGACCACTTTCTGGACATCCGAGGATAATGTGATGAAAGGCTTGTCCGCAGTTTATAATCCTTTCCGCCGTATGACCAGTGGATATTATGGTGGGTTGGAAGGTATCATGCATCTTCAGATGCGCGGTGACGACCTTTACCCCACTCGCGGAGAAGAACCTTATATTTGGGAATATTTGTCGTTTGTCAACACAACGAATACAAAGGATTTGAGCTGGGGAAACATCTATGAAGGCATTCAGATGGCAAACGAATTCATATATCGTGCGGCTACGGTTGATATGGACGAAACCAAACGTGAGCAAATGATAGGTGAGGCTTATTTCTTACGTGGATTCTGGTACTTCCGTTTGCGTACTGATTATCGTGATGCGGTTATCCGTACTCTCCCGCAGGATGCAGATCCGGAAACTCATGGACTGTCTAGCGGTGATGAAGTGCTGGAACAGGCTATTTCAGACTTTAAGGAAGCCAAGTCTCGTTTGCCTAAGCTTCGTTCAAGCGATGAGAACGGTCGTGTAACTCAAGGTGCGGCTATTGCCATGTTGGGTAAAGCTTATATCTGGAAAGGGGATTATCAGGCCGCAAAGAATGAGTTTGAAATTATAATGAATGGTTATGGTTACGATTTGACTCAAAAGTATGAGGATAACTTCCGTGACGATACGGAATTTAATGCTGAATCTATTTGGGAAATCAATTATGATGCCAAAGGTAATTCGGGTGACTCTTGGGGCAATGGCACTAGTGACGACTCGTTTATGGGAAACAACCTTGCTCATTATTTTGGTCCGACACTGAAAGGTGAGAATATTGGCGGTGGTTGGTATAAGATGCAACCTTCTCCCTATTTGATAAAAGAATTCATTTCCGAACAGCGTCCGGAAGGATCTGATTCCAAATGGGATAAGCGTTTATACACTACGTGCTTCTTTAAATACTCTGATTTCGGTGATGTGAAACCAGATGAAAAATTCTATGGTGGTAAAGTGGAATTTGATGATATGTTTAAATGGACGGTACTGCCCGAAGGCGATGGCAAATATGGTATTGCCAAGCAAGGATATGCTCCTGCTTATCCGGTTATCGAGGGTGTTCAAGGGCGTTTCATGATGAAGAAGTTTGCAGCTTGGTGGGTTCCCACAGGATGTACGATGTATTCTAACGATGCCGGACGTATCAACAATTTACGTATTATGCGCTTTGCAGAAGTTTTGTTGCTCCACGCTGAGGCTTGTCTGGAAACCAATGATGAAAGCGGAGCAATGAAAGATATTAACCGGATTCGTGTACGTGCCGGGCTGCCGGAGAAAAACTTGAGTGGAAAAGATGCTATAATGACAGAACTCCAGAAACAGAAATTGCTGGAATTTGCCGGAGAGAATATACGTTGGGATGATATGGTTCGTTGGTACGGAAATGATCCTGCTAAGTTGAAAGCTATCATGCACGAACGCAAGACCGATTCTCAACATTATGAATTGCTTTACGAAGAAAATGAAAGTGGTGAAAAGGAATTGGTAGGATATAAACCGACAGACCGCATTTCGGATACACAAGGATTTGACCATTTTGAAGCTAAATTCTTGTACTTCCCGATACCTCAGGCAGAGGTGGACGCTAATTTGAATTTGGAGCAAAAGCCGGAATGGAGATGATTGTATTGAACTGATAATTAAAAAGTATGAGAGGGAGGGGGATCTCTCCCTCTATAAAAACAATGAAGCCAAATGAAAAGGAAAGGATATTATTTATGCTCTTTGTTGGTTATGATATTTGTATTTTTGTCATGTCGTGATGAAGAACAGGATTGTACCCAAGCTATGCAGGATATACAAAACCAGTTGAAGGAAAATGATTTATTGAAATCTGTTTCTCAAGAACGTGAACAATGTGTTTTGTTATTTGAGTCCAATAAGATAATTTTTCCGCAAGAGTTAATCCAAAGTGTAGATGTGGATGCGGAAAACTGGAAAACGACTTTGACATTTGCCAATGGAAGCACTTATGTTATACCTACCTTAGGTACTTCGATTGACAACTTGATATTGAGTTCTACAGTCAATCCTTCCGGTTGCAATCCATTATCGGCCAGTGTAGTTGTAAAATTACCTGTATTGGGACGCATTAAACTGATTGTACACAGCAAACCGGGAAAGCATACACCTGACGTGGAATATGCATTTAAGAGTGTGGAATTAAAACAGAATATCCCGGTATTGGGACTTTATCCCAATTATAATAACCAGATCACTTTAATTTATACGGATTTGCAAGGAAATGAACGTGCTCGGTCCAATCTAAAGCTTCAGACGAAAACATTGGAAAGCAGAAGGCTGCCTAAGGAAATCAGAGTGGTAAAGGCTCAATATGACCGAATGGAGCCAGGCATGAATTTGGTAAACTCCCCCGGACAGGATGAAACAGACACATCTATTCCTTATATGATAGATGCTGACGGAGAAATCCGTTGGATTCTTGATTGGGAGAAGTCGGATGAACATCGATATATCGGAATCGGGTGCGGACTGATTCGGATGCAGAACGGACATTATATGACCGGTGACGGAAACCATCATCGGATGGTGGAGGTGGATATGATGGGAAATACAATTCATAATTGGGATATGCTGGAAAGGGGATACACTATGCATCATGCCATATCTCAAGATAAGCAAGGCAATATATTAGCGACTGTGAGCAAGACTTCCGCTAAAATCGCCAATGGGAAAGATGTACGGATAAATGATTTTATTATTATGATGGATCCCGAAAAAGGGGAGATATTGCAAGAATGGGATTTGGTGCACATGTTGGATTCGGCTCGCTATGGAATGACCGATTATGATCTAACCTCAGACCCTTTTGCACAAAGTGCCAGTAATTGGGCGCATAATAATGGTATAGTAGAGTGGGGAGATGATTATCTGGCTACAGCCCGTTATCAAGGAATCTTTAAGTTTAATAAAGCTGGAGGTATTGAGTGGATTATATCGCCTCATGGGTATTGGAGAGATAAATACTTGAAATTATTATTGAATCCTCTTCATGCCGACGGAACTCCTATTACTGATCCTGAGGTGATAGCCGGAACGAAGACTTGTGATGATTTTGAATGGCCTTGGGGATGTCATACAGCTGTCCCATTACCTAATGGACACATTCTTTATTTCAATAATGGTTATGGGCGTAACTTCAAACTGGATTTTACAGACAGGAAAAATATTTATACTTGCGGCATAGAATATGAAGTGGATGAAGTGAACCGTACGGTTCGCCAAGTTTGGCAGTATGGAAAAGAGCGTGGTGCCGCGTATTTTACTCCGGCCCGTTCCGGGGTGCAATATTTGGAACAAACGGGTAACAGATTAATTTGTCCGGGAATGAGCAATGTGCTTAGCAATGGCAATCGTGGTGCACGCGTGACAGAAGTAGATCCCGAGACACAGGAGATTGTATTTGAGTTGGAACTGGAAGATGCAATTTATCAGCGAGTTTATCGTATGTCTCTCTATCCTGACAATCAATAAATGCATTTTTACTATAAAAGATTAATTGAGAATAATAAATAAAAGGTAATATTGCGCCAGCGGCATAACGACACGACACCGGCACAACCTTTCGTCCGTCTTGGCGAGAGTCAGAATAGTGCGCACCCGAATCTGACGGACTGGAGAGGCTTGCCGGACTTAAAGGCAGACAACCAACAGCGGAACGTGGTGCTTCCTCTCAAGTTTGCTAACGGGAAGTATGCCTTCTATACCCTCAGCAAACTAAAATTTCAGTTTCATTGTTTTGTTGTTGTAAATAATATCTTTTTCAATAACAGACACGTGTCCCGATTCCAAAGGAGTAAAAATCTGAATCTTGAACTTTCTATTCTCTAATTTAGGCGGCATTTTACCGATAGGAGCAAATAGAGTAAACGTTTGATGTTTGTTATCCCATTTCATTTGAATCGCTGAATAACCTCCTCTCTCATAGGCATAAGTTTCATTATCGTCTTCATAAAATAAAAACTCTGCATCTTTACCTGCATAAACTGATAACATAATTTCAGAGCCATCGTCTTGAGCAACATATTGAACCACTTTATTACGTGGAACAATGGAACCGGCTTTTACAAATATTGGCAGCTTTTCCAAGGGAGCATCATATTTTATTTCTTGTCCTCCCTCGTAGCATCTATTGGAGTGCAAGTCAAACCAATAGGTACCGGAATGTTGTGG
>OKUC01000913.1_pt1 | contig 12456 bp, 8 predicted proteins | sample 1606761 | NCBI WGS metagenome assembly OKUC01 (sample SAMEA3882542, study PRJEB24775) | human gut metagenome | biome: human-associated habitat; feature: intestine environment; material: feces | place: Netherlands | collected 2009/2010 | reverse complement strand
CCATGAGGAAGGCTGCCGCACCCATGATGGGGGGCATGATCTGGCCGCCGGTGGAGGCCGCGGCCTCGACGGCGCCGGCGAACTCGGGCTTGTAGCCGGTCTTCTTCATCATGGGGATGGTGAAGGAACCGGTGGTGACGGTGTTGCCCACGGAGGAGCCGGACACCATGCCGCACAGGGCGGAGCTGATAACAGCCACCTTCGCCGGACCGCCGCTGGACCAGCCAGCCAGACGGTTGGCAAAGCTGATGAAGAAGTTGGCGATGCCGGTGCGCTCCAGGAACGCGCCGAAGATGATGAACAGAACGATGTAGGTATAGCACACGTTGATGGGCGTGCCGATGACGCCGGAGGTGGTGTAGAACAGCTTGTAGATGATGGTTTTCAGCGCGTCATACAGGGTGGCACCGTTCACCGCGCCGGCGTAGCTCAGCTGGTTGATGAACGCGTACACGATCAGCACGCCGGCCACGCACAGAATAGGCAGGCCCACGCAGCGGCGGCACAGCTCCATCAGGATCAGGATACCCACCACGCCGATGATGACGTGGACCGTCTCGATACGGGTGGACAGGCGCACCAGCGTCATGGCGTTCAACGCGAAGTAGAAGAAGCAGGCTGCGCCCACCACCATCAGCACGATATCGTACCAGGGCAGGTAGTTGACCCTGACGTGGTGCTTGCTGGCGGGGTAGGTCAGGAAGCCGATGATAATGATGCAGCCCACGAACATGGTGAGCCGGATCTCGGGCATGGCCTTGGAAAACAGGGTCATGCCGATGCAGAACAGACCGAACGCGGCCATGAGGATGCGGATGATCAGCTGGGGCGTACCCTCCCACAGGCGGGTGGCGGATTCACGGTCATATTTACGCATGACCGCGTCCAGATCCGGGGCCTCGTCCACGGCGGTATTGACGCCGTCGGCCGGGCTGGTATCCGGTTTTTTCTTGTCGATGCTCATAGTCGTTTCTCTCCCTGAAGATTACAGAATAGCGCGAGGACTACCCCGCCGTAGCCTCGAAAAGCGTCAGTTTTCTGCTAAGGATTTAGTCGCCGAAGTACACGTCCTTGGCGATGACGGTCTCGGTGTAGTAGTCGGAGGTCTCCAGCAGCTTGGCGATGTGCTCGCTGTCCAGGCTGACCAGGTAGGTATCCTTAGTGGTGGCCAGGTCGGTCACAGCGGTGGTGGGGGCACCGGCCACGATGAAGGCGGCGTCGATCTGGCCATTCTTCAGGGCGTCGGCGCTGTCGCTGAAGGACTGGTAGGTGGGCTTGATGTCGTCCTCGGTCAGCCCGTAAGCACCCAGGACGTCAATGGCGTTGAAATACACGCCGGAACCGGGAGCGCCGATGGACACGGACTTGCCGGCCAGGTCAGCCACGGTCTTGATGCTGGCGTTGGTGGTGACGATCTGCACCTGCTCCATGTACAGGGCGGCCACAGTGGAGAAGCCCTCGACCTTGCTCTCGAACAGGTTGGTGCCGTTGTAGGCGTAGGCCATCACGTCGGACTGGCAGAACGCGAAGTCAGCGGTGCCGTCCACCAGCTCCTGCACGTTGGCCTGAGAGCCGTTGCCCACCAGACCCACGACGTTGACGCCGGCGTTGTTGGTGGCGTGCTGGGCGATAACGGAGCCGAAGGCGTAGTAGGTGCCGGACTCGCCGCCGGTGACGAAGCGCAGGTTGCGGGAGTCGGTGTTGCCGGCGCCGTCCTTCACGGCGGCGACCTCAAAGCCCTTCTCGGCGAAGTACTTGGCAGCGCCGGGGTGATAGGGCACGGAGGTGATGGACGCGCCGTACTCCAGACTCAGCTCGCCGTACTTGGCGTGGCTGCTGGTCAGGGACGCGGCGTTGTCGAAGATGTCCGCCACGAACTTGTACACGTCATCGCTGGACACGTCGTCGCGAGCCAGGATCACCGCGCCCACGGCCACGGTGGTGGTGTCGGTATGCTCAGCGGTCACATCGCCGCTGTCGTCCTTCTTGTCGCCGCAGGCGACCAGGCTCAGCGCCATGACCAGCGCCAGAACCAGTGCAAAAAACTTTTTCATGTTCTTTCTCCTTATTGATAGATAAATTGTTTTCCTCTTCCTGAAAAACAGCTTTTTCCGCCGGCCGGTCGGGCACGGCGGTGTTCAACGGTGCCATTATATCGCAGGCGTAAACTTTTTGCAATATCTAAATGCGGAAAATTTCATTTTTCTGCGGAACGATTTTCCCGTCCGTGCGGACATTCCGCTTTTCTTAGTCGGCATTTCTTTCGGCAAATCCGTAGTTTTGTCTGTATCATGGTACTTTTTAGCGGTGGTCTATTCATAATGTTAAATTGTTTTATGCAGGAACGCCCCGCATAAACTGCATTTTTTGCCGGGCAATCCTGCAAAATAACAGAGGCGGGGCTTTGCCCCGCCTCTCAGCTTTCTGTCACATTCAACAGCTGCGCCGCAGCAGCTCGCATACCAGTTCATAGGTGCGCTCCGTGGAGGGCACGCTTAGCCGCTCCCGCACGGAGTGTACATCGTGCAGCTCCGGCCCCATGGACACCGCGTCCAGACCGGGGATCTTCTCCATCAGCAATCCGCACTCCAGACCGCCGTGGGTAGCCTCCACCACGCCGTCCTTACCGGTAAGATCCTTATACGCCGCCAGCAGCGTATCCCGGAACTGCGACTCCCTCTTGTACTGCCAGCCGGGGTACACGCCCCGCTCTGCCACAGTGCCGCCCGCCAGCGCCGCCACAGCCCGCACGCGCTGCGCCAGCATCAGCTTCCGGGACGCGATGGACGACCGGATGGAGAACGCGATGTGCAGTCCGTCGCCGCCCAGCTTCACCACGCCCATATTCAGGGATGTCTGCACCAGACCGGGGAAATCCGTGTCCATAGCCTCCACGCCCTGCGGCATGGCCGTCAGCGCCTGCACCAGCGTCACGGTGCGCTCTGCGGACACGGCTTTTGCCGTCTCCGCCGCCGCGCAGGTCAGCGTCACATCGGGGTCGGTGACGGCGTACTCGTTTTTCAACGCCGCGTCAAACTCCCGGATGAACGCCGTGAACGCCGCGCCGCTGCCCTTGGGCAGCGCTACGACCGCGTCGCAGCGGGAGCAGATCACGTTGTCTAACTGGCCACCGGAGATGGCCGCCAGCCGCAGGCCGGGGAACTTCTCCAGCGCTGTGGCCAGTACCCGTCCCATGAGGCGGTTGCCGCTGCCGCGTCCCAGATGGATGTCCGCACCGGAGTGACCGCCCCGCAAGCCGGCCACGGTGATGCCGAAGCCCTCCATGCCCGCCGCATCGGTCAGCGCTGCGGGCAGCAGGCAATCGGAGCGCATGCCGCCTGCGCAGGACACGGTGAACACGCCCTCCAGTTCGGAGTCCAAATTCAGCAGCTTTTTGCCCTTCAGGTCAGAGCAGTCCAGCGCAAAGGCGCCGTCCATGCCCACCTCCTCGTCCACGGTGAACACCGCCTCGATGGGCGGATGCACCAGCGTATCATCCGACAGGATCGCCAGGATCATGGCCACGGCAATGCAGTTGTCGCCGCCCAGCGACGTCTTGTCCGCCCAGATCCACTCACCGTCGGTCATCAGGTCAAGTCCCTCGCGGGTCATGTCCTTGGTGCAGTCGTCGGTCTTGGCGCACACCATGTCGATGTGTCCCTGCAGGATGATCGGCTCGGCGCTCTCATGGCCGGGAGATGCCGGCTTCCAGATCACCACGTTGTTGCACGGCTCCTGCCGGTACTTCAGTCCCAGTTCCTTGGCAAAGTCCACGCACAGATCGCTGATGATCTTCGTGTTGCCGCTGCCGTGGGGCACCGAGCACAGCTTTTCAAAATATGCGAACACCTTTTCTGGCTTCAAGCCTTTCAAAACAGCCATTTTGATACTCCTTTCCCATGCGGCCGCGGTCTCCGCGCCGCCCATTCAGTATAGCATATCCGCCTGCCGCCCGCAAGCAAGTCCCTATGCGCCCACAGCCCATGCTTTCGCATGGGCTGTGTATGCAGCACACATTATCAGAAGTCGCCCAGGCCCATATCGTCCTCGGTGTTGGGCGCTTCCTCGTCGTCCTCCTCGGTGGGAGGCGCGGGGATGAATTCCTCCAGATAGGCCTCCTCCGGCAGACCAGCCATATACGCCGGCAGGTTGATGATGATGCCGTCGATGTTATGGGGCAGTGTCATTTGGTACGTTTCCGTTGTCTCGCTGCCGCCCTTCTGCTGCATGACCTCCACGGTCAGCTCCAGCTTGTCGCCGATGACGGTGGTCAAGCAGCGCTCCTTTTCGTACAGCTTAGAGATCTGCTCGCCGTTCACATACACAGTGATCTTATAGGGTGCCTCCACAGACTGGCCGCCCTTGTCCACTGCGCGGTTGTCGAAATAGACGGTGTGGCCGCGTCCGATGCGCAGCATCAGCACGGCGACGAGCACCAGCACCAGGATAAAGGCGATACGGATGAGCCACGAGCGTTTCGTCGTTTTCATGCGGTTCTCCCCTCCTCCTCGGCCTTCTGCTCAATGGCCAGCTGCTGACCCAGCGTGCGGTTCTCCTTGCGCTTCTTGGCCTCGTACATGACCAGTGCCACGGTGATAACGGCGTAGGACACGAACACGCGGAAGTACTCGCCGATCATGGAGTCGCCGGTGATCTTGGTTCCGGCGGCCGGCGCCACGATGAACATGGTATGGAACAGGAGCACACCCAAGAACACGTTGCCGATGGACGCCTTTTCCACGGAGGCGCCGCCCACCAGCAGCGCGGCGATGCAGAACATGCCGACGTTGGTATGCGCCGTATAGGTGGGGAAGTTGCCCATGTTCTGCAGATAGATGATCATGCCGAAGCCCGCAAACACGGTGGACATGACGATGGAGATCAGGCGGGTGCGGTCCACGTTGATACCGGCGTCCCGCGCCACATTCATGTCCTGTCCCACCGCGCGCATGTCCTGTCCCAGCTTCGTGCGGCGGAACCACACGATGAACAGGCAGGCCAATGCGATGATGATCAGCGTCAGCACGGGGATCTTCACGCCGCCCACGTAGACGGCCAGCGCATTATCGACGCTCTGCCGCATCTGCAGAAGGCTGACTGTGTTGCGGATACCAAAGCCGCGGGGCAGCTTCAGTGTGTTGTGGAGGATGGGGATGATGGGCCCCATCATATACAGCACCACCAGCTGGTACACACCGGTCATGCAGTAGGCGATAAAGTAGCTGGTGACCATCTCGCGGCCCTTGGCGCGGTTCAGGATGCTGCCGCACATAAGACCCAGCAGAATGGACAGGGGGATGGACAGGATGGCCGCCAGCACCAGACCGGGGATACCCCAGATCTGCCAGTCCGCCACCAGGATCAGCGCGATCTCGCCGGCCATAGCGCCCAGCGTCATGGCAAAGTTCAGACCCATACCGGCCATAATGGGGATCAGCAGGCTCAGGATCAAAAAGGCGTTGCGCCCCAGACGGGTCATAGCCTCGTTAAGTATGTAGCTCACCGGCAGGCCGGACACGGGAATGAGCACGGCGCAGATGATGATAAACAGGACGGGCACTGAGTTTTTGCCCAGGAATTGCTTTACGTCGAATCTCTTACCCTTCATGTCAGCGCCCCCTTTCCGTCTTTCTGGTCAGGGCATAGAGGATCATGCCGTTGGATACCACGATACGGATGACCTCGCTCATATCCATCTGGAAGGCGGCGCTCATCACGGTGGGGGTCATGGTCACCACGCCCTGATACAGGATCGTACCGATAATCACATTGCCGATGGATGCCTTATTCACCGACGCGCCGCCGATAAGGATGGCGGCCACGGCGGGCATGGCCATCCAGAAGGGGCCGTTGTACAGCTGTATGAAGCCGAAGCCCTGCTCATACACCAGAATACCCACAGCGCCCAGCCAAGTGGACATGATCACGGAGATAAGCCGCATCTTGTCCACGTTGATGCCCGCTGCGCGGGCAAAGGCGGGGTTGGAGCCCACAGCGGTCATGGCGGTGCCGGTCTTGGTGTGCAGGAACGCCCACATCAGCACGGCCATCAGCACGAAGAACAGCAGCGTACCGGTGGGGATCACCAGATTGATGCCGATGCTGTTCAGGTCGATGGTCAGAATGTTGGCCAGCGCCTTGTCGTAATAGCCCTCCAACGAAATGACGGTACGCAGACCGCTGGCGGAGAAGCCCCACACCATGGTAGGGTGCTTGTACGGCAGCAGCAGCCACATCATGCACATGAAGGACACGGACGAGAAGCCCACGTAGGTGGCGATCATCATTTCGCCGCCCTTGATCTTGTTCAGCAGCCAGCCATAGCCGCCGCCGAACAGCAGGGCAAAGGGCGTGGCGATGAGGATGGCCATCAGGAAGCTGGCAAACCCCGTATAGCCCAGCTCGATGGACAGCGTGGCACCCAGCAGTCCGGACACGATACCCAGCGGCAGGCCGAAGTTCAGGCCGCAGCCGGAGTGTACCATGGGCACCATAGCCAGCACCATCACGGCGTTCCAGCTGAAACGGGTGATGATATTGGTGATCTGTGTGGGGAAATCCAGCCCCACGCAGGGCGCGGCGATGAGCAGCAGCAGCAGGAAGCACGCGATGATCAGACGCGGCAGGCCGAAGCTGTCCAACAGCTCTCGGAATTTTGACTTGTTTCCAAGTGTGGTCGTATTGCCCATTTCTTCCTCCTTACTTCACCTGACTGACCATGAGCATACCGAACTCCTCGGAGGAATGGTCAGCAGGCAGGATACCGGCGACCCTGCCGCCGGAGACGATGGCGATGCGGTCGCAGATCTGGCGCAGCTCCTCCAGCTCGGAGGAGATCATCACCACCGTGACGCCGGATTCGCGGTTAAATTTCTTCAGCGCCTCCAGCACCAGCGCCTTGGCGCCCACGTCGATGCCGCGGGTAGGCTCGGATACGAAGAGGAAGCGGGGCTCCAGCGCGAACGCCTTGGCAAGACACACCTTCTGCTGGTTGCCGCCGGACAGCTCTCTGGCCTTCTGGCCGGAGCCGGTACACTTGATCTGCAATTCATCGATATACCGGTTCGTCACCGTGTGGATGGCCTTTTCGTCGCGCCATGTGAAGAAACCCATTCTCTTCAGGAACTTGTTCTGCACCTGCATGGCGGGGAACGCCACGTTCCACTCCAGCGACTCATCCAGCAGCAGACCCACGCCGCGCCGATCCTCGGACACAAAGGCCAGCTGGGAGTCCAGACACTTCCGGGGACTGTTCAGCGAGATGGGCTTGCCGTCGAACTCCACGGTGCCGCCCGCCTCGTACAGGCCCATCACACCGTTGGGAATACCCAGCTTGCCCTGGCCGGCCAGACCGCCGATGCCCAGGATCTCGCCCTCCTTCACATCCAGATCCACGTTGCGGACGATCTCGCCGGGCATATCCACCCACAGCTTGCGGATGGACAGAATGGTGCGGGCATCGGAGTGGTCGCGGATGTCGTGGGCAGCGCCGCCGGCAGCCACCTCGCGCCCCACCATGTAGTGGGTGATGTCGCGGACGTCCGTCTCGCCGGCGGCCACGTCCTTGACAACGTAGCCATCCCGCATGATGACCACCTTATCGCACACCGACAGGATCTCCTGCAGGCGGTGGGTGATGAAGATCACGGCGATGCCCCGGGAGGCCATGCCGCGGATGGAGTCCAGCAGGGCCTGTGCCTCCTGCTCGGTGAGCACGGCGGTGGGTTCGTCCAGGATCAGCAGCTTCAGGTTCTCCTTGCTCAGCTCGCGGGCGATCTCCGTAAACTGCTTGTGACCCACGGGCATGCTGCTGATGACCATCTTCTGGTCGATAGCCACGCCCATCTTCTCGATGGCTTTTGCGGCGCGGTTATCCATTTCCTTATAGTCGAGAGTGTCCAGGCGCGGGCCGAACACTTCTGAAATGACGCTTTTTTTCTTGGGCTCGCGGTTGAGGAGGATGTTCTCCGTGGCAGTAAAGCCGGGGATCAGCGAGAACTCCTGATGCACCATGCCGATGCCGGCCTTCAGCGCATCAAAGGGGGTGTTGAACTGCACTTTTTCTCCGTCGATCAGGACATCCCCCTCGTAGCCGCCCGTCTCACGGATCACGTCCATGCCAAACAGTATTTTCATCAAGGTGCTCTTTCCGGCGCCGTTTTCGCCCACCAGGCCCAGCACCTCGCCCTCTTTCAAGGTGAAGTTGATGTCTGTGAGCACCTGATTGCCGAAAAAGCCCTTTTTGATATTCCGCATCTCAAGCAGCGGAGCATTGTTCTTTTCCATATTCATCCCTACCTATAGCAGCGAGGAGGGAGGATGCCCTCCCTCCCCGCTTTAATGGTTGCTTCAAAAGCCTGTCGTCAGCTGACGGTGAAGTACTTCTCCGGGATCTCCACGTCGGCGTTGCCCATGAAGTGGCCGGGATCACCCATGATATAGGTATCCTGATAGATCAGGAACACGTTTTCAGACTTCGCGCCGGTGGTGGCGTTGGTGTAGCTGGCGCCGTTCCAGGCCGCCTTGGGAGAGTAGACCTGCAGCGCGGCAGCCACATCGTCCATGTCCTTCAGCTCGCTCTTGCCGTCCAGCACGTTCTTGGCGTGCAGAGCAAGACCGGCGGACAGGGTGTAGCCGTAGGAGTAAGCCCAGGTGCCGAAGTGATCGGCGCCGCCCTTCTCAACGATGGCGGACTCGACCTTGGTCAGGATCTTCTCGAAATCACCGGCTTCCTCGGTCAGATCAATACCCAGCGCGCCGGGATAGCCCATCAGGGGGGAGGGCAGGTCGGCCTCGATGAAGTAGCCGCCGCACTCCAGCAGGCGCTTCAGCAGAGGCTCGGTGTGTGCATCGTTGGTGCAGAAGTAAGCAGCCTTCTGGCCGTACTTCTCGACCCATGCGGGCACCTGCTCCAGAATGTAGGCCTGAGCGCCGGAAACGCCCACGTCAGAGGTGGGATCGGGAGCCGTCTCCAGGACGAACTTCATGCCGAACTCCTCGCAAGCGGCCTTCATGATGGCCACGCGGCGGCTCATGGTCTCATAGGACATGTGGCGGGGGAAGGAGATATGTACGAAGGTGTCGCAGCCCAGCTCGTGCGCGGTGCGGATGATCAGATAGCCGCGGGACACGAAGTCGTTGTTGGTGACCAGGTCGGCAGCGGAGCCGATCTCGGGCAGATCCTCGTGAGCCTCGCCTGCGATGCAGATGATGTCAGGGCGGGTCTCCTTGATCTTGCGGAACGCCTCGGTGGTGCCGGGAACAGACTGGTTGACGATGATGGCCTTCATGTCGGCGTCATCAGCCAGGTTCACGATGGTCTGGATGGTGGTCTCCAACTCCTCGGTGAAGTTATCGGGATAGATGGCCAGCTTGACCATATCCTCGCCATACTCCTTCTGGAAGGCCTCGGCGCCGCGGCGGTCGTCCTCGGACTGAGAGACGGAGCCGGTCACGATGCCGATCTTGTAGGGCACGGTGTTATCATCGGTCTCGCCCTTCTTTTCGCCGCAGGCGACCAGGGAGAACGCCATGATGAGAGCCAGCAGCAGAGAAACTACTTTTTTCATGTTTACCTCCTAATTCCTTTACCATAGTTTGTTGTTTCCTCCGCCAGAAGGAAACAGCGAACAGGGCGCGCCCTGTCCTCTTCTATGCATTCGGGTGCTGCGCACCCATTTGATTTTACCAGATAAGTTCACACTCTGTCAACATATTTGTGTCTCTGAATAGTGTTCAATAGCGCATCTCCTTGTTTTTCATCCACACACTTTCCCACATTTTTTGGCGCATTTGCATCATTTTCATGTATTTTTCATGCGGTTTTCTGTCAGAAGCCTGCTGTTTTGCTATAATAAACTTTTCTTTTGGCGAAATCTGTTTTTTGTCTGACTGCAGCAAAAGAGACAGGCTTCCGCCTGTCTCTTTTGCTTACCTTATGACTTATGGCACTCGTCAGATCTTCTGCTTCTCATCCACGATCTGGCGCAGCTTGGCAGAGAAATCCTCCAGCGTCATGGCGCCCAGATCCTCGCCCTTGCGGGTACGGACGGAGACGGTGCCGTTCTCCATGTCGCGGTCGCCAACCACCAGCATGAAGGGGATCTTCTCCAGGGTAGCCTCGCGGATCTTCTTGCCGATCTTCTCGTTGCGGCTGTCCACCTCCACGCGGAAGCCCTGCTTGCGCAGCTCCGCGGCCTGCTGCACGCAGTAGTCGGCAGCGCGGTCAGTAATAGGCAGGAAGCGTACCTGCTCGGGCATCATCCAGGTGGGCAGCGCGCCGGCGTACTCCTCGATCAGGTAGGCCAGTGTCCGCTCATAGCAGCCCAGAGACGTGCGGTGGATGATATAGGGCAGGGCCTTGTTGCCGTTCTCATCGATATAGTACATGCCGAAGCGCTCCGCCAGCAGCATATCGATCTGGATGGTGACAAGGGTATCCTCCTTGCCGTACACATTCTTGTACTGGATGTCCAGCTTGGGGCCGTAGAACGCGGCCTCGTCAATGCCCACGGTGTAGTCCACGTTCAGATCCTTCAGGATGCGCTCCATGGCGGCCTGGGCGTGGTCCCACTGCTCCGCCGTGCCCTCGTACTTGTTGTTGGGGTTGGCGGGGTCCCACTGGGAGAAACGGAACGTGCACTTTTCCAACAGGCCCACGGTGCCCAGGCAGTACTTGGCCAGATCCAGGCACTGCTTGAACTCCTCCTCCAGCTGGTCGGGGCGCAGCACCAGATGTCCCTCGGAGATGGTGAACTGGCGGACGCGGATCAGGCCGTGCATCTCACCGGAGTCCTCGTTGCGGAACAGGGTGGATGTCTCGCCCAGACGCATGGGCAGGTCGCGGTAGCTGCGGCCGCGGTTCAGGAACACCTGATACTGGAACGGGCAGGTCATGGGACGCAGGGCAAAGCACTCCTTCGTCTCATCCGCGGGATCGCCCATGACGAACATGCCGTCCAGATAATGATCCCAGTGACCGGAGATCTTGTACAGCTCACGCTTGGCCATCAGGGGCGTCTTGGTCAGCAGATAGCCACGCTGCTGCTCGGTGTCCTCCACCCAGCGCTGCAGCAGCTGGATAACGCGGGCACCCTTGGGCAGCAGGATGGGCAAGCCCTGGCCAATGCAGTCCACAGTGGTGAAATATTCCAGTTCGCGTCCCAGCTTATTGTGGTCGCGCTTCACGGCCTCCTCCCGCTCCTTCAGATAGGCATCCAGCTCGTCCTTGCTGGGGAAGGCCACGCCGTAGATACGCTGCAGGGTCTGGCGGTTGGAGTCGCCGCGCCAGTAAGCGGCGTTGCAGGCGGTCAGCTTGATGCCGTTGCCCTTGATGCGGCCGGTGGAGTCGAGGTGCGGACCGGCGCAGAGGTCGGTGAACTCGCCCTGCTTGTAGAAGCTGATGACGGCATCCTCAGGCAGGTCGTTGATGAGCTCGACCTTGAACGGCTCTTCCTTTTCTTCCATAAACTTGATGGCCTCGGCACGCGGGAGCTCAAAGCGCTCGAGTTTGAGCTTTTCCTTGCAGATCTTGCGCATCTCGGCTTCGATCTCAGCCAAATTCTCCGGCGTGAAGGAGAACGGGGCAAGCATATCGTAGTAGAAACCGTTATCGATGCTCGGGCCGATGGCGAGCTTCACCTCGGGCCACAGGCGCTTGACGGCCTGCGCCAGCACATGGGAGCAGGTGTGCCAATAGGTCTTGCGGTACTCGGGATTTTCAAACGAGAACTGGTTCTCTTCGCTGATCTTGACTTCTTCAGACATGTTATTTACCTCCATTTTCACTTGAGGGTGCAAAAAAGCTCCACCCCCGATGTTCTCAGGGGTGAAGCATTCAAATACTCCACGGTTCCACCCTGCTTGCGCATTTTGCGCCGCTTGTGTCCGCTGTAACGGGCGATCCCGTCCCGCTTGTTTCGCGGGCGGCTCAAGGGTGGTACTGCCGGCTCTGCACGCAGGACGCTTGCACCAAATGCGTCCCTCTCTTGGCGGCGAACTCCGGTTTCTTCCCTATCCAAGCCATTTTGATGATGGGAGTGTACACCCGCCGCGCGCGTTTGTCAAGCAAAAAGTGTGCACAGTGTGCGCACTTTTACAATAAATTCATCAAAACTCCGGCGGGCGGTTTTTGGGCGGCTTGCCGTCGTCCTCCTCGTCCCTGCCGAGAATACCCGAAAAGAGTTTTTTGCGCTTTGCACGCCTTTCCTCCTCTTTTTGCTTCTGCTCCGCCTTGTAACGCTCGATCGACTCCAGCTCTTCAATGCGCTCGCGCGCAACAGCGCGCAGCATATCCGGATTGGCATCGTAAACGATCGCACGCAACTCGTCCATCGTCATTTCCTCGCAGGCATCCCGAAAGCGCTTTTCGCGCACGTCCTCCGGCTCAAAGAATGCCATGCGGCCGCACCACGAGCAGATGTACATATCCACCTCGACATGATCGGTCCAGAGATT
>OKUC01000912.1_pt1 | contig 12471 bp, 12 predicted proteins | sample 1606761 | NCBI WGS metagenome assembly OKUC01 (sample SAMEA3882542, study PRJEB24775) | human gut metagenome | biome: human-associated habitat; feature: intestine environment; material: feces | place: Netherlands | collected 2009/2010 | reverse complement strand
GGAAAAGGCTATGCAGACCTTTCCCATCACATTGGAGGGCAAGGTGTGCGCGGACATCGGCGCGTCCACCGGCGGGTTTACGGACTGTATGCTGCAAAACGGCGCGGCAAAGGTCTATGCCGTGGATGTAGGCTACGGACAGCTGGATTGGAAGCTGCGGAGCGATGCACGGGTGGTGTGTCTGGAACGGACCAACGCGCGGTATCTCTCCACGGAGCAGATACCGGAGGCGTTGGATTTTGCGTCCATCGACGTGAGCTTTATCTCGCTGAAGCTGATTTTCCCTGCGTTATATGCGCTGCTGCGCGAGGGCGGTGAGGTGGCCTGCCTCATCAAGCCGCAGTTTGAAGCGGGACGGGAAAAGGTCGGGAAAAAGGGCGTCGTCCGTGACCCGGCAGTACACCTGGAAGTGCTGGAGAACTTCTTGCGTCATGCAAAGGAAAATAACTTTACAGTTCTTGGTATTACATATTCTCCTATCCGCGGGCCGGAGGGAAATATCGAGTACCTCGGCTATCTGAAAAAGGGCGGGGAGGCGGACTGTATCCCTGACCTGCGGGCGTTGGTGGACGCCTCACATTCTGCGTTGAAGGAAGGTCATGGGGAGATATGAAACGTGTGATCCTTTGCCCAAATCCCTATCGGGACAGCGAGCTGACCGTGGCCAAGCGGTCCAGGGAGCTGCTGGAGGGGCTCGGTTTTGAAACGGTGGTATGTCTGCCCTTCAGTCGGGAGGGGTATGACGATCAGCTGGGTGTGCCCATCCGGCAGTTACAGCAGGAGATAAAGCGGGCGGATATGCTGATCGCCTTCGGCGGCGACGGTACGATCCTGCATCTGGCCCGGACAGTGGCGCTGCACAATGTGCCGGTGCTGGGCATCAATCTGGGGAGCCTTGGCTTTATGTCCGAGCTGGAGCCAAATGAGCTGGAACGGCTGCGTGACCTGAAAAGCTGGGATTTTGCCGTGGAGTCCCGGATGATGCTGGACGTGACCGTGCTGCGGGAGGGTAAGCCCGTATACAACAATATCGCGCTGAACGATGCGGTGATCTCAAAGGGCAGTGTGGCCCGGGTGGTGCGGCTGGATGTATCTACGGAGGAGGGCCGGCTGACCAGGATCACCGGCGATGGGGCCATTGTGTCCACGCCCACCGGATCCACGGGGTACTCTATGGCGGCCGGCGGGCCCATCGTGGAGCCCACGGCTCACAATCTGCTGCTGACGCCCATCTGCCCCCACTCGACCCGGGCGGGCAGCTACGTGCTCTCACCGGAGCACACGCTGCTGGTGGAAACGGCGGACGCCAACCGGAAGTTCGTATATCTGTCTGTGGACGGCGGGAAGGCGTTTTCACTGAAAAACGGCGATGTAGTGCGGACACGGCAGTCGAAGTTCGTGACAAAGCTGGTGCGGCTGAGTAAAAAGAGCTTTTGTGAGATACTGGATTCAAAGATGGGGATGGAGGCGCTGAAGCATGAAAAATGACCGGCAGACAGCGGTATTGCAGATCATTGAGGAGACAGCTGTGGAGACACAGGAGCAGCTGATGCAGCTGCTGGCGGTACGGGGTTTTGCCTGCACGCAGGCCACTGTTTCCCGGGACATCAAGCAGCTGCACCTGATGAAGGCACCAGATGGCATGGGAGGATATCGCTATGCCGTGTCGGCACAGATGCCCAAGCTGAATTTTGAGGAGAAGCTGCAGACGATCTTTCGGGAGTGCGTGGTCTCAGCGGAAAACGCGCAGAACCTGGCGATCATCAAGACCATGAACGGCATGGCCAACGCCGCCGCCTTTGCGCTGGACAGCATGGAGGATACGGATATCGTGGGTACGCTGGCCGGCGACGACACGGTGCTGCTGGTATTTCACGACAGTGCCCACGCGGCGGATTTCTGCGAACAGGTGCGGCAAATGCTGCGCTGAGGAGGGAAGATCGGTATGCTGGAGCTGCTGCATATTGAGAATATCGCTATTATCGAGGCGGCGGATATCGAATTCGCACCGGGGTTCAACGCCCTGACCGGTGAGACCGGCGCGGGCAAGTCCATTGTTATCGACAGTCTGAGCGCTGTACTGGGGCAGCGGACCAGCCGGGAGCTGATCCGCACCGGGGCCGAAAAGGCGTTTGTCAGCGCGGCTTTTTCCGGTATGGCACCGGAGCTGACGGAGGAGTTGGGCATCCAGCCGGAGGCGGATGGGACGCTGCTGCTGCAGCGGGAGATCCAGACCGACGGCAAAAACGTGTGCCGTATCAACGGGCGGCCGGTGACGGTGTCGCAGCTGCGGGCGCTGGGCACGCGGCTGCTGAATATCCATGGGCAGCACGACGGGCAGCAGCTGCTGGACGAGGAGCAGCACATTGTGTATCTGGACAGCTTTGGCAGGGTGGAAAGTCTTGCAATTACATATGCTGAGAAGTATAAAAACTTTACAGATATACGGCGGCAGATTGGGGCGCTGCAAATGGATGAGGCAGAAAAAGCCCGGCGGGTGGACACCTTGCAATATCAGATCGAGGAGCTTCGTCGGGCAAAATTGACGCCCGGTGAAGAAGAGGAATTGACAGCGCGGCGGGGGATGCTCCGGAACGCGGAGAAGTTCCTGGGCGCGGTGGCCGGGGCGGACTATGCCCTGAACGGTGATGACAGCGGCGGCGGGGCGCTCAGCGCTCTGCGGCAGGCTCAGGACGCGCTGAGTGGCGTACGAAATCTGGATGACGCTTTCGGCCAGCTGTATGAACGTCTGGGGGAGGCGTACAGTGAAGTTTACGACATCGCGGCCACCGTGGAGGACAAGCGGGGCGAGCTGGATGTGTCGCCCGGTGAGCTGGACCGGGTGGAGAGCCGGATGGACCTGCTGTACCGGCTGAAAAAGAAGTACGGCGCGACCGTGGAGGATATGCTGGACTATCAGGCCCGGTGCGAGGCGGAGCTGGCGCAGATCGAGGATGCCGGCGACACGCTGGCGCGGCTGGAGCAGGCGCTGTCCAAGGCGGAGAAGGAGGCACGGCAGGCGGCGCAGGCGCTGTCCGATGCCCGAAAGGCAGCGGCGGAACAGCTGACGTCGCAGATACTCGCCGAGCTGCAGCAGCTGGACATGGGGAAGATACGCTTTGCGGTGGACTTTGCAGAAAAGCCTCTGGACAGCGACGGCATGGACACGGTACGGTTTTTGATGTCTGCCAACGTGGGCGAGGAGCTGCGTCCCATCCACAAGATCGCCTCCGGCGGCGAATTGGCCCGGATCATGCTGGCTATGAAGAACGTGCTCAGTGAGCAGGATCACGTGGGGACGATGGTGTTCGACGAGGTGGACACCGGTGTTTCCGGTCGGGCGGCCCAGAAGGTGGCGGAGAAGATGGCGCGTATCAGCCGCAGAAAGCAGGTGCTGTGCGTGACCCATCTGCCGCAGCTGGCGGCTATGGCGGACACGCATTTCTCCGTGGAGAAGGGCGAGAGAGGCGGCCGTACCTATACAGAGGTGCGGCGGCTGGACAGAGAGCAGCGGCGGCGGGAGTTGGCGCGGCTCACCGGCGGCAGCCATGTGTCCCAGACCATGCTGGACGGGGCAGAGGAGCTGCTGGTACAGGCGGAGAAATTCAGGGCGGAGCTGTAGCTGTTTTTCGCAACATGAAAATAGTGGTTGACAAACGAAAAAAATCTGCTACAATAACCTCAACTTGATACCGCAACAGCGATGAAGGGAATAAGTAGCGTATTTCAGACCTGCAAAGAGAGCCTCCGGCCGGTGTAAGGAGGAGAGGAAGAAATGGGTGAATACATCCCGGAGCAGCCTCCCGAACGTTCGCGTGAGCCAGTAGGGATGTGTCGGGTCCGCCCGTTATAGCGGTAGGGTGTGTCTGCACCCAACGAGGTCGTGTCTGCGAGGGCATGGCGAATATGAGGTGGTACCGCGAGCGTCTGCATCGCCCTCTGTCAGTTGACAGGGGGCGTTTTTTATTCCCTGTCACAAGAAAACAAATGAACATACAGAAAGGAAATTGAAGCTATGGGTATTTATGAGGAACTGGTGGCCCGCGGTTTGATCGCACAGGTCACAAATGAAGAAGAGATCCGCGAGATGGTCAACAACGGCAAGGCCACGTTCTACATCGGCTTTGACTGCACGGCGGACAGCCTGCACGTGGGCCACTTTATGGCGCTGTGCCTGATGAAGCGTTTGCAGATGGCGGGCAACAAGCCCATCGCCCTGATCGGCGACGGCACGACCCTGATCGGCGACCCCTCCGGCCGCACCGACATGCGTCAGATGCTGACCGAGGATGCCATCAAGCACAACGCGGAGTGCTTCAAGCGCCAGATGGAGAAGTTCATCGATTTCTCCGACGGCAAGGCGCTGATGCTGTATAACTCCGAGTGGCTGAAGCCGCTGAACTACATTGAAATGCTGCGCGAGGTGGGCGCCTGCTTCTCCGTGAACAACATGCTGCGCGCCGAGTGCTACAAGCAGCGCATGGAGAAGGGCCTCAGCTTCCTGGAGTTCAACTACATGATCATGCAGAGCTATGATTTTTATGCCTTGTTCCAGAAGTACGGATGTAACATGCAGTTTGGAGGAGATGATCAGTGGAGCAACATGCTTGGTGGAACCGAGCTGATCCGTAGTAAGCTTGGAAAAGACGCATATGCCATGACCATCAATCTGCTTTTGAATTCCGAAGGAAAGAAGATGGGAAAGACACAGTCCGGTGCCGTATGGCTTGATCCAAACAAAACATCCCCATTTGATTTCTTCCAGTACTGGAGAAACGTATCGGATGCGGATGTATTAAAATGCCTGCGTATGCTGACATTCCTGCCACTTGAGCAGATTGATGAGATGGACAAGTGGGAAGGCGCACAGCTGAACGAAGCAAAAGAGATTCTTGCATTCGAGCTTACCAAGATGGTACACGGCGAGGAAGAGGCAGAGAAAGCAAAAGAAGCTTCTCATGCATTGTTCTCAGGAGCAGGAGCATCTGCTAATATGCCTACGATCGAGGTGAATGCAGACGATTTCGCAAACGGAACAATGGACATCATGGCTGTATTAGTAAAAGCTGGCCTTTGCGAGAGCCGTTCTGAGGCACGCCGTGGTGTGCAGCAGGGTGGAGTCAGCGTTGATGGAGAGAAAGTAACAGACATCAGCACAACCTATACACTGGATGATTTCGCTGGCGAAGGCAAGGTTGTAAAACGCGGAAAGAAGAAGTTTGCAAAGGTAGTTGCAGTAAACTAGAAGTTCGTGTTGACTAACAGATTGTCTCTCTGTTATTCTTTGAGAAAGCCATTCAAACAGGTGGCAGCATAACGCTTTGTAAATTTTATAAGGCACCATGTGAGGGAGTAGTTCGCACACAGTGTGGTTTGTCAACAGTCCCGGTCGTATGACCTGGCAAATCTTAAAGAATGAGACTCATGTATACATTGATAGAGGTAGTCTATCTTTGTATGCGTGAGTTTTTTGTTTGTTTATGCTATGTAAAAAGCACACCGGATGTATGTTATGGACTACAAAAGAGACACTAGTATATATTTAGAAAACGCTATACTAGGAGAAAGGGAGAAGATGCATGGCACTAATTATCGAGTTGTTTTTGATCGGTGTTGGTTTGTCCATGGACGCTTTTGCAGTATCAATCTGCAAGGGACTTGGAATGGAGAAAATCAACAAAAAGCAAGCATTTACCATTGGTTTGTACTTTGGAGGATTTCAGGCGCTGATGCCATTGATCGGCTGGTTTCTCGGAATCCGATTCCAGCAGTATATTACCTCGATCGATCATTGGATCGCATTTATTCTGCTTGTATGTATCGGTGGAAAGATGGTTGTGGAAGCCGTTCGTGACAGAGATCATGAGGTAGTGGGAAAAAAGAATCAGCCACTTGATCATAAAGAAATGTTTCTTCTGGCAGTAGCGACAAGCATCGATGCACTGGCGGTAGGAATCACATTCGCACTTCTTGATACACCGATCATAGAAGCAATTGTAATCATTGGCTGTACCACATTTGTACTTTCTATTGTGGGCGTGATCGTAGGCAATTTCTTTGGAACACGTTACAAAAAGAAGGCGGAGATTATAGGAGGAATTATTTTAATTCTGATTGGATTAAAAATACTTCTCGAGCATTTGGGCATACTTCCATTCTAAAGAATTGGAGTATCGAGGACAGAACGAAAAAAGGAGATTATTATGACAGAGTTTATTACAAACTGCGCATTGCCACTGGCAATATTATTTCTGGTAATTGGATTTGTATTTCTTGTAAAGGGGGCAGATATTTTTGTTGAAGGAAGTTCAAGTATTGCCAAGAAGTTTAAAGTACCGTCCATTATTATCGGACTGACGATTGTTGCAATGGGAACATCACTGCCGGAGGCAGCCGTATCCGTGACAGCTTCCATTGCAAATAAAAATGCACTTGCTGTCAGTAATGTTATTGGATCGAATATTTTTAACCTTATGATGGTAATCGGTGTGTGTGCGATCATGACACCGGTAGCTGTCAACAAAGCAACTTTAAAAAGGGATTTTCCGTTTTCTGTTATTTGCGCTATTTTGCTTTTGGTTCTGGGTCTGATCGGACCAATGTCATTGGGACATGCAGATGGTGTCATTTTCCTTATTCTCTTTGCGGGTTTTATTGGACTTATGATCTGCAGTGCCCTGAAAGCCAGCAAGGAAGGAAATGCGGTTGCAAGTGAAGAAATTGAGGCGGCAGAGGAAATCAAAATTATGCCGGTATGGAAGAGCCTTTTATTCATTGTAATCGGAGCAGTTGGAATTGTTATAGGTGGCGATGTGGTCGTAGACAGTGCAAGTAATATCGCCGCAAAATTCGGAATGAGCCAGACATTGATCGGATTGACCATTGTGGCTGTCGGAACTTCGCTTCCGGAGCTTGTGACTTCCATCGTTGCAGCCCGTAAGAATGAAGTCGATATGGCATTGGGTAACGCAATCGGTTCTAACGTATTTAATATCCTGTTTGTTTTGGGTGTTGCAGGCGCAATCAGCCCGATGGCGTTCCTTACCGAGAATGTGATCGATATTGTAATTCTTCTTGTGTTCAGTTTGATCGTATGGCTTTTTGCCTGGACGAAGAAAGAAATCAAGCGTGGCGAAGGTTTGATCATGGTGCTGTTGTATGTGCTGTATGTTGTGTATATTTGCATGAGATAGATGATCAGGAAAGGTGGAATATGGAACAGCAAATAAAGGATAATGTATACGATGAAACCTTGAGTGAACAAGAAAAAGAAAAATTAAAGGAAGTAGCGGGTGATCTGTATGAAGAAGTAGAGAAAACATCGAAATGATAGAACTTTATGATCTCGCCACTTTACAAATCCGAATGAATCGGTTATTATTTGGATATACTATGATATAGAAAACACTGGGAAAAAGAAAGTACATCAGCAGAATCTTTACAGAGAAATTTCCGGTAAGGCTGAGAGGAAATGAGGGAAAGCGGATGGAAGATGGCTTTGGAGTGGCAGAGACGAACTGGAGATAAATGCATGAGCAATCAAAGGCCAGGCTCTGACGGGACCGCCTGTTATTGCGGACAATGAGGCTGATATCGTTGGGTATCAGTGAATAGAAGTGGTATCACGGGATTATAGCTCGTCTTCTGGATTTCCGGAAGATGGGCTTTTTTACATTTATAAAAAAGGAGCAAAACCATGGCAAATAAGGGAAAGTATTACATGACAACTGCGATTGCCTACACATCTGGCAAGCCGCATATTGGAAACACATATGAGATCATTCTTGCGGACGCAATCGCAAGATATAAACGTGCAGAAGGTTACGATGTCTATTTCCAGACAGGAACCGACGAGCATGGACAGAAAATTCAGGAGAAGGCAGAAGCAGCTGGAATCACACCGAAGGCTTTTGTTGATGAAGTATCCACAGAGGTAAAGAGAATCTGGGATCTTGTCAACGCATCTTATGATAATTTCGTACGTACAACGGACGAAGATCATGAGAAGTGTGTAAAGAAAATTTTTAAGAAACTCTATGATCAGGGAGATATCTACAAAGGATCTTATGAGGGAATGTACTGTACACCTTGTGAGTCTTTCTGGACAGAGTCACAGCTTGTAGATGGAAAGTGCCCGGACTGTGGACGTGAAGTAAAGCCTGCAAAAGAAGAGGCATATTTCTTCAAAATGAGCAAATACGCAGATCGTCTGATCGATTACATCAATACACATCCGGATTTTATTCAGCCGGTTTCAAGAAAGAACGAAATGATGAACAACTTCCTTCTTCCGGGATTACAGGATCTGTGTGTCTCAAGAACATCTTTCAGCTGGGGAATTCCGGTAGATTTCGATCCAAAGCATGTCGTATATGTATGGCTGGATGCTTTGACGAACTATATCACAAAGATTGGTTATGATCCGGATGGCTCAAGTGAGCTGTTTAAGAAAAACTGGCCGGCAGATTTACATCTCATCGGTAAGGATATCGTACGTTTCCACACGATTTACTGGCCGATATTCCTTATGGCACTTGATCTTCCGCTTCCGAAGCAGGTATTTGGTCATCCATGGCTACTGCAGGGCGGTGACAAGATGAGCAAGTCCAAAGGAAACGTAATTTATGCAGATGATATGGTAGATCTGTTTGGTGTGGATGCGACACGTTACTTCGTACTTCATGAGATGCCATTCGAGAATGATGGTGTCATCACATGGGATCTTGTAATCGAGAGATACAATTCCGATCTTGCAAATATTCTGGGAAATCTGGTAAACCGTACCGTTTCCATGAGCAATAAATATTTTGATGGTGTCGTAAAGTCCACAGGCGTTACCGGAGAAGCAGACGCAGATCTTAAGGCAGTTGTAACAGGAACAAGAGACCGCATTGCAAAGAAGATGGAGAAACTTCGTGTGGCAGACGCTATCTCTGAAGTATTTGCGCTGTTCCGCCGCTGCAACAAATACATTGATGAGACAACGCCTTGGGTACTGGCAAAGGACGAGGCACAGCAGGATCGTCTGGCAGAAGTACTTTACAACCTGACCGAATCCATTACGATCGGTGCAAGCCTGCTTCACTCTTTCCTTCCGGAGACCGCAGAGAAGATTGTTGCACAGCTTTCTACCAGCCTGCGTGATTTTGATGACCTTGATAAGTTTGGTCTGTACGCAAACGGAACAAAGGTAACTGAGACACCGGAAATCCTGTTCGCAAGACTTGATGCAAAAGAGATTATGCCTAAGGTAGATGCAATTCAGGCAAAGCAGAAAGAGGAGTATGAAAAGGAGCAGAAGGCATTAAACGGTGACGCTGATACAGCAGAGGAAGCTGCAATCGATATTGAACCAAAGGATGAGATTACCTTTGATGATTTCATGAAGCTTCAGTTCCAGGTTGGTGAAATCCTTTCCTGTGAAGCAGTTCCAAAATCCAAGAAACTTCTCTGCTCCCAGGTAAAGATCGGTTCTCAGGTAAAACAGATCGTATCCGGAATCCGCAAGGATTATTCACCGGAAGAGATGGTCGGCAAGAAAGTTATGGTTCTTGTGAACTTAAAGCCAGCCAAGCTTGCAGGCGTTTTATCCGAAGGAATGCTGCTTTGCGCAGAGGATGAGAATGGCCAGCTGTCACTTATGACACCTGAGAAGCCAATGCCTTCAGGAGCTGAAATCGCATAACAGATAAAACAGGAGGATCGCGTATGGAAATCCTTGATATTGTAGATGATAATGGAATACCTACCGGAAAGACGGTAGAACGTAAGACTGCCCATAGGGAAGGCATCCAGCACCGCACGGCGCATCTTTGGATTGCGCGCAAAAAGGGTGGAAATATCGAACTTCTCCTGCAGAAACGATGCATGGAGAAGGATTCCTTTCCGGGCTGTTATGACATTTCCAGTGCGGGACATATCCCGGCAGGAATGGATTATGTACCATCCGCTTTGCGTGAACTTCGCGAAGAACTTGGAGTTACCGCAAAGGAAGAGGATTTGATATTCTGTGGCAAAAAGCGTGTCACTGTCACTTCCGAATTTCATGAGCACCCGTATACGGACCGGCAGGTATGCAATGTATATCTGATGTGGCTGGATCGGGAAGCAGAAGACTTTGTCGTTCAGAAAGAAGAGATCGACAGTGTTATGTGGATGGAGTACCAGGCATGCCGAAAAGTAGTCATTGAAAATACAATTCCAAACTGCATTGACATCGAGGAATTAGATATGCTGGAGGAACATTTTCATGATATTTGAGACACATGCGCATTATGATGACGAGCGATTTACAGAGGATCAGGAAAGTGTGCTGGCGGATCTTCCACGCAAGGGAATTTCACCGGTCATCAATGTGGGAGCTTCTATTGCATCCACCAGGACGACATTAGAACTGGCACAGAAATATGATTTCATCTATGCAGCAGTCGGCGTGCATCCGAGTGATATTGATGGTCTCAATGAAGAGACATTTGCGTGGCTTACGCAACAGACAACATATGAGAAAACGGTCGCAGTCGGAGAAATCGGACTAGATTATTACTGGGATAAAGAAGCGGATGTGCAGGAACGGCAGCGGTATTGGTTTACCCGCCAGATGGAACTTGCGCATCAGGCAGATCTGCCGGTCATCATCCATTCGCGGGATGCGGCAGAAGATACAATGGAAATTGTGCAAAAAGAACACGATGCCGGAATTACAGAGCCGGGCGTAATCCATTGTTATTCCTACTCACCGGAGATGGCACAGGAATTTATCAGGCTTGGATATTACATCGGTGTAGGTGGTGTGGTAACGTTCAAAAATGCGAAGAAACTGGTGCGTACAGTGGAAGAGATTCCGCTTGAGCGGATTCTTCTGGAAACTGACTGCCCATATATGGCGCCGGAACCACACAGAGGTACGAGAAACGATTCGCGTAATATTCCGTATATCATTGCAAAGATTGCAGAGATCAAAGGTGTGACACCGGAGATTGTGGAACAGACCACAAGAGACAATGCATTTCGATTGTTCTCCCGTGTCCGTGTATCAGGATAAAAAGTAAAGGGTGTGTGAAAAACGAAAGTTTTTCACACACCCTTTTGTATGCTTTATGCATATGTATACAAGGGAAAAATCCAATTAATTATTGCTTGTTGGAATGTATGGGCGAATCGCACCAGCGAGCTGTGCAACCGGCATACTCTGTAACCATATACGTCCCGGTCCGGTAACTACGGTATTGAATAAGCCCTCTCCACCGAAGAGAATATTCTTTACACCCGGTACGGTCTGGATATCGATGCTGCAGGTTCCTGTCATTGCTGCAAGGTATCCGGTATCGATGACAATCTGCTGACCCGGAGCCAGTTCATACTCTTTTACGTAGCCGTCAAATTCCAGAAATGCAATGCCGTTTCCGGAGATACGCTGCATAATGAAACCTTCTCCGCCGAACAGGCCACTGCCGAATCTCTTCTGGAAGAAAATGGACATTTCTACGGAGGCACTGGAAGCTAAGAAAGCACTCTTCTGTGCAACAATCTCCTGTCCCGGTGCGATTTCAAATGCACGGATAGATCCCGGAAAACTGGATGCGAATGCAATCAGTCCGTTTCCGTTTCTTGCTGTGTAACGGTTGACGAACATGCTCTCGCCGGAAAAAGCGCGGCCAAACATTTTGCCGATTCCACCGTTGCTTGTAGTCTCCATCTGCATGTTCGGAGACATCCAGGACATAGCGCCCTTTTCTGTAATCATAGTTTCGTTTGCTTCAAGATTGCAAATAACAACTGGTAATGGTTCCCCTTCAATTGAATAGTTCATAAACATCCTCCTTGTTTGTGATAGACAGCCGGTTTATAGTTTTTGAACCATCTGTCGTTAATAGTGTAGCAGACCTTGTGGAAAAGATAAATAAAAATTTACAGGGATGTTGAAAAATGTTGAAAAAGATACAAAAAGACCCGGAATCCATTGGGATACCGGGTCTATATAGGGGAGGGGGAGTCATAACAGATACTGCCTGATTCCAGTTGCTTGCGGATTTTGTTCCCCAGAACAGTGATTTGTAGTTGGAAGAACTACTGCTTGAACTGCTGGAAGAACCTGTGAATATCGTACATGTCTCGCCGTTTCCTTTCATAATTAAGCTTATTAACCCATTACGACTTCAACAGTAACTTCTTTTTTATCTGTTGGTAATGGAATCATGTTGCCGGCAACGGAAACGCCGTCGACCGTCATGGACGAAACGCCTTTTTCCACATGTTTTTGGTTCTTAACTGTAATATGATAAGTAACTCCGCGGAAATCACGTTTGGCTTCAAAACCATCCAAAGTAGATGGAATACATGGATCAACAACCAGTCCGTCATAATCCGGACGGATGCCAAGAATGTACTGGGATACATCCAGAAAAGTCCATGCTGCGGTACCTGTAAGCCAGCTGTTCTTTGCTTCACCGAAATTCTTTGCATCTTTACCGG
>OKUC01000903.1_pt1 | contig 12509 bp, 9 predicted proteins | sample 1606761 | NCBI WGS metagenome assembly OKUC01 (sample SAMEA3882542, study PRJEB24775) | human gut metagenome | biome: human-associated habitat; feature: intestine environment; material: feces | place: Netherlands | collected 2009/2010 | reverse complement strand
CCCTCCGCCCCTTCGGGGCACCTCCCTCGCAGAGGGAGGTTTTTCGACACGCTGAAGCCTCCCTTTGACAAGGGAGCCTTTTTCCTTTTGGCACATTTTTTCATCTTTTTTGCGCTTTTGGAATATTTTTCGATTGTTTTGCACAAATTGGTTGCTTTTACGGTTCCTATTATACTATAATGATAAAGTATTTGAGAATGTACATTTTTACCGCGCGTTTGCTCCGCTTGTAATTATAGGTGAAGTCATGAGTGATAAAGAGAAAATCCTGATTGCGGACGACTCCGCGATGAACCGCGCCATCCTGACGGAGATGCTGGGTGACGGTTATGAGATTCTGGAGGCGGAAAACGGCAGACAGGCTGTGGCCATTTTGCAGTCCGCGACGGACATCGACCTGCTTTTGCTCGATATTATGATGCCCGAGATGGACGGCTTTGAAGTGCTGGCCATGATGAACAAATACCACTGGATCGACGAGGTCCCCGTCATCATGATTTCGGCGGAGAATGCGTCCAGCTACGTCGAGCGTGCCTATGATCTGGGCGCTACCGACTATATCAGCCGCCCGTTTGACATGGCCGTCGTGCGCCGCCGCGTCATCAATACCCTGATGCTTTACGCCAAACAGAAGCGGCTGGTCCGCCTTGTGGCCGAGCAGGTCTATGAAAAAGAGAAAAGCAACTCCACGATGATCAACATACTGAGCCATATTGTGGAGTTCCGCAACGGGGAAAGCGGTATGCACGTGCTGCATATCCAGACAGCCACCGATATTCTGCTGCACACGCTTGTGCAGAAAACCGACAAATACCACCTGACCGCCGCGGATATTTCGCTCATCAGCACCGCTTCGGCGCTGCATGACATCGGCAAGATCAACATTCCCGAATCCATCCTGAACAAGCCCGGCAGGCTGACGAAGGAAGAATTCGAGGTCATGAAAACCCACACCACAATTGGTTCGGAGATTCTGGAAAAGCTGCCGTTCCAGCAGGAGTCCGACCTTGTCAAGACGGCCTACGCTATATGCCGCTGGCATCATGAGCGCTGGGACGGGCGCGGCTACCCGGACGGGCTTGAAGGCGAGCAGATCCCCATCGCCGCGCAGGTCGTGTCTATGGCCGATGTGTACGACGCATTGACGAGCGAGCGCTGCTACAAAAAAGCGTTTGACCACGACACCGCGGTGAAGATGATCCTGAACGGGGAGTGCGGGCAGTTCAACCCGCTGCTGCTGGAATGCCTGACCGAGTGCGGCGCGCAGCTGCATGCCGAGCTGAGCATTGCTTCGGACACCGGCAACCAGCTGCACCGTCTGGCAGACGCACAGCATATTTCCGATGCCCTCCTGCGGGAGAACGCACTGCCCGGGCAAAATCATATAGTGCAGTCGCTGTCCCGCATGCAGCAGAAGGGCCGGTTCTTTAACCAGAGCGTCCGCTGCATACAGTTTGACTATGACAGTGCCACCGGTCATCTTTCCTTCTCGGCGTGGGCGGCGGAGCACATGGGCGTGCCCAAGGATCTGCTCCTGCCCGATGCAGTCGAGGAAACCGGGTTCGCCCTTGCGGACATTGCGCGCATCCAGAAGGCTCTGCGCGCCACCAGCGCAGAGCACCCCTACACTGAGCTTTCGATGCTGCTGCCCGTTGACGGCGAGCTTCGCTGGCATCACGTGCGCCTGTGCTCCCTGTGGAGCGATGACAGCGTACCCACGTATATCGGCGCTGCCGGGCAGGCCGACCCTGCAGAGCAGTTTTTTGACTACCATCATGACCTCTACCATGATGTCCTGACCAACGCCTATAACCGCCGCTTCTTTGAGAAGCAGCTGCGGAAGCTCATGGAAGTGGATGCCGTAGCCATGCTGGACCTTGACCAGTTCAAGCAGATCAACGACGTCTACGGCCATCAGGCCGGCGACGACGCGCTGCGCATTCTGGTGAGTGCGGTAACGGCCTGCGTGCGCAACCGCAGCGATGCACTGGTGCGGTACGGCGGCGACGAGTTTTTGCTGATTTTCCCGCATATCCCGGAGCATGTCTTTATAAAGCGGCTTGAGCAGATCCGCGCGACGGTGCAGGCGCTGCACATGATCGAATACCCCGACCTGCATCTGACGGTCAGCATCGGCGGTGTGTACGGTGCCTGCACCCTTGACCCCGGCATCCGTCAGGCGGACAAGCTGCTGTATCAGGCCAAGGAGTGCCGGAACAAATGTATCACCGCAGCATTTTCCGCAGAAGAAGCAGAAAAACCAAAGCCAAATCAGGAATCCGATAAATTGTAAGAAAGAAGAAGGTCCCCTATGACACTGCAGGAATTTTATGACCGCATCGGCGGCGATTACAAGGCAACCATCAGCCGACTGCCCAGCGAGGCACTCATCAAAAAGTTTGTGCTGAAATACCCCGGCGACCCCAGCTTCAACCAGCTGAAGGACGCGCTGGCCGCCCAGGACTGGGAGCTGGCCTTCCGTGCCAGCCACACGCTGAAGGGCGTGGCCCAGAACCTTGGCATGGACCGCCTGTATAAGACCGCCGCCACGCTCTGCGACGCAGTCCGCGGCCCGAAGCCGCTGGAAGATGCCAGCCTCTGGCCGCCGGTGGTGGCCGCGCATGAGGAAGTGCTGGCCGCGATCCGGGAGCTGTAAAAACATCCGAGATGATGCCCGCGGCGGACGACACCGAAGCTGCCCGGGCCATGCCTGCAAAATATACGTACGGCGCCGCGGGCCCTGCATCCCTGCCCGGCTGCCGCGCTAAAAAGACCGGAGCTGTTTTCGATGAATAAGAAGGAGAATCCCGGCGTAAGCAGACGCGGGGCAGCCATGCTGCTGTTGTTCATCCTGGCTGTCAGCGTTCTGCTTGGCTTTGCCATGCCCGTGCACGCCGCGGACGGTGGCCGGACCACCCTGCGCACCCTGCGCGTCGGCTTCTACCCCTACACCGGCTACATGGCCACCGCTGCAGACGGCAGCCGCAGCGGCTACGCTTATGAGCTGCTGCAGGACATTGCCCAGCATGAGAACGTAACCTTTGCATACTCCTGCCTGGACGGCAACACCCAGCAGGCCATGCAGCAGCTGGCTGCCGGGCAGATCGACCTGATCCCGGTGCTGCGAAGGACCGCGGAGCGCGACGAGCAGTTTGCCTTTTCCGCCGAGCCCATCGGCACGGTGGCGACGATGCTGACCGTCAAAGCCGGCAACCGCAGCATTGTGGCCGGCGACTACGACACCTTCGACGGCATAACTGTCGGCATGAGCCGCAGCGGCAATGGCCGCAATGAGAGCTTTCGAGCCTACGCCGAGGAGCACGGTTTCCGCTACACCCCGGTGTACTATGACACCGACGAGGAGCTGTCCAGTGCATTGCGCAACGGGGAGATCACCGCCGCAGCCTCCAACCGGCTGCGCGAGACGAAGAACGAATGGATCATTGACACCTTCGACGAGCAAAGCATTTACATAGCCATGCGCAAGGATGACACCGTCACCCAGCAGCTGGTCAACGATGCCATCAGCAAAATCAACCGCAACGACCCCAGCTGGCGCACGACCCTGTTCAACAAATACTACACTGGCAGACATACCAGCAGCAAAATTTACCTGACCGACGCCGAGGTAAACTATGTCATCGCCTGCAACGACGCAGACACGGTGTTCACGGTGCTTGTCAACCCGGACCGCTACCCTTACTCCTACCTGACGCCGGACGGCATGCCCACCGGCATCATGGTGGATATTTTCCAAAAGGCAGCAGGCCGGGCGCGGCTGCGCTACAAATTCCTGAAGCCCGCGGACCGCAGCGAGTACAAGGCCATGCTGGCGGACGGGCAGGCGGATTTTGTCATCGACCTGACCGACGACATGTCCCAGGCGGAGAACTACGGCTATAAGCTGACCGACAGCTATCTGTCGGCGGAGTTTTCCTGGGTGCTGCTGCGCCGCCACAACGGCGCGCTGAACAATGTCGCTGTCGCATACGATTTTTCCCCCTCCGCGCTGGAAATGCCCGGCCTGAGCGACACGGCCCATATAGAGTACCTGAATTCCTTTGATGACTGTCTGGCCGCCGTGCGCGACGGGACCGTCGATGCCTACTATACCTACACCTACCAGGCCGAGCGCACGGTCTTTGACGACACGCGCAACGAGCTGCGCTCGATGCTGAGCGGCGAGCAGCGCAATTTCTGCATCGGCGTCCGGCAGGACTACGATGTGCTGCTGCGCACTGTGCTGAACAAGAGCATCGACAGCCTGACCCGCGCCGAGATCAGCACCATCACCAACGCCTACGTCAACCTGGGGCAGCAGCCGTTCTCTCTGACGCGGCTGGCCTATCAGTATCCGGCCATTATCGTGCTGACCTGCCTGTGCGTTCTGGTTACCGCGGTCTGCATCGCACTGGTCATCCGCGCCCAACGGTTCCGCGCCGAGACCGAAAAAGCCCTGCGCAAGGCCGAGGAGGCCAGCGTCGCCAAGACGGAGTTCCTGTCCAACATGTCCCACGACATCCGCACGCCCATCAACGGCATTATGGGTATGCTGGACATTGCCGAGGACAACTTTGACAACAAGGCCCGCGTGCGGGACTGCATGACCAAGATGCGCGGTGCGGCGTCCCACCTGCTCTCCCTCATCAACGACGTGCTGGACATGACCAAAATCGAATCCGGCAATATGCAGATGCTGGATACGTCGTTTGATCTGCGGGCGCTGCTGGATTCCTGCTGCTCCATCGTGGAAGGCCAGATCGTGGACCGGCACATGACCTTCACAAAGCAGATCGGCCCGTTCTGGCACCCGTACCTGACCGGCAGTGAGCTGCATATCCGGCAGGTGCTTATCAACATTCTTTCCAACGCCGTCAAGTACACGCCCGACGGCGGCGAGATCAACTTCCGCGCCAAGGAAACGCTGTTTGAAGAAGGTCTTGTCCACCTGCGGATGGAGATCAAGGACAACGGCATCGGTATGAGCGAGGAATTCCTGCAGCATATTTTTGAGCCGTTCACGCAGGAGCAGCGCTCGAGCCGCACCCACTACAAGGGCACGGGTCTGGGCATGGCCATCACAAAGAAGCTCGTTGACCAGATGCACGGCTCGCTCGATGTTGAGAGTGAGCCCGGCAAGGGTTCGACCTTCATTGTGCGGCTGTCGCTGCCCTTGGGCACACCGCCCAAGGCCGAGCCGTCCGTGGTCGTGCGGCATGCCGCATCGGCAGCCGCATCGGCAGCCGCATCCGGCAGCAGTTGGGGCGATGCCTCCGCCGCTGGGGCAGAGACTGCCGCGGCTGCCCCAGCGGCAGCGGAAACTGTGCTGCCGCTGGCCGGGCTGCACCTGCTGCTGGCCGAGGATAACGAGCTGAACAGCGAGATCGCCACGACCCTGCTGGAGGAGCAGGGTGCCAGCATCACCGCCGTTGAGAACGGCAGACTGGCGCTGGAGGCCATCCAGAACGCTGCGCCGCGCACCTATGACGTGATTCTGATGGACGTCATGATGCCCGAGATGAACGGCCTGGAGGCTACCCGGTGCATCCGGGCGTTTGAGGGCAAGGGGCCCGGCGAGGGCACGCCCATCATCGCCATGACGGCCAATGTCTTTGCCGATGACGTGAAGGCCTGCCTGGACGCGGGCATGAACAGCCACGTGGGCAAGCCGCTGGACATGAAGGTGCTGATCGGCGAGATCCTGAAGTACACGGACGCTCGCTGAAGAATCCAAAGTAAAACCCACTTTTTGCAAATTTAATAAAGAAAATATGCCCGCCATATTGCAAAAGCTGTTTTTTCCGATGTATAATGGAAAGGATAATTTTTTGGGATATGGCGGGCGCTGTTGTTTGGCATCCGCCGACATGGAGGGTGAATTATGGCAACGAAGTATATTTTTGTGACCGGCGGCGTTGTGTCGGGCCTGGGCAAGGGCATCACAGCGGCCAGCCTGGGACGTCTGCTCAAGACCCGCGGACTGAAGGTGGCCAGCCAGAAGCTGGACCCCTACGTCAACGTGGACCCCGGCACCATGAGCCCCCTGCAGCACGGTGAGGTGTTCGTCACCGACGACGGCACCGAGACCGACCTGGACCTGGGCCACTACGAGCGCTTCATCGACGAGAACCTGAACAAGTACTCCAACCTGACCACCGGCAAGGTGTACTGGAACGTGCTGAACAAGGAGCGTCAGGGCGCTTATCTGGGCCAGACCGTCCAGATCATCCCCCACATCACCAACGAGATCAAGAGCTACATCTACAACATGGCTTCCTCCACCGGGGCCGATGTGGTCATTACCGAGATCGGCGGCACCACCGGCGACATCGAGAGCCAGCCCTTCCTGGAGGCCATCCGTCAGGTCGGTCTGGAGCAGGGCCCCGAGAACTGCTGCTATATCCACGTCGTACTGGTGCCCTACATCTCCGGCTCCGACGAATACAAGTCCAAGCCCGCGCAGCACTCCTGCAAGGAGCTGCAGGGCATGGGCATTGCGCCGAACATCATCGTCCTGCGCGCCGACGGCCCTGTAGGCAACGACATCAAGCGCAAGATCAGCATGTTCTGCAACGTGCGCCCCGACTGCGTCATTGAAAACCTGACGATGCCGAGCCTGTACGAGTGCCCGCTGATGCTGGAATCCGCCGGTCTGACGAACGTCGTGGCCCGCCAGCTGCACCTGCAGACCCCGCCGAGCGATCTGACCGAGTGGAAGGCGCTTATCAGCCGCATTGCGACCCGCAGCAAGACCTGCAAGATTGCGCTGGTCGGCAAGTATGTCAAGCTGCACGACGCTTATTTGAGCGTCATGGAGAGCCTGTACCACGCGGGCTTTGAGAACGAGAGCAAGGTCGAGATCAAGTGGGTCGACAGTGAGCATCTCGTCGACCAGGCCTGCTGCGCCGACGAGCTGGGCGACGTGGACGGCATCATTGTGCCGGGCGGCTTTGGTGACCGCGGCATCGAGGGCATGATCCAGGCTGCGCAGTACGCGCGTGAGAACCACGTGCCCTATTTCGGCATCTGCCTGGGCATGCAGATCATGGTCATGGAGTACGCCCGCAACGTGCTGGGCTACGCCGACGCCAACTCCAGCGAATTTACGCCCGAGGGCCAGCACAACGTCATTGACCTGATGCCGGACCAGCAGGGCGTTGAGACGAAGGGCGGCACGATGCGTCTGGGCAAGTACCCCTGCGTCATCACGCCGGGCACGAAGATGGCCGACTGCTACGGCACGACGGAGATCGACGAGCGCCACCGCCACCGCTATGAGTTCAACAACGAGTTCCGCGCCGAGTTCGAGGAGAAGGGTCTGGTCATCGCCGGTACCAGCCCGGACGGACGCCTTGTGGAGGCTGTGGAGATCCCGGGCCGCGATTTCCATCTGGGCGCGCAGTTCCACCCCGAGTTCAAGAGCCGCCCGAACCGTGCGCACCCCCTGTTCAAGGGCTTCATCGCCGCCGCGCTGAAGTTCCAGAGTGAGCACACCCCGACCGGCCATCCCGCGGTACTGGGAGAGTAAAATACAGTATAAGCCGAGGAGCTCGTCCCTTAGTGACGGGCTCCTTTTTGTTGCCCGGCCCCTACAGCTCCGCCATTTGTTTGTTTACAACTCTTTCACATCTGTAACGCATTATTCCCGCGCGGCTATTCGCATTAGTATACAGAAGGCGGCAGGGACAAAATCTCCACAATATCCTGTCGAAAACGCAGCTGCGAATTGTGCGGATTGTCGCTTGTTTTGTGCGCCGCGTGCGGCGTATAATAGTACATCATCGAAAGGGTGTAAATGTATGCGTAACTGGTGTTCGCGCCATCCGGTCTGGTTCATGGCGCTCTATGCTTTGTTTTACTTATCGTTTTTTGCGCTGCTGGAGCGCACGATCCAGACACCGGATCTGTGGGTACACTGTCGGCTGGACGATTTTATCCCGTTCTGCAAATATGCCATTGTACCGTATATTTTGTGGTTTCCGTGGATCCCGTTTACGCTGTTTTATCTGCTGTATAAGGCCCCGCGGGAGGATTTCTGGCGGCTGTGCATTCCGCTGTTCACCGGCATGACGATGACGCTTCTGTTCTATGCCATTGTGCCTAACGGTCTGGCCCTGCGCCCGAAGTACGTGCCGGGCACCGACATTTTTGCGCAGCTTGTGCGGATGATCTACCGCAGCGACACGCCGATGAACGTCTGCCCGTCCATTCATGTGTTCAACTCGGTCACGCTGATGCTGGCGTACTACCGCAGTGCAATCTTTGATGCCCCGCGCCGCCGCTGGATGCGCCCCGCCGCCATGGTGCTGTGTGTGTCGATCTCGCTGTCCACGATACTGCTCAAGCAGCACAGTGTCATTGACGTGGTGTTTGGCCTGCTGCTGGCGCTGTTGCTGGATCAAGCCGCCACCGTTTTGCAGAGAAGCCCGGTGCAGCACCGCGAGCGCCGCGTACCGGAAAGGCTGTAATAGAGAGTACGTAGGTTCTTTCTTTGCAAAGAAAGAACCAAAGAAATTCCAAATGCCCAAATAAAAAACGTCCTGTCTGCGCAATGTTGCAGGCAGGACGTTTTTAGTTACAGCGCATATACAAGGATGCCGACCAAAATCATCGCCAGTGCGGCGAGCTTTTTGGGGTTCATCTTCTCGTGGAAGATCGTAACGCCGAAAATCGTGACGTAAATATAGCCTGTTGCTTCCAGTACAGGCCCGACGTTGAGCGGTACGCCCTTGTAGGCCAGCATCGTTAAGAGCGTGCAGCCCACAAAGAGGGCATAGCCTAAAATCACCCGCCAGTCGGTGTACTCCGCCAAGACCGACTTGTGCTCCCGCAGCGCGGCCTTCTTCAAAAGCACCTGCGAGACCGCGGAGAGGAACGTGCTGCACAGATACAGCAGCACATAGGGCAGCTGTGCCTGACTCATTTGCCGCCCTCCCCCTCATTGTCGGCCCGCACAAAAAGCACGATGCCGCATATAATGATGACCGCACCGATGACCTGGCGCGGCGTGACGGCCTCACCAAAAACGGCCAGACCCAGCAGAATGCCCCACACCACGGTGACGGCCTTGTTCGCGTAGGCCGTCGTCAGCGGCAGATGCTTGATGACCTGCTGCCAGCCCACCGCATAGATGACAAGTGCCAGCAGCATCAGGCCGTACAGCACGATAAACGCCGCGCTCAAAAACGGCTGCTGCGCGGCCAGCTTGCTGCACACGCTGCTGCCCGCATAGATGCCCAGGATCACATGCAGCAGCAGGAACCATTTTGCCTGCTTCATGCGTCGTTCTCCTCATGCCGGATGACCTCGCGCTCGACGTACTGGGGCGCGGCGTTGGCGCACATGTAGATGCGGCCCACGTACTCGCCCATAATGCCCAGTACGACCAGGATCATGCCGCCGAGCAGCAGCAGCAGCGCCGTGGTGGACGCCCACCCGATGGGGGCCGCCGCGCGGGTAAAGTGGTCGATGATGATATAGATAAAGTAGAGAAAGCCCGCCACGGCAAACAGGGTGCCGATGTAGGTCGCAATGCGCAGCGGCTTGACGGAAAACGACGTAAAGCCGTTCATCCAGAGATTCAGCAGCTTGCTCAGCGTGTAGCCGCTGCGGCCCTCCTCACGGGCGCGGTGGTGCACCGGCACGTTGCAGATGCGCTTGGTGGAGCGCAGCACCAGCCCGATGACGTAGGGGTAGCAGTGCTCATAGCGCAGCATCTCGTCCACAATGAAGCGGCGCGCCGCAAAGTAGCTGTTGACGACGAGCTCCGGCGGCTTGCCCAGCATGATCTCGGTCATTTTGCTGTTGACCCAGCTGCCCAGGTTGCGCCAGCCGGCCTGACGCTTCGTGTCATAGCTGGCGTAGACGACGTCATAGCCCTCGTCAATTTTTGCCAGCAGCTTGCCGACCTCGTCCGCCGGGGTCTGGCCGTCGTCGTCGAGGCAGACGACGATGTCGCCGCTGCACTTGTGAAAGCCCGCCATCAGCGCCGCATGCTGGCCGAAGTTTTTCGCCAGATCGACGCCCACGACATGGCTGTCCGCCGCCACAAGGCTGCGGATTGTGCCGAAGGTATCATCCGGCGAGCAGTCGTTCACCAGAATGACCTCGTAGTCATACTGCGGCAGGGTCTGCATGGTGGCGGCGATCTCCGCCACCACGCCCCCCACGGTGTGCTGGGAGCGGTAGCACGGGATCACGTAAGATATTTTCTGCATAGCTGTGTACTTCCTTCTGCGCTCACGGGCGCTTATAGATCACCAGATCCTCGGTGGAGACGACCTGCTGCCAGTTCTCGGCCAGCAGACGGGCGGCAACGCGGGTGTCGTGGCCGCACATCACGTAGCGGGAGGAAATCGGGTTTTCCTCGTCCCAGAGGTAGCTGTTTTTGTCAAACTCAATGCCCATACCCGCGGGCACGGCGTAGAGATAGCCGTGGAACACCCCGTCGTCATAGGCGTAGGCCAGCGTGTGGTCCCAGGGGTCGGCCCCGGCGTCCTGCACGCTGGCGGTCAGGGCGGCCTCGACGGTCTGCATTTGGGCGGCCATTTCGGCGTTTTTTTCGGGCAGGCTGCCGCGCTGGAAGTTCATCGGCAGCAGCAGGACGACGAGCACCGGCAGCCAGACGGCGGCGGGCGCGGCGTCCTCGACAACGACAGCCCCCAGCAGCAGGATGGCCAGCAGCATCATGTGGCGCGGGTCGATGTTGTACATGAACAGCAGCACCAGCGCAATGACCGCGCTGCAAAACAGCGCACAGCCCTTGAGCACCAGCGGGCGGCCTTTGTGCTTATCCCAGACAAGGCAGACCACCGCGACGAGCACAACGGCCAAAAACGTCACACAGCCGCCGCCGATGTAGGTCGTCTCACCGTGGAGTGTGGGCAGAATATCGTCCCGCCAGGCCGCGTGTAGCAGGGCCGCGGCGCGGGCGCACTCATAGCGGGCCGCCGCCACGGGATGGAGCTGCAATAACAGACGGATGCCGTCAAAGTCCATGCCGCCGTCGCTGAAATAGGGCGCAGCGAGCTTGGCCATGGCGAACAGCGAAACCGCGAACCCGCCCGCCGCCGTGCCCAAACAGGCCGCGCGGCGGCGCTTATTCTGCCAGACCGCCGTGAGCGGGAACACCCAGAACAGCAGCGCGTAGGGGCGGAAGATCGTTTCCACCGCGCAGGCCGCGGCACAGGCAATCAGCCAGCCAGTCTTGCCGCTGCGATGCAGGGCCGCCGCCGTGCCGACGATGAGGAGCGCCAGCATGTAGTGCATGGCCTCCGACGCGCCGCTGACGCAGGAGCGAAGCGGCAGCATAATGCTGAACAGTGCGCCGCACAGCGCGATGCACTGCCAGTAATTCAGCCGCGCGCAGCGGGCAAACACCGCGATGCCCACGGCAATCAGCAGCAAATTGCACCACAGCACGACGTTTACGCTGGCACCGAACAGCAGACCCGGCAGCGCGTAGGCCCAAATCAGCAGCGGGCCCCAGGTACCGTAGCGGCCAATATCCGCGGTGGATTCCTGATAGCCGAAGTACCCCTGCGGCCCGCCGTGGGTCAGCACGCTGACGACCTGGCGGTTATAGAGCGCCTCGTCGTTGTTCATCGTGGTGGGCAGCCAGACCTCGTTCAGCGGCGTGCGGTAGCACAAAAAGTAAAAGCCCGCAAGGAACACGACTGCCCCCAACACGCAGAACAGCGCATTGGGGGTCTTTTGCAGGCAGGTTCGGATTTTCTGCATCGGTTTTTTCACGTCAGTTCTCCGCCAGCTTGGCCATAAAGACGACGTCGCGGTAGGCTCCGTCCAGCAGCTCCATATCGCGGAAAACGCCCTCCTGAACAAAGCCGGCCTTCTCATAGCTGCGGCGGGCGGCGGCATTTTCGGCCAGCACGCGCAGGCTGATGCGGTGCAGGTGCAGCCCCGCAAAGCCAAAATCGGTGAACAGGCGGGCCGTCTCGGTGCCAAGGCCCTTACCGCGGGCGCTTTCCTCACCGATGAAGATGCCGTACTCGGCGCTGCGGTTGTGGTTGTCAATATCGCGGTAATAGACCGACCCGACGGGCTTGCCGTCGGCGTTGTCGAGGATGATATACTGTACGACCTGGCCGGTGGCAACCTTCGTCGCCAGCCAGCTGCGGTGCATCTCCGGCGTGAAGGTCTGGCGGAAGATGAAGTTCTGCACGACAGACGGCGTGTTGCGCCACTTGACGATAAGGTCCGTGTCGGCGTCGGTGATAGGGCGCAGCGTGACCGCTGTGCCGGTCAGGACGGGGAGAGTGGGTGTGTTCATGGAGGATTCTCCTTGCTCTTTTTACCTTGCTTGTAGGGGCGGGCATTGCCCGCCCGTGCCCGTTTGCCACGGGAAGGGCCATTCCGAAAGGACGCTGCTACGTCAGGCTGGCGGGCGAACAATGTTCGCCCCTACAGTCTCTACAACGCAAAATCGGCGTTTGGGGCAGACGGCCCGGGCGGATATGGAATCCGCCCCTACGGACCTTTATCAGCCCATC
>OKUC01000898.1_pt1 | contig 12544 bp, 10 predicted proteins | sample 1606761 | NCBI WGS metagenome assembly OKUC01 (sample SAMEA3882542, study PRJEB24775) | human gut metagenome | biome: human-associated habitat; feature: intestine environment; material: feces | place: Netherlands | collected 2009/2010 | reverse complement strand
GCTGTGGCCGAGGGCATGACCGCCGCAGGCGCGGAGGCTGTGCTGCTCACGCCCGACAAGGTACAGCCCGGCGATCTGAACACCTACGACGCCATCGCCTTCGGCTGCCCCGCCATGGGTTCCGAGGAGCTTGAATATGATGAGTTCCAGCCCATGTGGGATGAGGTCAAGGAGACCCTCGGCGACAAGAAGGTCGTCCTCTTTGGCTCTTATTCGTGGGCCGAGGGCGAATGGATGGACAACTGGAAGGCGGACGCCGACGAGGAGGGCGTCAACGTCGTCGATTCCGTCATCTGCTACGACGCCCCCGATGATGAGAGCGAAGCGGCCTGCCGCGCCCTTGGAGCCGAGCTCGCCTAGCGGCAATGAGCTCCGCCCGCAACGCGCATTGCAACAAAACACATTCGCGTCCCAACAAAAACGGGAGCCGGATCACATCCGGCTCCCGTTTTCTGCTATGTCAGTCATATAAAGCGGCTACGAGATATTGCCCAAGAACGCCTTGGTGCGCTCGCTCTTGGGGTGGTCGAAGACCTCGCTCGGCGTACCCTCTTCCACAATGACGCCGCCGTCCATAAAGACGACGCGGTCGGCGACATCGCGGGCAAAGCCCATCTCGTGCGTCACGACGATCATGGTCATACCGTCGTGCGCCAGGTCGCGCATGACGCCCAGAACGTCGCGCACGAGCTCAGGGTCGAGCGCCGACGTGGCCTCGTCAAAGAGCATCACGTGCGGGTTCATCGACAGGGCGCGGGCGATGGCCACGCGCTGCTGCTGGCCGCCCGAGAGCTGGCTCGGCATAAAGTCGATGCGCTCGGCCAGGCCGACCTTGGTCAGCTCCTCGACGGCAATCTTCTCGGCCTCTTCCTTGCTGCGCTTGAGCACCTTCTGCTGCGCGAGCATGACGTTCTTTTTGACTGACAGGTGCGGGAACAAATTGAACTGCTGGAACACCATACCCAGATGCGTACGTACTTTGTTAAGGTCGACGCCCTTGGCGCACACGTCCACGCCCTCAACGACAATCGAGCCGCTCGTGGGATGCTCCAGACGATTGATGCAGCGAAGCATCGTCGACTTGCCCGAGCCCGAAGGACCCAGGACTACGACGACCTCGCCCTTGTGCACATCCAGATCGATATCGCGCAGGACCACGTTATCGCCAAAGGCCTTCTGGAGGTTCTTGATGCTGACGACGACCTCGTTCGCGTTATTGGTTTCGCTCATGATAGGACCTCCTTACAGACCGGCGATGTGATCGGCGGGCGTCGCGACAACCTGTCCGGCACTCTTGGTGGGACGCTTCTTTTTGGTTTCGGCCGTGTCCAAAAGCCTCGCCTCAAGACCGCTCACCAAGCGAGCAAGCGGCAGGGTGATGACCAGATAGAACAGGGCGGCAACCACGTACGGTGTAATGGAGCCCGTCGTGGCCACGATGGTACGGGCGTTCATGACGATCTCGACCACGCCCACGGCCGCAAGCAGCGACGTATCCTTGTAAAGCAAGATAAACTCGCTGGTCAGCGTAGGCAAAACATTGCGGAACGTCTGCGGAATCATAACGTAGAGCAGCGTCTGGAAGGCATTCATGCCCAGAGAGCGAGCAGCTTCGTTTTGGCCCTTGGGGATCGATTGAATACCGGCACGGAAGATCTCGCATAGGTACGCAGACGAGTTCATGGCCATGACGATAACGCCCAAGACATAGTCGTCCACCTTGACGCCGGCCAACGGCAGACCGAAGAACGCGATATAGATCTGCAGGAACGCCGGCGTACCGCGAATGATATTCACGTAGATGCCGGCGAGGCAACGCAGGATGCGCGACTTGGAGATGCGCATGAGCGACAGGGCAAAACCGAAGGGAATTGCCAGCGGAAACGCCACAAGCACGATCGAAAGCGACATAAGGAAGCCCTTAAAGACGATCGGCAGGCTTTGGACCAAAATGACCGGGTTCAAGAACAGGCGCAGGAACATATTGGAGTTCCAGGCCTCGACCCACGGCTGCTCCTTAAGATCGGCCAGGAAGTTATCGAAGGCCGTCACGCCCTTGATCTCGACGGAAGGAATTTTTGAAATCTTCTTGGTCGAACCGTCGGCGAGCGTATAGGTGCCACTAAAGGCCTCATCGCCGCCCTCGACGGGAAACGTCACGCCGTAAACCTCGACACGGAAATAGCCGCCGGCAGGCGCCGTCTCGCCAAAATCAATCTTGAGCGTCTGGCCGTCAGCCTTGCACGTGGGCTTCATGGGCGTACGATCCATGAGGTCCTCGCCCGAGAGCATCGTCAATCGCGTGTCATCGGTACCAAACGTCGTGCCGTCGACAAACGTCAGCGAAAGACCGCTCAGCTCCTCATCGGCATCGGCCTGGACCTCCCAGGTAATGCGCGTCTCGGTACCGCCGACCACAGCGCTGCCCGAACCAGTGTTGGGTCGGGCGGTAATCTTTGCGGTCTCAAGCGCCTGGGCGGTCGTGGGCGCATATGCCCCTGCGCACACCAGCGCGAGCGTCACGGCCATGGCGCAGGCTAGCTTTTGAAGCAAGGCGGGCAGTGGAAAACGCTGCTCCGCGGCTCCTTTGTTCAGTCGAGACAAGGTGGCTCCTATCGTAGAAGTTGCCGGCAAAACGAGACGGAAATACTCTCCGTCAAGAGAAGCGCAAAGGCCCTCTCCGCCAAAACGGAAAGGGCCCGCGAGCAATCAAGTAGCTATTTTACTTGATGTTGTACTTAGCCATGAGGGCGTCAACGGTACCGTCGTCGGTCAGGTCCTTGATGGCCTGGTTGATGTCGTCCTTGAGCTTGGTGTTGCCCTGGTTGATGGCGATGGCGTACTCCTCGCCGGTGCTAATCTGCTTAATGGTCTGGCAGGTGTTGAACTGCTCGGCGGTCAGCTGGCTGGCAACAGAGCGGTTGGTGACTACGGCGTCGCCCTTATCGGACTGCAGGGCGCTGAAGCACTCGGTGGCGTCCTTGTAGGGGACAATCTTGGCCTTGGGGAAGTTCTCCTGGGCAAAGGACTCGGCGGTCGAGCCAGACTGGACGATGATGGTAGCATCGGCGTTGTTGAGCTTCTCGCTGTAGTTGTCGGCCGTGATGTCGGTGTTATCGACCTTGGTCACGATAGCCTGATCGTCCATGTAGTAGGAATCGGAGAAAGTGACTTCCTTCTCACGCTCGGGCGTGTCGGTGATAGCCGCGATGGAGACGTCATATTTGGCACCCGAAGCGACGCCCGGAACCAGCGTGTCAAAGTCATTGTTGACATACTCGACATCCAGGCCCAGCTTGTCGCCGATAGCCTTGATGAGCTCAAGGTCAAAGCCCTGATAATCGCCGTTGTCATCCTTGTACTCAAACGGAGCGTACTCGGCAGAGGTGCCGACGGTCAGCGTACCGTCCTTGACGAGCGCGTACTCCTTGGAGCCGTCGACCTTCTCGACCTTAGCGTCGTCAGAGCTGCTGGAACCGGCATCAGAACCAGAGGTGGCGTTGGACGAGCCGCAGCCCGTCAGAGCGAGGGCGAGCGCCATAGCACCCGTGGCGGCAAATGCGCCAAGCTTCTTCAGCTTCATAATCAGTCTCCTTCCAATGACCCCACGTGATTCAGAGGTCTGCAAAAACTGAGGGTTATTATGCACCCGCTTGGAAGAATCTGCAATTAGAAAACTGATTGAAACAAACCCATAACGTGAATGGAGCGCTCCACTTTATGGCAGCCATTACTGCTGCAACGACCTTAACAGTTTGATTTCAGCCGCATAACCTGCAAGTTCGTTCGGTGTCTCCAAGATGAATGGCAATGCGCGCAAGCGGCCATTCGATACAATATTCTGTATAACCTGCATACCGCCGCCAAACTCTTCACTACCCAGGTAGCCCTTGCCGATGCACTCGTGGCGATCCTTATGGGCGCCGCAGGGATTCTTGGAGTCATTGATGTGCACGGCGCGCAGGCGCTCGATACCCACCACGCGATCGAACTCGTCAAGCACACCGTCAAGATCGCGGACGATGTCATAGCCGGCGTCATTCACATGGCAGGTATCTAGGCAAACGCCCAACTTGGCCGACAGCTCGGGGCGCTTGTCGGCAACGCCCTCGATGATTAGCGCCAGCTCCTCAAAGCTGCGGCCCACCTCGGTGCCCTTGCCGGCCATGGTCTCGAGCAGCACCGTCGTCTGCTGGCCCTCAAACATCACCTGGCACAGCGTATCAACAATCATCTGAATGCCGGCGTCGGAGCCCTGCCCCACATGCGCACCGGGATGGAAGTTGTAGTAGTTGCCGGGCAGTGCTTCCATACGCTGCAGATCCTCGGCCATGGCCTCCAGGGCAAACTCGCGCGCCCGCTCCTTAGCGGAGCAGGGGTTATAGGTATACGGGGCATGAGCCACGAGCGGGCCAAAGTCGTTTTGCTCCATAAGCTCGCGCAGGGCCGCCACGTCATCCATGTCAAGGTCTTTTGCCTTGCCACCTCGCGGGTTGCGCGTAAAGAACGCAAAGGTATTGGCGCCAATGGACAACGCCGTCTCCCCCATCGCCCGATAGCCCTTCGTCGTCGAAAGATGACACCCGATCGTCAGCATCTCCAACTCCCCCTCATCAGTTGCGGAAAAATACGGTCTATTGGTGCCTTATTTTGGCGCAAACAGACCGTATTCCACCGCAAGTTATAAAAGGGGCATCAGGGGCAAAGGCCTCCAAGGCATTCCAGGCGCTGGCGCCATGCCCCCGCGCCCTAAAGTTTTAAGCGAATCGCATCGATGATGTGCGCACAGCGCTGCGTGGCGGCAAGGGGCATGACGGGACTCTCGAGTTTCCCCGCCCAGATGAGCTGGGTCGCATGCTGGATTTCGCCGTAGAAATCATCGATCTCAAACGGGGCATTTATTTCTAGCGTTCGACCGTCGGAATACTTCACATGGGCGAGCTCGGGGCGATGGAGACGCTCGATTTCCAACGAGCCCCGCTCACAGGCAATCGTTAAGCGGCTTTCATATGTTGCTTTGCCGTCGCACGCCATATGAATGGGTATACCGCCGACGCTCATATGGATCTCGTCGGCCCAATCGACGCGGCCGCCCGATACGTCACGCCAGCGAACTTCACGGGACGAAACCTCGCACGCGCCCGCGAGCAAATCCTCAAACCAACCGACCGCATAACAGCCCATGTCATATAGACAGCCGCCCTGCAACGGATCAAGCAGATAGCCCGAAGGAGGCTCGCCGTAATCGAGCTTTTGCACGCTTTCAATCGAGACAATACGGCCAAGCTCACCCGACGCAAGCAAGTCCTTCACGCGAGTGCGCATCGGGCAAAACCGATTCTTCATCGCCTCCATAAACAGCACGCCGCGCTCACGAGAGGTGGAGGCAATCGAGAGAGCCTCTTCCTCACTCAAAACGGCCGGCTTTTCGCACAGCACGGCCTTTCCGGCGCGCAGCGCGCGACAGGCCCAACGCGTATGCATGCCATGCGGAAGAGCCAAGTAGATTGCGTCGACATCGGGGTCGGCAATCAGCGCGTCATAAGCCGCATTGCCGTTATCGTCGACCGAGACATGGCCATGCGCAGCATCGATCGAAAACACTCGGCAAAATTCCTCGACATGTGCAGGAGTGCGGCCGGCCGCAGCCACCAGCCGTGCCCCGTCGACCTTCTTGAGCGACGATGCAAATCGATGAGAAATGTGCCCGGCGCCCAAAATGCCCCAACGAACCTCACGCGAATCATTACGTAAACCTCGGTCACCCACGATAGTCTCCCATTAGTTGCGGCGAAATAGTTCCTGCTGTTGCCCTATTCTGCCGTAAACAGGAACTATTCCATCACAAGATATAAAAGGATCATGAGGAGCGCGTTGTGCGGAAGGCTTTAAGCACAGCCGTTACGGGGCCAGGCTGGAAACGTCGGCGCACGTCATCGAGACGCTCGGGAATATCGATGTGCTGCGGGCAGTGACGTGCGCATTTACCGCACTTGACGCAATTGCTCACCAGCTTGGGCTCGCTCGTGCGCACCGCGCTCGCCGTAAAGTATTGAGACAGCCCCGTAAACCAGCTGTGCGCGTAGCTCGCGTTGTAAGCGGCAAAGCAGCCGGGAATGTTAATACCCTTGGGACATGGCATGCAGTAGCCGCATCCCGTGCAGGGCACACGGTTCGATTTCTCAAACTCCATCAACACGCGCGCAATCGTGTCGAGCTGGTTGGCCGTCATCGAATTCGGCAACGCGAGGTCTGCCAGTGACGAATTCTCGTCCACTTGCGCGGTATCGGTCATACCAGAAAGCAACATGGTCACCTGGGGATGATTCCACACCCACGAGAGCCCCCAAGCGGCAGGCGTATGCAAATGCCGATCGCATGCACCATCGAGAACAGCGCGCGCCCGCGGAGGCAATTTGCCTGCCAAGCGTCCGCCCAAAAGCGGCTCCATCACAAACACCGCGAGACCTCGCTCGGCGGCGGCCATGAGCCCCGCCGTTCCCGCCTGATATCGCTCTCCAGCGTAGTTGTACTGGATCTGGCAAAAGTCCCACACATACGCATCGAGCATCGTGAGGAAGTCCGCCGCACTGCCGTGGTACGAAAAACCGATCTGGCGAATGCGCCCCGAAGCCTTTTGGCGCGCAATCCAGTCCTCGATGCCCAACGCCACCACACGTTCCCACTGGGCGGGCGAGGTAATGTTGTGCATGAGGTAATAGTCGATATGGTCGGTCCGCAGGCGGCGCAATTGCTCATCGAAGAACCGGTCGAAATCCTCCGCACACTTGCACGAAGCATGCGGCAACTTGGTCGCCAGCAACACCCGGTCACGCAGCCCCAATCGTTCAAGCGAAGCGCCCATGCACGCCTCGTTGCCGGGATAGAGATAGGCCGTGTCCAGGTAGTTAATCCCCTGCTCCACCGCACGGGAGATGATAGCGTCGGCGGTCTTCGCATCGGGGTGTCCCGGCGCACCGGGAAACCTCATGCAGCCCAGACCCAGAGCGGATATTCGGTTACCACTTTTGGGGTCAACACGGTATTGCACGGCCCCTCCCTTCGCCATCAGCGCCCCGGCAAGGCGAAACACAATGGTCACGCAGCCGAAACATCGTGGAATCGCAATCGAGAACGTATCGTAACGCAGCAGAAATCGAGCCGTCACGGCACCGCTTTAACATCAGCAAAAAGCCCGATGAAAGGAGCCGGGCATGACCACGCGCATGTCTTTGCGGTCTGCCCTGCAGCGTAGCGTCCAGGCAAACGTTTCTTTTTTATAACAGCCGCCCCGCGCACCCACCAATCACCCTGGCAGCATACAATCCATCAGGCGCCCCTTACGCGGGCGCCTTTTACATGGGGAGATGATTCACATGCAGATCAACAAGGTCGCTTTTATCGGCAAGGGCGGCGTCGGCCTGCTCTACGGCAGCATGATTGCCAGGGCCCTCGGCAATGACGCCGTCGAATACGTTATGGATGACACCCGTTTTGAGCGTCACGCGGGCGATGCGCTCACTGTCAACGGCAAGCCCTGCGATCTCACGTCCGTCCGCGCCAGCGAGGCGACGCCCGCCGATCTGGTCATCCTGACAGTCAAGACCACCGGTCTCGACCAAGCACTCAAGACTATGGAGCGCGTCGTGGGACCCAACACGCTCATCGCCTCGCTATGCAACGGCATTACGAGCGAGCAAAAGATTGCCGAACGCTTTGGCTGGGAGCATACCGTTCTTGGTATCTGCCAGGGCATGGACGCCGTGTTCCTCAACGGCGCGCTCACCTTTACCAATGCGGGCGAGATCCGCTTTGGCGCGGCGGCCGGCACGGACCCCGCGACCGTCGCCGCTATCGACGAGCTCTATACGCGCTGCGGCATCGCCCATACCGTCGAGAGCGACATTGCGCACCGCATGTGGGCCAAACTCATGCTCAACGACGGCATCAACCAGACCTGCATGGCCTACGGCGGGACCTACGGAAGCGCCACGGAGCCGGGCTCCGAGCAGCGCCGCTGTTTTGTCTCCGCCATGCGCGAGACGCTTGCGGTTGCCAACGCCGAGGACGTTGAGCTGACCGAGGCAGATCTGACGCAAATGGTGCACCTCATCGAGGGAATCGACCCCGCCGGTATGCCCTCGATGGCTCAAGACCGCATCGCAAGGCGCAAAACCGAGGTTGATGAGTTCGCGGGCACCATCTGCCGCCTCGCAGCCAAACACGATATCCAGGCACCGCAAAACGAGTGGCTCTATCGGCGCATCCGCGATATCGAGAAAAGCTGGTAGCGCCGACGCGCCGCATTCAACAGCCTTAACAGCAAAACCGCCGCAAGGGAACCTTTCCCCTGCGGCGGCCTTCATCTTCGTCTATGACCGGCGGCCGATCTCACAACAGTTAGCGTTGCGACCCCGGCACCTCGTCCTCATCGTCGCGGCAAAGAACCACGCCTGCGCTTCCCAGCAGCGTGGCCGCGATCAGCGCGCCGACCACAATAGAGGCAGCCCCACAAGACCCCTGCACACCTGCGACGAGCGCGGCCGTAGGACCAAGGCAACCAAGCGTCAATGCAATGGCGGCAACGGCGATATCTCGAGCGTTCACAAGACCACTTCCTCCACGAGAAAGACCTTATTTCTCATGAACTAGTGTGCCCCGCATCCATACGCCCAGCGTACCGCCACGGTAAGGGCTCTGTTAACTCGAACGCACATAAAGAACGGGCGGCTTTACGTTGCCTAAAAGCTCAGTAAAGACGCCCGCCCATCATGTGCCTATTTTGCTTATGGCAGATTACCAACCGGTGTAGTAGTCGGTGGTTCCGGCAGCGCAGCCGGAGTCATAGACCTTGCAATCACCCTTGGAGCCCGTAAAGGTCGAGCCCTGGGCCATATCGCCCGCGGCAACAACGTAATAGCCGTCGGAATCGCGCCAGAAGCCCTCAGAATCCTGAGTCCATTCGCCCGTGCGATAGTGATAAAGCACATTGCTGCTGTAATAGGTCTCGCGGCGCCCGTTGTAGTTATTGACACCCGCAGAGCGCGTCAGGCCCGATCCGTTCGCGTAGGACGCGGCAGACGCGTAAGGCGGAGTATAACCGGCGTTGTAGTACGAAGCCTGGGCGGCCTCGGCAGCCTCCGCCTCGGCGGCAGCCTCGAGCGCTTCGCACTTGGCATCCTCAAGCGCAGCGCGCAGCTCATCGAGCTCGGTCGGCTTGGCGTCGACCTCCCCCATCGTCAACAGGCTACCCGCACCGTCGATGCAACCCTGCAGCACAGCGCGCTCGTCATCGGTGGCATAGTCGCCATACATATTCATGATGATCTGAGCGCGCATCTCCAGGGAATCGCGCTTGGCCTCCATCGAGGCGTTCCACTCCTGCATGGAACCATAACCATCGCCACGATAGTCAACGGGCTGCACCAGCGTCGTCTCGGACGGAGTAGATCCAACCGTATCGGACAGTGTTGCGGCGTGGGCATCAGTTGCACCGGCGCCCGCCAAAAGTGCCACGGTCAGAGCGGCGGAAAGGGCGGCGGTTTTCGGTTTTCGTGAATCAATCCTCATGTAGCTGGAAACCTCCGTAGTGCGTTTTTGCTGCGTTTGAGCTGCGTGTGATTCGATCGCGCTGCATAGTACCCCGAGCAAATCGCGACCTGCGGTTTTACTTAAAAGGCGCACGTCAATTGCGTAAAACTCACATCCTCTCAACAGGAGTTTTCCACAACTCGAATGCATAAAGCGTGTCAAAAACCCTGTTTTTGCACCCTCTCTATGCAAATAAGGCGCCTGTGCAACCATTGTTCGCACAGGCGCCTTGAGCAGGCATTTTATGCAGTTATACCTATCGAGTCGCAAGGGGTCCTTGCACAAGTCGCCTTACTCGTCCAGCGCGGCGAAGGCCTGCTTCAGATCCCAAATGATATCCTCGGCGTTCTCGGTACCGATGGAAAGACGGATCGTGGAGGGCGTGATGTTCTGCTCGGCGAGCTCCTCGGCAGAGAGCTGGGAGTGCGTGGTGGTAGCCGGGTGCACGACGAGCGACTTGACGTCGGCCACGTTGGCGAGCAGCGAGAACACCTGCAGATGATCGATGAACTTCCAAGCTGCCTCCTGGCCACCCTTAATCTCAAAGGTAAAGATCGAGGCACCGCCACGGGGGAAGTACTTCTGATAGAGCTCGTGATCGGGGTGCTCAGGCAGGCTCGGGTGGTTCACCTTGGCGACGTGGCTGTCACCAGCCAGGAACTCAACGACCTTCTTGGTGTTCTCGACATGACGGTCAACGCGCAGCGACAGAGTCTCGGTGCCCTGGAGCAGGACCCAGGCGTTGAACGGACTGATGCAAGCGCCCTCGTCACGCAGCAGGATAGCGCGGACATAGGTTGCAAAGGCGGCGGGACCGGCAGCCTCGGCAAACGAGACACCGTGGTAGGAGGGGTTGGGCTCAGCAATCTGGGCGTACTTTCCGCTCGCCTTCCAATCGAAGTTACCGCCGTCGACGATCACACCGCCCAGCGAGGTGCCGTGGCCGCCGATGAACTTGGTTGCGGAGTGGACGACGATATTGGCACCATGCTCCAGCGGACGGAGCAGATACGGGGTGCCGAAGGTGTTGTCGACGACAACCGGCAGACCGTGCTTCTTGGCGATCTCGGAGATGGCGTCGATGTTGGGGATGTCGGAGTTGGGGTTGCCGAGCGTCTCGAGATAGATGACCGTGGTGTTGTCCTTGATGGCACCCTCGACCTCTTCAAGGTTATGGGCATCGACAAACGTGGTCTCGACGCCAAACTGGGAGAGCGTATGCTCCAGCAGGTTGTAGGAGCCACCGTAGATGGTCTTCTGAGCCACCACGTGGTCACCGGCCTGGGCAAGAGCCTGCAGGGTATAGGTGATGGCAGCAGCACCGGAGGCGACGGCAAGACCTGCCACGCCACCCTCGAGGGCGGCGATACGGTCCTCGAAGACGCCCTGGGTGGAGTTGGTCAGACGGCCGTAGATGTTACCGGCGTCGGCAAGACCAAAGCGGTCGGCGGCGTGCTGGGAGTTGCGGAACACATAGCTCGTGGTCTGGTAGATAGGCACGGCGCGGGAGTCGGATGCAGGATCGGCGCTCTCCTGGCCAACGTGCAGCTGCAGGGTATCGAAACCAAAGGTGTGCTCGGGGTTGTTGATAAACTGGCTCATGATGATCTCCTTGATCGAACAAAAGTAATAAGAGTAAGAGAAGTGAGTCGCTGTCTCCTGATCACGCCGACGGGCGCAAACAGGAGCCCGGCATTCGTCTTGGTAAGCAATTCATATGCGGGCCTCCTTTCGCATCCCGGTTCCGTAGTTGGCTTAATTACCTACCGTCTTTGTGTGTTTTGAATAGTACGAGCATTGTTTTCCTCGGTCAATCACTTTAAAGCGCTAACCTGTTATCGGTTTTATAGATAACACTCGAAAGGACGGGCGCCGATGACCCTCCAACAGCTTCGCTTTTTGATCGCCGTGGCAGAGTCCGGTTCGATCAACGCCGCAGCCCAGCGCCTCTATACGGCACAGTCCAATATCTCCAATGCCGTCAAAAGCCTGGAGCAGGAACTTCATATCGAAATCTTTACGCGCTCCAGCCGCGGTGTTGCACTCACCAACGACGGCACCGAGCTTTTGGGTTATGCACGCCAGGTCGTAGAGCAGGCCGACATGCTCGAGGCCCGCTACGAGGACGGCGGTACCCCGCAAGCCCGCCTCGCCATTTCCGCCCAACACTACGCCTTTTCGGTCGAGGCCTTTGTCAACGTAGTCGAGCGCTGCCGCGACAGCAAGTTCGAGTTCATCATGCGCGAGACCACCACAGCGCAGATTATCGACGACGTGCGCGCGTTTCGCAGCGATATCGGCATCCTCTATCTGGATGACTTTAATACCCGTGTCTTGCAGAAGGCCTTTACCGATGCCCGAGCGAGCTTTCATCCCCTCTTTGATGCAAAAGTCCACGTGTTCGTCAGCGAACGCCACCCGCTCGCACGCCGTTCGCAGCTGTCCCTTGCCGACCTCACGCCCTATACGCGCTACAGCTTTGAGCAAGGCACCTCGAACTCCTTCTATTACGCCGAGGAACCGTTTAGCTATATTCCCTGCAACCGCAATATCCGCGTATCCGACCGCGGGACGCTCACCAACCTGCTTATCACCTCGAACGGCTATGCGCTGTCGACCGGCGTACTCTCCAGCGAAATGCAGTGGGGCATGGCCTCGATCCCCCTGGCAGACGCCCCGACGATGCATGTGGGCTACATCATGCATGACGACCGCAAGCCCTCTCCCCTCTTGCAGCAATACCTCGACGAGCTCAACCGCATCATCCATGCCAACCAACTGTCGGAAGACGGGGTAGAAATCGTAGATTGCTAGCCCCCGGCGGGCATGGCGCTACAATGGTCACTCACGCGAAACGTACCCAACGAAAGGAACCATGTGAAGGTCATCATCTATACCGACGGCTCGGCCCGATCAAATCCGGGACGCGGCGGCTACGGCGCCGTGCTCAAAT
>OKUC01000896.1_pt1 | contig 12555 bp, 14 predicted proteins | sample 1606761 | NCBI WGS metagenome assembly OKUC01 (sample SAMEA3882542, study PRJEB24775) | human gut metagenome | biome: human-associated habitat; feature: intestine environment; material: feces | place: Netherlands | collected 2009/2010 | reverse complement strand
CGGAGCAGTTATTCGGTTATGAGCAAGTAGCGAAGCGGATTGCGAATATCCGCTTCGCATGTGGGAAACGAATTATGTTCGTTATGCCATGATTTTACGGAACAGATCCTTCAGATCTTCTACGCTTGCATCCTTCGGGTTGCCCGGTGCGCAGGCATCTGCGTGTGCGGAATCTGCAAGGAACTGCAGATCTTCTTCTTTGACTGCCTCGAGAACAGATGGGATTCCAACGTCTGCGGACAGCTTCTTGACAGCATCAATCGCTGCTTTTCTGTACTCTTCCTGAGACATTTCGTCTACACCTGCAACGCCCATGGCACGTGCGATTTCACGGTATTTCTCACCGGTGCACTCCTGGTTGTATTCCATAACGATCGGAAGCATCATGGCACATGCAACACCGTGTGGGGTATCATAAACAGCACCAAGGGTGTGTGCCATGGAGTGAGCGATTCCAAGACCTACGTTGGAGAAGCCCATACCTGCGATGTACTGGCCAAGAGCCATTCCTTCGCGTCCCTCTTTGGTGTTTGCGACAGCACCGCGCAGAGATTTGGAGATGAGTTCAATGGCTTTCAGATGGAACATGTCAGTCATTTCCCATGCAGCTTTTGTGGTGTAGCCTTCGATTGCGTGAGTCAGAGCGTCCATACCGGTGGAAGCGGTCAGGCCTTTCGGCATGGAGGACATCATATCCGGGTCAACAACTGCGATGATCGGCATATCGTGCGGGTCAACGCATACAAATTTACGTTTTCTCTCTACGTCGGTGATAACGTAGTTGATGGTAACCTCTGCAGCAGTACCGGCTGTAGTCGGAACGGCGATGATCGGTACACACGGATTTTTGGTCGGTGCGGTGCCCTCAAGGCTTCTGACATCCTCAAACTCCGGGTTTGCGATGATGATACCGATGGCTTTGGAGGTATCCATAGAAGAGCCGCCGCCGATGGCGATCAGATAGTCAGCGCCGGATGCCTTGAAAGCTTCTACGCCGTGTTTTACGTTTTCGATGGTCGGGTTTGGCTTGATATCGCTGTAAAGCTCATAGTCGAGTCCGTTTGCGGTCAGAATATCGGTTACTTTGGAAGTAACGTTGAATTTAATCAGATCCGGGTCAGAGCATACGAATGCTTTCTTGAAGCCGTGTGCCTTTGCTTCATTTGCGATCTCGGCAATAGCGCCTGCTCCATGATAAGAGGTTGCATTTAAATTAATACGATTTGCCATGATTGAAAAACTCCCTTCTAAAATGAATGAATGGTTTCACTGAACTTGTTATTATATTAACAAATCCGGAAGGGAAAAAGAAAGTGACAGAAGAAGCGAAGTGTAACACTTTAAAAAAAATCGCCATTGTGACAAAAACAACAGAACAAAATTTGTGAAAAATAACCAGAGCGTGTCTGAAAAACCATTTCCGCAATCTGCAAGCCCCACTTTGACACGCGCTCTAAGAGAGCAGCTGCAGATTCCGGAACAGTTTTTTTAAGTCTTCCGGCATTGCCCGGACGAGAAGAGCGGCAAACTCGGAAGGTGTCAGATCCATGCCGGTAAGCACCCATTTTACGGTCATGGTGATGGAACCCTGACAGTACATTTCGAGAAGAAAATGCATTTCCGGTGAAACCGGACTGCCGCTTTTTTCGTGAATCAGATTTTAGTAGAACGCGAGAATCAGATCGAAATCGTGCTCACGCAGAGAATTCTGTTTGTCGTAGCGGAAGGCCGCGGCGAAAAAAGCTTTTTCTTTCTGAATATAGGTAAATTTCTTTTCCAGACTGTCAAAAACGGTCGTTCCGCGACCCATATGTTCAAAGGATTTTGTCAGTAATTTATCAAAATACCAGTTGATCAGATCGTATTTGTCGAGAAAATTACGATAGAAGGTCTGGCGGGTAACACCGCAGATTTCACAGATCTGGCGCACGGTGATCTCTTCGACAGGGGTTGATTTCATGCACTCCTTCATGGATTCGGCAAGACGGTATTTTGTTTTTTCTCCTTTGGGAGCAGATACGGTGGAATGGATCATCCGGGCAGTTTCCTTTCGCTTCGAAAATTGTAACTATGCAGAGTTATGCATATATTATAACGCGAATCCGAAAAAATAAAAAGCCCTGAACATGTTCCGGAGATAAGATACAGGAACATATTCAGGACGATTTTGCTTATTTTCTTTTGTTTACGGCCTGTCCGACACAGTAGCATACAGCGGCAACAACCATGCCGTTGATGGAAGCGATGCCCCAGTGTAAGAGGTTCGCAACAATGGCACCGAGAATGACACCGGCGACCGCAAACCAGTCTATGGTTTTAAGCTTCGGCTGATCGGTTTCAAAGTCCTCTTTGTTCATGAAGTAGGCGAGCACCAGAATCATGCCGACCGGCGGCAGGGTACAATTCAGAATGTTGAGCCAGCCGCAGAAGTTGTAGTACAGCCATACGGAGGCAACCGTTCCGATGATACCGGAAAGGAGAACCATCGGTTTTTTCCTCTGATGGAAGATGTTGGCAAGACCAAGACCTGCGGTATACAGAGCGTTGTCGTTTGTAGTCCAGATATTAAGACCGAGAACGAGAACAGCCAGGTAGAACAGGTTCAGGCGGACCATAACCTCAAAGATATCATTTCCACCGACAAAGATGGAAGAAACGGCACCGAAGAAGAACATCAGGGAGTTTCCGATGAAGAAGGCCACAACCGTGGTGATGGCACCCGCTTTTCCGTCCTTTGCAAAACGTGCAAAGTTCGGAGTTGCGGTTCCGCCGGAAACGAAGGAGCCGATGACAAGACCGGCACCGCCGATGATAGTCAGCGATCCGCTGGATTTTGCAAACTGATCAATGATCGTTCCGTCGCCTCTCATTACGGCCATGACCATGGCGATCGTTCCGAGAATGGCAACACTTGGTACGGCGATGTAGCTGACGATGGTCAGAGATTCAATACCAAAATAGGCAGAGGCGGTCATGCAGACGCCGGCAAGAATAACAAGTCCCCACTGTGCCGCAGTGCTTCCGCCGAGCAGCTCCTTGGAAACCGGAATTGCAAACATGGCAAGACCGACACCAAACCATCCGATCTGCGTAAAGCTGGTCATGGCTGACGGCAGATAGGAACCTTTTTCGCCAAAGGCTCTCTGGGACAAAAGATCAAGTGACAGACCGGTTTTTGCACCGACGTAGCCGAGCAGACCGGTATAAATACCAAGAATGATTCCACCAAGGATCAGTGATCCCAAAAAGCCCCAGAAATCGAGGCCGTCAGCGAGCTGCTGGCCTACCCACATGCTTGCCGAGAAGAAGGTGAAGCCAAGCTATAAACTTTTAACAGTGTAAGGGGTAGCAACCTGATTGTCAAGGGAAAAGGCGAATTTACATGATTTTCTTACAGAAGAAGGGAATGCGCCGCGAGAAAAGGAATTTTACCGGATTTTGCCTTCTCCGGAAAAATATTCCTTTGTAAGCTCCACAACCTTGCCCGAAAGCAGGAAGAGCGCAATCAGGTTTGGGATTGCCATGAGGCCGTTGAAGGTCTCGGCAATGCTCCACATCAGGCCGAGATTTGCGGTGGCGCCAAGGATGGCAACCAGCGCATAGGCGGCCATAAAATATTTTGTGATTCTTTCGGAGAACAAAAACTCGATGCAGCGTGCACCGTAAAGTCCCCATCCGAGAATCGTGGAAAAGGCGAAGCAGCACATCGCGAACGCGGTGAGCAGCGAAACCCAGTTTCCGTATGTAAGGGTAAAACCGCTGATGGTCAGCTCTGCGCCGGCAGCCTGTCCGTAGATGATGGAAGTGCCGCTGCAGAGGATGACGAGTGCAGTTAAGGTACAGATTACAATCGTATCAGTAAATACCTCAAAGATACCAAACATACCCTGTTTGACCTGCTTTTTTTGTCGGCACAGGCGTGCGCGATCGAACCGGTACCAAGACCTGCCTCGTTTGAGAAAATACCGCGGGACACACCTTTTTTCACACTCATGAGCATGCTTCCGACGATACCGCCTGTAACAGCAGAGGGACGGAAGGCGCCCTCAAGGATCGATACGAAAACAGACGGAATCCGGTTGAGATTCAGCAAAATTACACCGATGGCAAGGACAATATAAAACAGAGCCATAAACGGAACGAGCTTTTCTGTTACCTGTGCGATCCGTTTGACACCGCCGAGCAGGATCAGCGCTACGAGTACCGCAATGATGATACCCTGAATCAGGTTGGAGGTAGGGATCGCGTCCTTTGAGATCACATGGTAATTCATCAGTGCGGAGTTGACTGCGGTTGTGATGGTGTTGACCTGCGTTGCATTTCCGGTTCCGAACACAGTCAGTACACCGAAAGCAGCGAAAAGATAGGCCAGAAAATGCCATTTTTTGCTGAGACCGTTTTTGATGTAATACATCGGTCCGCCGACGAGTTCCCCGTTGGCGTTTTTCTCGTGGTAGAAAACAGCCAGTGTTACCTCGGCAAATTTCGTACACATGCCGAGCAGGGCGGAAACCCACATCCAGAACACGGCACCGGGTCCGCCGATAGCGATAGCGCCGGCAACACCGGCAATATTACCGGTACCGACCGTGGCGGCAAGTGCTGTACAGACCGCCTGGAACGGTGTAATTGCGCCATCGGAAGCATCTCGTTTGCGGAACATTCTTCCGATCGTTGTGCGGATCGCATACGGGAATTTTCGAATCTGGAGAAAACGGGTGCGCAGACTCAGGTAAAGGCCGACACCGAAAATGCAGATCATAGCCGGAACACCCCAGATAAAATTGTTCACGGCATTGTTGATGGTTTCAATCAGTTGGAGCATAGATACCTCTTTCTTTTTCATAAGCAGAAGCACTTTCTTGGAAGATCAGTGCTTTCATAAAGTAACACAATGCAAAAAGTATATCATCTCAGACGAGATTTGCAAGTTTTTTTCGAGAAAAAACGCGGACCCCCAATTTTTTGCGATTCCGGAAAGATATATTTTCTCTAGCCTTATGGGTTTACCATGAGCCAGGCGGTTTTTTACGTTTTCTTCCAGTTTTTGTGAAGGAATGCAGCGAAGTATGATAGAATAGAGAAAAAACAGAAAAGAGGATTATTGCCATGTTTCAGGTAATTGATATGCACTGCGACACCATCCCGGCGCTGCAGTGGAAGGAAAAACAGGAGCATCTTGCGGATGCGGATCTTCAGATCAATCTGGATAAGCTGGAAAAGGGCGGCAGCCTCTGCCAGTGCTTTTCTTTATTTACGTTCCTGAAGGGACTGAAAGACGAAACACCGTTTGAGCATGTGAGAAAGCTGGCTGATCTCTGGAAATCAGAGGTGGAACGGTATCCGGACCGCATTTGTCAGATCAAAACGTATGCGGATCTGATGCAGGTACAGAAGGAAGGAAAAATAGGTGCGGTGATGACCGTCGAAGAGGGTGGTGTCTACGAGGGAAGCATAGAGAAGCTGCATACGCTGTATGATCTCGGTGTGCGGATTTCCACGCTGACCTGGAATTTTCCGAATGAGCTTGGATTCCCGAACCCGGCGCAGGAAGAGGGAAAGCCATATCTTCCGGATCTTGAAAACGGGCTGACATCGACCGGTATTGCCTTTGTCGAGGAGATGGAGCGGCTCGGCATAGTGATCGATTTATCACACTTAAATGATGCCGGAATCCGCGACGTTTTTGCGCATACGAGAGGTCCGGTCATTGCGTCCCATTCCAATGCGCGCGGCGCGTGCTTCCATCTGAGAAACCTTTCGGATGAAATGATTCGTCAGCTCGCAGAGCGTGGCGGCGTCACCGGTATCAATTTCTGTCCGTCGTTTCTGCGCGAGGAGGAGCCGGCAGCGAAAAAGGCATCGACGATGGATATGGTGCGCCATATGAAGTATCTGCGAAACGCCGGCGGCATCGACATCATCGGCCTTGGAACCGATTTTGACGGTTTCAGCGGCAAGACGGATGTGCCGGACGCTGCGCATATGCAGCATCTCGCAGATGTGATGAGTCACGAAGGCTTTACAGATGAGGAGATCGAGAAGGTCTTTTCCAAGAATGTACTTCGGGTGTTTAGAGAATGCTGGAAATAAAACTACAGCTCTGGTGATGCCGCCAGAAGCTCCTTTGTATAATCATTCTGCGGATGCGCAAACAGTTCTTCCGTCTCCGCGTTCTCCACAATCCGGCCTTCTTTCATCACGAGAACCCGGTCGCACATCTGATAGATCACGTTGAGGTCATGCGAGATAAAGAGAATCGAGAGCTGAAGCTCCTCCTGAAGCTGAACCATCAGCTCCATGATCTGCTTCTGAATCGTCACATCGAGAGCGGAAACCGGTTCGTCGGCAAGGATCAGGCGTGAGTCCTGGATCAGTGCGGCCGCAATGCTGACTCTCTGGCGCTGGCCGCCGGAGAGCTCATGCGGGCGGCGTTTCAGGTGCTCTGCGGAGAGACCGACTCTTTCGGCCATCGCAAGAACCCGTTTTTTTCGTTCTTCTTTTGGAACTTTCTGCATCCGAAGCGGCTCCTCTAAAATCCAGGAGATTTTCTTCGCAGGATTCAGGGAAGAAAACGGATCCTGGAAAATCATCTGCGGATGGTCGACCTGCGAAATTATTTCGCCTTCATCTGGGCGGATAAATCCTAAGATCACTTTGGAGAGTGTCGATTTTCCGCATCCGCTCTCTCCGACGAGACCGAGAATTTCATTTTCATGAAGCTCGAAAGAGATATCATGAAGCACCGTTTTTCTCTGCTTTCCCTCCTGATAGGAGGCAGAAATATGGCTGACTTCCAGAATGTTGTTCGGACTGATTTCTTCCATGGGTTATTCCTCCTTTTCCGCCGGCGGAGCAGCTTTTTTGTCAGAGCCTGTCGGCCATTGAGCTGTTGGAGCGATTTTGATTCGCTTTCGCAGCGATGTTCGTCGAGCAGGCGGCGGGTGTAGTCTTCCTTCGGGTGGAAAAAGACATCGTCTACACTGCCGGATTCCACAATCGTCCCATGATTCATGACGATGACCCGGTCACAGAGCGAACGGATGACGCCGAGGTCGTGTGAGATAAAAAGAATCGCCGTGTGATGGCGTTCATTGATTTTTTTCAGCAGCTTTAAGATCTGCGACTGAATCGTCACATCAAGAGCTGTTGTCGGCTCGTCTGCAATCAGAAGCTTCGGTCCTGTAATAAGTGCCGCAGCGATCATCACCCTCTGGCGCTGACCGCCGGAGAGCTGGTGCGGGTATTTTTTGCAAAGCTTTTCCGGGTCGGGAAGCTCGACCTCATGCATTATGGCAAGAACCTTTTCATGACATTCTGCCGGTGTGCAGCTCTCATGAATCAGCAGTCCCTCTGCAATCTGTTCTTCGATGGCCAGAACCGGATTTAAAGAGGTCATCGGCTCCTGAAAAATCATACTGATTTCTTTTCCGCGGATGCGCTGCAGATCCTGGCTGGAAGCGTGTGTAACGGAAGAACCTTCGTAGAGAATTTCTCCGCCGGATACGGCGGAATTTTCCTTTAAAAGCTGCAGAATGGAGAGTGCTGTCTGCGTTTTGCCGGAACCGGATTCCCCGACAATGCCAAGCGTTTCACCTTCTTCGAGGGAAAAGGAGATGCCTTTTACCACTTCGGTCGGTGGCGTGGTATCGTAAAATGCAATTTTTAAGTCACGTACATCGAGAAGTGCCATATCAGTTACCGCCTTTCTTCTGTAATCCGTCGCCGAGGAGCGATACGCCAAGCGCCAGTAAAATGACGGCAAGACCGGGGAAAACAGAGCCCCAGGGAGCAGTCATCAGATACGTCTGGGATTCTGAGAGCATCCGTCCAAGCGAGGCATCGGGCGGCTGGACACCGATGCCGAGAAAGCTCATGCCGGCCTCGGAGAGAACGGCGTTGTTGAAACCGATTGCTGCCATCGAAAGAAGGGACGGGACCGTATTTGGCAGGATATGTACAAATATGATCCGAAGATGGGAAACACCCATCAGACGGGCACTTTTGACATAGTCCATATCTTTGCGTGCGAGAAATTCGCTTCTGGTGATACGTGCAAAGCTCGGAATGAATACGATACCGAGTGCAAGGATCACGTTGTATTTGCCGGGACCCAGCAGCGCGATAAATACCAGCGCCAGCAGGATTCCCGGAAAGGAAACAATGACATCGTTTATGCGCATCAGGATTTCGTCAATCCATCCGCCAAAATACCCGGTGAACGCACCGACAAGAACACCAATGGTTCCGCCGAGCAGCAGAGTAGCGAAAGCGACGAAGAAGGTTGTACCGGTTCCTTTTAAGACGCGGCTGAAAATATCGCGTCCAAAGTGATCGTAGCCGAACGGGTGCGACAGAGATGGAGCAGCAAACTTGGCTGCGCCGTTCATTGCATCCGGGTCGTACGGTGTGTAGAAAAAGCCGATCAGAAGAAACAGAAGCATAAAAGCGGTGAGAACAGCTCCGATGATCAGCGTGAGATTGCGTTTCTTTTTCATAATGAAAACCCTTTCCTTTGTCGTGGGCGGCTCCCCACGACCTTTCGGTCGCGGGAGCTGATGATCGAAAGCTCCCGTCAGTCTTTTACGCGGATACGCGGATCAATTCTGCCATACAGTAGATCTACCACGAAATTGATGATAATAATGAGGGCGGCGATCAGTACAAGGATGCCCTGAACCACGGGGTAATCGCGGTTGGAGATCGAAGTGATCAGAAGATTGCCCATGCCCGGAATCGAAAAAACCTGTTCCAGAATAATGCTGTTTGCCACAATATCTGCGATTGTCATGCCCCAGAAGGTCAGTACCGGAATCAGGGCGTTTTTCAGCACATGGTGATACATAACACGGCGTGTACTGTTTCCGCGGGAATAGGCGGTGCGCACATAGTCGGCATCGAGCTGCGAGAGCACAGAGCTGCGCAGCATTTTGACAGCCATGGAACAGCGCGGAAGTGCAATGGCGGCAGACGGTGCAACAAGATAACCGATAAAACCGGAAAAATTTTCAGAAATCGGCACATAGGCGCCCGGCTGAAACCATTTGAGAATCAGACCGAAAAGATACGTGATCAGAATACCGATGAAAAATCCCGGCACAGACATGATCACCTGATTGATCGTCATGATCAGCCGGTCCAGATGGCCTCCGGCGTGCTGTGCTGTGAAAATGCCGATGGGAATCGAGACAACAAGGATCATCAGGAATGCGATAACGGTGATAGCGATGGTAATCGGAACTTTATCGCGGATCAGTTCTCCGACCGGCATCAAGTACGAATACGAGGTGCCGAGATCTCCATGAAAAAAGCCGGTTACCCACGAAGCATACCGTTCCAGAACCGGCCGATCCAGGCCCATTTCCTTTTGCAGAGCCTCAATCCGCTCCGGCGTCGCCTCCGTTCCAAGCTGCGATTTTGCCGCATCTCCGGGTATGACGGAAAAGGCAAAGAACGATAAAAAGGATACAAGAAGCAGCGTAAGAAAGAGAGAGCCGAATTTCTTTGCAAGGTATTTCATGAATGGAAATTCCTCCTTGTGTAATGTAGGATACACCGGGAATTTTTCCCGGCTTATAAAAGCAGGCACAGAAAAGCTTCGGGCGTATCGGCTGAAGGTTTTCGTGCACGTCATTTTTATTGTAGACAATGCAGGTGTAAATAGCAAGATAAAATTGGAATATCTCGAATTACAGAATAACAGGAAAAGGCCTCTTGCATAACCGGTGCGGATGATGCAAAAAGCCTTTGATAAATTGCCTTCGATAAATCCCCTGTTTAGTTTTCCATTTCCCGTCCGAGGTACGTTGCCGCTACCTGGAGGAGCTTTTTTTCCGTGTCGCCCGGCAGGGACTCCCTGTCTTTGCCGCAGAGAATGACCGAACCGATGGCATCACCGGAGGAGAGAATCGGAAAAATGAGCTCCGGCAGAGGAGTAGTATTGTCTGTGTTTTCCAAAATTGAAAAATAAGCCTTTTCACCGGGACGCGCAAGTACTGTTTTCCGGTTCAGAATCGCTTCCTCCAGCCGACTGCTGATGGACTTGCCAAGATAATTTTTCTGTTCCGGCCCGTTTGCCGCTACAATCTGTTCCTGATCCGAAACACAGACGAGACACCCGGTCACCGTTGAAATCGATTTTGTAAACCCTGCTGCGCATTCCGCCAGCTCTTCGATCGGTGAGTATTTCTTCAGGATAATCTCACCCTCCCGTCCGGTATAAATTTCCATGGCCTGTCCCTCCCGGATCCGCATCGTGCGTCGGATTTCCTTGGGAACTACCACACGCCCCAGATCATCAATCCTTCGAACAATTCCCGTCGCTTTCATATGAAAAATTCCTCCTGTTTTTACAATGTACTTTCGGAATCTTTCTGCACTTGCTTTTGCGGCTGATTTTCCGCCAGTTGCACCCGAATTTCATCAACGTACGCGCCGCGTACGCCTCAGAAATTTAGGCACAACGGGCAAGAAATCATCTCACAAAATCAAGCACAGAAAGACTCCGAGAGTACATCACATACTTTCCATAATTTGTGTTGTATGGGTAGTATGTGGAAAAACAGGTGGAATTATGCATGGAAAGAAGAAACAGTATCTCCGCTGTTTACAGCAATTTCGGAAAAATACAGGGGAACAGCAGTGGTTAGTCTGGTTGCTCCTTTTACAGAAGACTGCGGTCTTTTCCGAGATAGAACAAAGCGATCGTATCCGGTCCGACATGGCTTCCGGTGCAGTAATCGTAAGAAGTATTGATAAATTCACGCACCTTCACTCTTTTCTGGATTTCTTCCATCATATAAAGAGATTCCTCATAGGCATCTGCATGTGCGATTCCGACGATCTGCTTTTCCGGTTCTTCGATCGTTTCACAGAAAAGACGAATCAGTTCATTTAAAACGGCCTTGCGTCAGCGGACATTCTTGTAGGAAACAATATAGCCATCTTCACTTCCACGCAGAATCGGTTTGATTTTCAGCATATTTCCGACCACAGCGACACTTCCCTTGATTCTTCCGGTACGGGAAAGATATTTCAGATCGCCGACGGTGAAAACACCATTCATTTTGCTAACGTAGGTTTCCAGAAGATCTGCCGCTTCGTCTACGTTCATGCCCCGATCGCGCATTTCGCTGGCATAGATGGCGAGGATGCCCTGTGCAAGAGAGGCATTCAGGGAATCGACGAGGCGGATTTTACGTTTTCCGCCGTATTCCTCAAGAAGCTCCTCGGCAGCAAGTCTTGCGGAGTTATAAGTTCCGCTGATGTTTTTGCTTAAGGAAAGATAGATGACATCCTGATCTGCTTCAAGAGCGGTGCGGAACGCATCCGCAAAATTTGCGGTGCTGATCAGTCCGGTCTTGATTTCACAGCCGGTACGCATAGCATTGTAATATTCTTTTCCTTTGGAAAGCTCCTCTTCCGGCGACAAATCCGGGTCGAAGCAGACCAGCTCTTTTCCATTCACAAGATTGACGAAAGAAACGACATGGATATCGTATTTTTTCGCAGTAACAGCAGGCAGATTTGCTGCTGAATCAACAAAAACCTGAAACATAAATAAATTCTCCTTTGTAGTGTAAATGTCCCCAAAAATGATGTAACTTTTGATAAGCATTGTAGCACATTGTATCACCAAAGAAGAGAGATTTCAATGGAAGATAGACAACATACTACAAAGGAGTGTGCCGACAAGTTGATTCCTGAAATCATCTGTTTTCGGAAGAAATTTGACCAGGTATCAATGCATAGTAATAATGACCAAAAACGGCAGACGTATTTTTAGTAAAAACCGCTTTTGAAATAAAATCGTTTTATCTATAAATGAGCAAGTTCGTGATTTTGCATAAAAGAAAGACACCTTGATTCTTGATGTTGTATAATGAAAGTGACGAAACAAACATTTGCAACATTTACGAAAGAAGGTGTCTCTCGCAAATACTATACATCATTCTACATTCATATACAACCAGCTTAAGAAATTAAACTTATGCAAATTTTATTCCAATCGAGTAATAAATCATCTTATAAGCATTCTGATCAGCATATTTCTTTTAGTGTGAACTCTGCAAAAAAGTTACACTAAATCCGCTACGCCGTATAAATACTAGATTTTCATGGATGATTTTAGTGTAACAGTTACACTAAAACCAATTTGGAGAAAATAACTTGTTTTCAAGCTTTTTAGCTATTTAGTGTAACTTTTATGAAAAGTTCAGATATATACCCTTAGCTGGACGCACGGTCAGATTCCAATGTTCCTCAACTGTGAAAGTAAAATCATTTTATTTTTTTCTTAACTATAGATAAAATATATTCAAATGATTCAACCTTGAATACATATGAGATTCCTACATAAATTATAGCACCAAATATAATCTGTACAGCAAACTGAATTATAACAGGCAAGGATAAATATGATATAAAATAAACACCGACTCCCATTATAACAGCGCTTATCAAAGCCGGAAAGATATCTAATAACTGTTCCTTTATAGAATAATCAATTAAGCTTTTATTTGGCAAAATGTTAATTACCATTGAAATAATTCCAAA
>OKUC01000893.1_pt1 | contig 12577 bp, 19 predicted proteins | sample 1606761 | NCBI WGS metagenome assembly OKUC01 (sample SAMEA3882542, study PRJEB24775) | human gut metagenome | biome: human-associated habitat; feature: intestine environment; material: feces | place: Netherlands | collected 2009/2010 | reverse complement strand
CATGCACGCTCCACCCTTCGTAGAGCAGCTGGAGATACACGGCGTTCTCGAACAGGCGGCCAGTATCCGTGACCCTATAGCCGGCCATCCAGGTCCTGAAGCCGGTGTCGACGATATACTCCTTCGGGTTCGTCTTGAGGAGCGCCTTGCCGTGCAGATCGTATCACGTGGCATAGAGAGGGGTCCACCACTGCGCTTTTGCCCTTCGCGCGCTCGTGATCACACCGGCGAAGTCGGTGTCATGAAAGAGCATCGCCACCTCGAGGTATCTATCGGGCGTTTCGGTCTATCGCCTTTCAAGAGCTGCTTCTAAAATTCAAATCTCATTTCACTTTTGGAAGTATCAAAACTCCGCGCTACAGGAGGCCTAAGAACCAATCTCGAGACGAACCGCCTAAAGGGATAACGCTCTCACCGAGAGACTGGGCAGCTTGCTCGATCGACGCGAACCGGCGATTGCTAAACCCCAAAAGCCAAACCGCACGACGGCGCTCGTTTCGCTAAATCGACTTGATGAGATGGCGGATCACGGTCTTGAGCTTCTCCGGCGCGCACTTGCGCGGGTCGGAGAGGTAAATCTCGTGATGGAGACGAGATTCGGAGAAGTCGGGCGCATATCCCTGTTCCGCCGCAAATGCGTGCATGGCGCTTATGGTCGCCGGCTCGTCGTCGTAAGGCCCGGCGTGCATGCATTGAACGCATAGGCCCTCGTCGACCCTCAGCAGCTCGACCGCCGAGAAGTCCAGCTTCTTCTTGGCGGCAGCTTCCGACTTGCCGGGCGGCTTGCTCGTGATGTTGTAGCGCACCGTAGACGCTGATGGAGATGGCTGCGCGCGGATACGGGCGCGCCGCCGCACCTCATGGCCTGTTTCTCGGGTATTTGGGGCGCGCGGCGTTCAAAAATGTGAAGCGGTTCCGCATGGCTCGAGACTGAGCCGAAGTGCCCTACTTCTCGCCCTCCAGCAGCCCCACGATGCGGTCGATGTCGACGGCAAAGCGAGGCCTTCCCTCGCGCTCGTAGCTGTCGAGGTATGCCTGGCACTCGGAGACAATGCGCTTGGTGTTGCTGTCGATGATGCGCTGGAGCGTCTCGTAGTAGGCCGAGCCCTCGGTCCTAAAGCGGCGCTGGCAGGCCTTGGTTATGGGGAACATCTTGATGTAGTGGATGCCGTGGCGGCAGCCGGGGCGCGTCGTGGGGCGGGGTGGCAGTGCAAAGTATTGGTCTTTGGGCACGTTGGGGGCGATGTTGGAACGCAGCGGCACGGCGAAGTCCCTGCGCTTTCCGCGGAAACGCAGCCTCACCACCACGATGCAGGGGCGATTGTGCTTAAGCATGAGCTCACGGTCGCCATCGACGAGGTCGAAGAAGTCCTGGGAGATGGATACGATCTTCATCGGTTACGCCCCCTTCATACGAAGCGGGGCCCGCATCGCTGCAGGCCCCTACAGGTGGGCGATATTCTACGCCTTGCGGCACCCCGTCGCCCACGGAGGTTAAACGTACACGTAAGCCGTACTCTGAAAGCCGCGGCTTCCGGCAAGTAGTTTATACCACGAAAGGTCGCTTTCAATGCGCATAGCTCGCAAAATAACACTCGCTGGGCCGGCACCCCTAGCAGTTACCCTCCGATCTTCATTGGAGTCAGCAGGTCAATTCATATATTCATGGGGGTTTATCCTAAAGGAAATCAAATTTATACCCCATAACTAAGGAATTTTCTATTCCCACTCTTTCACGCTCGTTTGTCGTGGCGCCATTCCAATTGGGTCTAGTTTGGTTGTCGGTTTTGTCCACTTTGCCGCCGAATCCCTCAGCGTGTCCTCGCGTAGGCGTTTGGGACAAATTCTGGGACAAAACCGCAAACTATTTCGAAACCACGAGCCCGCAGTTTCATTTTTGTCCCGGGGACAAAAACGGGTTGGTTTTGAGGCCCTGAAACGTCCGATATGAACGCCAAAACGGCCGACTATCCTCTTCGACACCCGTTTGGCAAAGTGAATCGTAGCCAGTGGCTTTAACGTCTTGCATTTCCGCGGGTCATGAGGGATGCACAAGGGCGATGACTGAAAGAATCGTCACGGGTGGCTTTGTTTTCGCCCTTATGGGCCGGCTCTAAGCGCCTTAGAAACCGAGTTAGAAATCCGAGTTAGAGGATCCCAATCGTCGCCTTATTTCAGGCTGATCGCAAATCAGCTGGCAACCGAAAGCCAAGGTATAGAGACGGGCCGCACCCATGCGCACACATTTCGGTACGTTTCGTACGGCATTGGCCATAACAAAGCAAACCGCCGAACGATTCAGATTGCAGACGGCCAACTCGACGCGACAAATCCGGCCTGTCATCTTCCCAATATCCGCCTTCGCGCCATCAGCGCCCCGCGAAATCGGTGAGTTTTCCAGCACTTTTTCGGGTGCCATTGCTCCGATTCGGCGTGCTCAGCCTCCGCTCGATCTTACGCATGTTTTTTAGGAGGGCATGAGTCGTCACCCGCCACGGCGGCTTATACAGCCTCTCGGCATGGAGGGAAACGCCATGGTCACGCTCAACATCTACGCCGACATCGAGCCGATGCCCAAGATCCAGAACATGCTGCGCGTGGCGCCTGCCTTGCGCGGGAAGTCGAGCAGGCGGTCGCGGTAGTACCCGTACTGCACCCGGCGTGCCTCGATCTCGGCGGGGAGGCAGTCGGTCAGCGATGCCGTGAGGGAGTCGAAGCGGTCGAGGACATCGACGACCTTCCGCCGGGTGCCGATGGATGGGGCGGGAATCTCGACCCTCGATAAGTCCACAGGCGCGGCTTCGATTACCTTTTTCGGTTTAGCGTATTGCTCTTCAGATCATCGTGGTGTGCTCGTAGCCGCGCTCCATGAGGAGCCGCTCGGCAACGTCGAGAATCTTCTCGACCGTCTCCTCCGGGTACTTATTGCGTGCCACGGGCACCTCCGTCCTTATTATCACGATAGAAATACCATGAGCGGCGTACGGTTCGAGAAGGGCTGGCGCCAAAAGAGCCCAACGGCCGTTACAGCTTCGTTAGAAACGCGCCCCACTATGGATGGTGAACCCGAAAGGTAAGGCGTGCGGGCACGGCGACTCGGCCCGCGCGCCCGGAAGAGAAAGGACGAACCCATGGGTTACATGCTCGAGACGCGCGGGCTCACCAAGCGCTTCGGCCGCGGCGACCAGGCGCAGGATGCCGTGGCCGACGTGAGCCTTCATATCCGCGAGGGCGAGGTGTACGGGCTGCTCGGCCCCAACGGCGCCGGCAAGTCGACAACGCTCAAGATGATCTGCGGGATGCTGCGGCCGACGGCCGGGGAGATCCTCTTTGCCGGGCACGCCTGGCGCCGCGAGGACCTCTACGCAATCGGCAGCCTCATCGAGGAGGCGCCGCTCTACCCCAACCTCACCGCGCGCGAGAACCTGCGCGTGCGCACCACGCTGCTGGGCCTTCCCGAGAGCCGCGTAGATGAGGTGCTCGCCGCCGTGGACCTCGCGGACACCGGGAAGAAGCGCGCCGGGCGCTTCTCGATGGGCATGCGGCAGCGCCTGGGGCTCGCGCTGGCGCTGATCGCTCGGCCACGCCTGCTTGTGCTCGACGAGCCCACCAACGGACTCGACCCCATCGGCATCGAGGAGCTGCGCGACCAGATCCGCGGCTTCGCGGCGGCGGGTACGACGGTGATCGTCTCGAGCCACATCCTTTCCGAGGTGCAGCAGATGGCGGACACCATCGGCATCATCTACGGGGGGCGCCTCGCCTACGAGGATGCGCTTCGACCCGGGCAGGACCTCGAGGAACTCTTCATGAGCGTCTGTCGGGAAGGACGACGAGCGCGCGGGGAGGTGGCGGCATGACGGGCGAGAAAGGCGGCCTGCTCGCGGGCCTGCGCGCCGAGGCCCTGAAGTCGCGCCACGCGGCACCGGTTCGCCTGGCCGTGCTCATGGCGCTGCCGATGCCGCTGCTCGGCGCGATGCCCTACCGGGGCGTGCAGATCTTCAGCGCGTGGAACTACTGGTACGCGCTCTTCCTACCCGTGTCTCTCTCGCTCGTGGTGGCGTGCGTCGCGCGGGCGGACGCTCGCACGCGGATGCGGGGGCTTCTGGGCCTGGGCTTCCCGCTCGGGCGCGCCTGGTGGGCCAAGGCGCTCTGGTGCCTCGCGCTCTGCACGCTCTCGAACCTCGTGGTCTTCGGCATCTACCTCGCGGGATCGGCGTTCTCCTCGCAGGGCCTCACGGCCGCGGGCACGCTCACGATGCTCCTCTGCGCGCTCGCCAACACGGTGACCGCGGCGTGGATGATCCCCACAGGGCTCTTCCTCACGGCGCGGCTCGGCATGCTCGCGGGCATCTTCTGCCCGCTCGCCACGCAGCTCGTGGGTGGGTTCGCCTGGTCGCTGATGCCGCTGCCGCAGCTCTTTCCGCCGTCGGCGAGCATGGTCATCCCCACGAGCTTCATCCCCGTGCTGCCGAGCGGCGAGCCACTCGCGGCGGACATGGCGCTCGGCGGGGCGCTCACGGCGGACGGCATGCTCACACTGGCGGGCCTTGCGGTCTGCGCGCTCGCGTTCGCCGCGCTCACGGCGGCGGGCGCGGCCTGGTTCGCGCGCTCCGAGGAGAGGTGATGGCCATGACACGACTCTCCGACCCGACGCCGCGCATGACTCTCCCGCGGGCCCTGCTCTCCGAGGCCCTGCGCCTGGCGCGCTCCCCGCTCGCAGTGGTGCACCTCGTCTGCGGCCTGGCAGCCGGTCTTGCCTGCGGCGAGTACTTCTCCGTAACCCGATGGGACCCGGCGCTGGGCGCGGACGCCTACGCCCAGTTCCTCGGCGCCCTCATGCCGCTCATGTCCGCCATCGTCTGCGGGCTCGCCGTGGACGAGGAGCGCGCTGCCGGGCGCCTCGCCAACCTCACGGCGGTCCCCTCGCGCGGGCGCGCCGTCGCGGCGAAGCTGCTCGCCCTTGCGGCGCTCGGCGCGGGCGCGCTGGCCGTGGCGCTCGGCGTGTTCGGGGCCGCGCTCGCCGTCGCCGGGCGCCTGCCGCTCGGGCCCGCTCCGCTTGCGGCCGCCTGGGCGGGCATCGTGCTGGGCAGCCTGCCCCTCTACGCGCTGGGGCTCGGCGTGGCCCTGCGCCTCGGCCGCAACGCCGCCATCGGCGCCGGCGCGGCGGGTATGCTCCTCGCGTTCTTCTCAGTGGGCGGACTTGCGCACGGCCTCATGACCGGCGAGCTCACCGGTGCCCTGGCGACGCCCCTGAGCTGGGTGCCGCTCGCCTGGCCCGCGCGCCTGGGGTCGCTCGGGGTGGAGGCCTTCATCGACGCCGCACGCGCGGCGGGCCCTCTCCTCACGACTGCGCTCGCTGGCCTCGTGCTCACCCTGGCAGCCGCCGCCGTCCTTATCGCCTGGTTCTGCCGCTTCGAGGACGGGAGGGCAGATGAGTAGGAGGCCGCTCGCCGCCGTGCTCGCCCTCCTCTCCGCAGCGCTCGTCCTGGGCGGGAATGCCCTGCTCGACGCCGGCTGGGGGTCGGCGCTGCGCTCGATCGCCGACCGCGTGCTGCCCAACCCTGAGATCGTCATGTGGGCGCCCGCGCCCGAGCCCGGCAGCCACGCGAGCTCCTACGCCGACGCCACCGGGGCGGGGGCGAACTACGTCTACCTGGTGGACGCGGCGGACGACAGGGGCAATGTCCGAGAGCTCCAGCTCATCTTCTTCGGGCGGGAGTCGGACGGCGAGGGCTGGCTCGAGATCGAGGCGCGCGGCGGCTCGGGCGTGCGCTACCGCGCGTGCGATGCGGCCGAGGCGCCCGCGGCTGCGCGCGGGGCTCTGGACCGCTGAGCGCGGCGCTAGTACAATTCCGACGGAAGTTTCAGGAGGTCGAACATGGCGAGAATACTGGCAGTGGATGATGAACGGGCGATCCTCGACGCGCTCGCGCGCGTCCTCGGCCGCGACGGCCATGAGGTCGTCAAGGCGGCGGACCCGACAGCGGTCCCGGGGATGGACCTCTCGCGCTTCGACCTCGTGCTCTGCGACGTCATGATGCCGGGGCTCGACGGCTTCGAGCTCGTGCGGCAGATCCGCCCGGACTTCGACGGGCCCATCATATTCCTGACCGCGCGCGTGGCCGAGGAGGACGCCGTGGCCGGCTACGGCCTGGGCGCCGACGACTACGTCCGCAAGCCCTTCGGGGCCGCGGAGCTGCGCGCCAAGGTCGCGGCCCATCTACGCCGTGAGCGCCGGCCGCGCTCGCACGCCCTCTCCTTCGGGGAGGTGCGGATCGACCTCGGGGCGCGCGGCCTCGCCGTGGGCGGCGAGGCCGTGCCGCTCACGCCCACCGAGTACGCCATCTGCGAGTACCTCGCCCGCCACCCCGGGCAGGTCATGAGCCGCGCGCAGATCCGCGAGGCGGTGCTCGGCTGGGAGAGCGACGCCGACGACGCGGCCATATCCATGCAGGTCAGCCGCGCCCGGAGGAAACTCTCCGAGGCCGGCGCCGATCCGATCGCGACCGTCTGGGGGATGGGGTACAAGTGGCAGCTTTGAGGACCGGGGCGCGAGGTCGCGGGGGCATGCCGCTCTCCTTCGTCATCGCGCGCTACTTCGCCTACGCGTTCGCGGCGGTCGCCACGGCGTGGCTCGCCTCGTTCATGGCGCTCTCCGCGGCGATCAACGCGGGCTTCGTCTACGAGGCAAGCTGGGGGCCGGCCAATGCGCGCGAGGTCGCGGAGGGCCTGGCACGCGACGGCGTCTGCGGGCAGCAGGACGTGCCGACGGCGTACCGCTACCTCATCCTGAACAAGGACGGACACGTGCTGATGACAGACCTCGAGGGCACGCGGCTCGAGGACGCGACGGAAATGGCCCGTGCGGCACTCGCCGCGGATCCGGGCACAGTGGAGATCGAGGGCGGGGGCTCGGGCCTCACCTACGCCGCGTTCCCGCTCAAGGGCGGCGGGGCCTGCGCACTCGTCAGCGAGTACCTGCCGCAGTGGGCCTCGCGCGACCTCGCCGGCCTGCTTCCCAACCCGCAGAACCTCATGCTCGTCGGCGCCGCTGCGGGAAGCGCGCTCGCGCTCGCGCTCGTGGCGCGCCGCGCGAGCCGCGTGATCTCGCGCAAGATGGCGCCGCTCGCGGAGGCGGCGGGGCGCGTCGGCGCGGGGGAGCTCGACTTCGCGGTCGGCAGCACCAACGTGCGCGAGGTGAACGACGTCCTCGCCGCGATGGACGCCATGCGGACCTCCCTCGCCGAGTCGCTCGAGGCCCGCTGGGCCGCGGAGCGGGGGCAGCGCGAGCAGGTGGCGTCGCTCGCCCACGACCTCAAGACGCCGCTCACCGTGCTGCGCGCCAACGCCGACTTCGTGGCGGAGGAGCTGGAAGACGAGAAAGACGCCGACCTCGCGGCCGCCGCGCGCGACATAGCCGGCGGTGTCGAAAGGCTCGACGGCTACGTGCGCCTGCTCATCGAGGCCTCGCGCGGGTCCGGCGGGGCGGAGAGGGTCCCCATGCGGCCGGCCGAGCTCTGCGAACAGGTCCTCGCCGAGGCCGCCCAGATCGCCCGGGCGCGAGGCGTGACGCTCGACGCGGCCACGGGCCCCGCTGTCGCGGGCGCGCCCGAGGCCCCGCTCGACCGAACCGCCCTGGCGCGAGCCGCCGCGAACCTCGTGGCCAACGCCGCCGAGCACGCGCGCTCGCGCGTGGCGGTCTCCTGCGACGTCGCGGGCGGACACCTCGTCATCGAGGTGTCCGACGACGGACCGGGCTTCTCTCCCGCCGCCCTCGAACGCGGCTGCGAGCGCCTCTTCACAGACGACTCCTCCCGCTCCTCGCGCGACGGAGGCCGCCACTACGGGCTCGGCCTCCACGCCGCTTCCGAGGCCGCGAGCGCCCACGGGGGCTCCGTCTCGCTCGCCAACAGCCCCTCGGGCGGCGCGGTGGCCACCATCGCGGTCCCCCTGTGCGGGGCCTGACGACTCAGGCCCCGCGCACCGGCGTGGCTCGCAACCAAACGCTTCCCGGATAATAATGCCCGTTGCGGGGATCGCCCTGGCTAGTCGCCGCCCACGTGCATGAGCATGTCGGCGATGCGAGTCGCCATCTCGTCCGCCGCTGGACGGATGTTGGCGACCCAGGACGCAAGGCCGGCCTGATCGGATGCCTCCGCCTCAAGCACGTCGCAGTTCGCGGTCACCGCCATGAGCGGGGTGACGAGGCCGTGCGAGGCGGTGCAAACGAACGCGTGCTCCCGCGCCGCGGCCTCCGCCACCGGTCGCAGGGCGCGTCCCGCTGCCGCCCACGCCACGGCGAGCGCCGCGAGGAAGATCGCGATGCAGGAGGCGAGGCACCCCAGCCCGAGGCCGCATAGTCATCGCCATATCGAACGGCGTAAGTGTTGAGCACCGACTCAATGGCTTCATTTTGATCCTCACGGGTAAAGGCCGTAAGGTCGACCATTGAGGTAAAGTTGACGTACGGGGAGGCGATCCCCGTACACCCTCTCAAGCATCGATCGCTCGAAGCGGTTGTATGCGGGGATCGCCTCCCCGTACGTCAACCTGGTGCCAACTTCGGGAAAATCGCTGCGTTCCATATGGTCTCCTATCATTTAAATCGAGCGTTGATTCTTTGGCGCGCGTCGCCGGCGCTGCACCCCACAACAGCGGTTATTGTTTTCGCGTGGGTGTATCGCCTAGTACGCAGGGCGCAGGTCTAGCCTGAAATCCCCCTTGGCGATGGCGAGGCTGTAGTTCGACACGGCTAAAATCACGACGCCCATCAAAACCAGGCCGCAAGCGGCAATCAGCTGTTCCGACGAAAAGCCGAGGGCCTTCTTTCCGTCATCGCACGCCATCTCCGCTACGGCTTCGATTGGCGAAATCGTCGGGATGCCTACCGCCTGTCTAGCATTGTTCATGGTTATCTCCTTCGCTCTTTTCCATTGCTTCGGCCCTTATTTTCAACCGCCATCGGAATTTCGTCTCCTCTGACAGGCTTTGATTACCTACAATTTCATAGGTAATAATGCTGTTTATGGAGGGCCTGCCATGTCTAGGACATTTACCGAGGAGGAGATCTCCGAGTTAAAGGAATCCGGATTCGCAGCGAGCGGCACATCGAGAAGCAGGATCCTGTCCGTCCTCGACCTTCTCGTCCGATTCACTGACGAGAGAACGGGCATATCCGCATCGGAAATCGCACGCGTCATAGGCATCTGCTCCGAAAAGCCGACGTCGGAGAACGCCATCCTCAAGGACCTGCACCAGATAAGCGAAAGCATGCCAATGGGGATCCGCGTAGCGATACCAGGCCACGGCGAGAACGTCGGGTTCAGGGCCGTGAACAAGCCCTTGTCGTCCGAGGAGGCGATTCTCATCTCGGACGTGCTGGGGACGAGCTCCTTCATCGGCGAGGGGCAGAAAGACGAAATCTCCTCGAAGGTGCTTGCATTCTCTTCCGACTACGACGTCGACGAAAGCGTGGAGACCGTGTTCGTCGACCGCAAGGCCGGCAAGGACACTGACGCGATTTTCAGCGTCCTCCATGCCGCATCTCAAGCGATTCGGACGAACGAAAGGATGGCCTTCAAGAAGCAGGTTCACCTAATGAACGGATCAATCGTAAAAATCGGGCCGTACGAGGAGGACCCGGTGGCGATCGTGTTCAGCTTCGGCAGATACTACCTCGAGATCATGCATGTCGACGAAAGCGGTTCCTCAAGCCCCTACTTCCACCGACTAGACGATATCGTAGACCCAGTTGTCACCGGAAAGCCGCTGTCGGACTATGAAAAGGTCGAAGCGCTGAGGACGCGGGTTGTCGCGGACACGCGCCAGCGGATCGACATGTTCGGCTCGGACACCGCCAGGACACTGTTCCTCAAAGTCTCCGGCAGTCATGCCAAGTACGTTTACGAAAGGTTCGGCCACGACCTCAAGTTCTGCCATATCGACGAGAGCGGCGGAGACAATGTCGTCGGCTACGCCTGCGTCAACGTGATGCTGTCACCCACTTTTTTCAGGTGGCTATTCGGAATGGGCGGCGCGGTGAAGCTGGCGAAGCCGAAGGGAAAACGATGGGTCGGGAGCTTCCCGAATGCCGCCGCCTCCGACTTCGAATCCTATATGCGAGATTACGAAGCGGTCGCAGAGGGCTATAAAGCCGCACTGGAAGCTGCTATTTTGCAATTGGCCTGAAAAGCCGCCAACAAGAAAACAACCCCAATCGACTCGATTCGGAGAGCAAAGACACCCTTTTAAAGGCTTTGACCTGCGGGACGGAGCAGAGATGAACGACAGTAGCCAGATTATCTACAACGTAAAAAAGACCGCGACAAGAATAATCCAAGAGTATTTAAAGCTATGGGTCAAAGAAAGGTGCCCGGATAGTGAAAGCTGGACAAGGCAGGTTGAGTCCATTTGCGACGAGGCGCGCCGCAGGGGCGACGAGAACCCTCGCTTTAAGCCTAGCTATGACGCGGTAACCGCGCCACTTGACCGCGTTGGTCTCGAGAAAATGGACATGGGCAGCTGGGACCTAACCGCGCTGCGAACGATCGTCCTGCACATTCACCCCTTGGGCATATGGCTCTCTAAAGAGCAATACGAGCTCTTCGTAAAAATCGTGGATGACAAAAACTACGATTCGCACGAATCGACAAACGAACCCATGGAGTACGTCAAACCGTGGTCATGCGAGGCCCTTGACCGCATGGAGCTTTTTGTGAAGAGCGCAAATAGCTCGCTGAAGGAAAGCCATTACAAGGAGTATTTCGAAGAGTCCATCAAGATGATCCGAGAGACGCGAGAAAGGAACAGGGAGGAATACGATGCGCGCTATGCTCAAATAGCGGAGCTAAAACGACAAGCGGAAACCGAGGCGCATGACATAGCGACATCTCGCGATCCCCTGAATGCCTACGGCGCCGCATTTCCGAAATGGATCTGCAAACTCCCTAACGACTCTCGCGCGTCCTTCCACCTTTGGCACAGCTTCAATGAGGCATTAGTGGCCGAAGGATTTACACTCGCAGCATCGAACCTCGCGGATGCGTATTATTCAGGTGATGAAATCACTCCCGTCGACTACGAAAAGGCAGCCTACTATTTTGAAAAACGGGGCGTAGATGGCCTCATGTGGTATCAACGAATCCAGTATGCCGGATTACATTTGCGTGGCTTGATTTCGAACGCCTCAGCCGATAGGGGCAATGCCATTCTTTCCGAAATGGAATCTCCCTCGATGAAGCTGCGCCTTGCAAGGGAGTATCTATTCGGCAGATGGATACCGAAGAATTATGCAAAAGCGGCCGCGCTTTACGAGGCTTCCCCCACAAAAAGAGCGACCCCTGAATCCAATTCAAGCATCATGACGCCACAGGACTATGCAAACCTCGCAAGTCTTTATTTGGCCGAATTGGCAAATGAACCCTCACCTGGGAAAGGAAGCGAGATAATCGCCGCACTGGAAGATGCCCTTCGTGGCACCGATTCAACGCTCCAGGCCTATCAAAACGAAGACGGCTTTACTTTCTACCGGGTGATAACTGCTGGCGGCAAAAACCATCGAAAGACACAGGGTTGAGATAGGCGGCATCGTTTGCTTCTGATTCGGCGCCGATGTCTACGCCGCTCGCCTGCCTCCCATTGTCAAAACGCTAGCTATGGCGAACCATGTCCCAGCGGGTGGGTACCATTTACCCGGGCGCACCTGGGGCAACGGGCTGAAAACCTGTGCAAGGTCGCTCGCAGAACACGCAACATCAAACACGACAAAAGAGGCGAACGACAGATGCCGGACCCCGGACGACAGCACCGCGGAAGACGAGCATTCCGACCACAACCGAACAACTCCAGTTACTAGGCAGGCGCCCGCATGGGCGCCTTTTACTTTTCAGGGACTTAGCTGCGAGCTAAGGCACGCGGCTCATGGCCGTTTCGTGAAGGCACGACCAGCTCGACCCAGCTCGACCCGTCTCCGCTCCCGCCGTGCTCACCAATCGACATCAGGCGGTTCAATCGTCGTGCAGACGAAAAGGGACACGGTGCCGTGCGGTGTGCTCGCGCGGTGCCGCACGGGAAGATTGGAGGAACCATGGTACACACAGCCGAATGCGTCGCGCCCGAGGGCAACCAAGATCGCGACGAATGGATAACGGTAATCGAGATGCAGGAGTACATGAGGGCAAGCCGAAACAAGGCATACGGCCTCATCTGGTCGGGAGAGATCGACTCGTACAGGCTCGGAAGGAAGCTCCTGGTTTCGAGGGCGTCAGTGGACGCCTACATCGAGTCAAGGAGCGGCAGGAAATGACGGCGGCGACCGCCCCGGGAGCCGCCCGCGGCCGGGCACGCGAGGGAGCCTCGAGACGAAAGGAGCTCGAGGACGACCATGACCAAGAGCACTAGCAGGAGCCAGGTGAGGCTCATAGCATCGACCAACGCGATATTCGGAGCCGACGAGGCTTGCGCGATGCTGCGCATCAGCCGCGACGCCATGTACCGGCTCGCCCCCCTGCACTTACCGTCAGAGCATGCTATAAGGTTATTGGTGGCCCATTGAGCTACTTCCAAGTGCCGGGGG
>OKUC01000891.1_pt1 | contig 12612 bp, 9 predicted proteins | sample 1606761 | NCBI WGS metagenome assembly OKUC01 (sample SAMEA3882542, study PRJEB24775) | human gut metagenome | biome: human-associated habitat; feature: intestine environment; material: feces | place: Netherlands | collected 2009/2010 | reverse complement strand
CTGTCTGAATTGCAGGTTGATAAAGTTCAACATCTCCGGTCTTGCAGACTGACAAGAGGGCGAACAGGACTGTAAAGACCACAACTAATAAACGTATTTTCTGATTGGACAGAAAGCATATGACCAAATAATACAACCCGGTCGTGAAGTATGTGAGTATGGAACATCAGAGCAAGCAAGAAGCCTAACTAATGTTAAACTGAATTAGACCAAAACAAGCAGGTCGGGATAATTCCTGACCTGCTTGTTTTGACGCAAAATTGCGAAAAAATTATTTGATTACTGGTTATTGCTTAAATATTCTTTTAAAGCAAGTGAAAGCTGATCCGGGCAGGATGTTGCTTTGTATCCGCATTTGATACCTTCGATACGTGAAATTGCTTCGTGAATATCCATTCCTTCAACGAGGCGCCCGATGCCTTGTAAGTTACCGTTACATCCGCCTGTGAACTCAACATTATGAATACGTCCAGCTTCATCTACTTCTAAGTGAATATTCTTAGAACAGACGCCGTGTGGTGTAAATTCCATGAGTATAGTCCTCCTTTATATTTATACTATTATTGTGCCTTATAAAATTGCTTCAATGATTATAACACAGCCTTATAAGAAAATGCTAGTGCATATTATAAGAAATCTGATATAATAGCTATTGTAATTTTGAAGGGAAATCTATAGATATAGATAAAAACAATATGTAGGAAAAACGGAGGATTTTCAAATGATAGGAATTATCGGAGCAATGGATGAAGAGGTGGCAATCTTAAAAGAATCGATGGAAGTTCAGGATACGATGGAACGTGCCGGAATGACTTTTGTCGAAGGTATTATGAGTGGCAAGGAAGTTGTAGTTGTAAGAAGTGGTATCGGAAAAGTCAACATGGGAATCTGCGCACAGATTCTGATTGATTGTTTTGGTGTGGATACGCTGATCAATACAGGTGTGGCAGGTTCTCTGGATGCAGATATCAACATCGGGGATATCGTGATTTCTACAGATGCAGTTCAGCACGACATGGATGTAAGTATGCTTGGCGATCCGGTAGGACAGATTCCGAGAATGGATACCTTTTCTTTCCCGGCAGATGAGAAACTCCGTAAACTGGCAGCGAAAGTATGCGGGGAAGTAAACCCTGAGATCAGTGTATTCGAAGGAAGAATCTGCTCCGGTGAATCCGGACATTCAGACATTTACCGGAAGAGTGCTCAGCGGAGATCAGTTTATTTCCGGCAAGGAAAAGAAGGAATATCTGGTAAAGACATTTGATGGAAAGTGTGCGGAGATGGAAGGCGCAGCAATGGCGCAGACCGCATATCTGAATAAAGTTTCGTATGTCATTATTCGTGCAATTTCGGACAAAGCTGACAACAGTGCAACGATGGATTATCCGGAGTTTGTGAAGATGGCAATCACCCATTATGTAGGGCTTGTCAAAGGTCTTGTAGAAAGAATGTAATGCGTAAGGCAGCAAAGTAAAACAGAAAAGCAGCGTCATTTTCCAGACAGGATGTCGGATTGTGGCGAACGATTAGGGAATCCAAATTCGGAGGTTTACGGTATAATGACGGTAAATCTAAGAAGGAGGATTCTTTTTATGTTGGAAATGTTCGTGGTGAGAGAAACGGTATTTTTTCTGACGGGAGTGATGATCGGGATCGGCGCGATTGCAAGACTGATTACCGGGATTTCACTGAAAAAGCTGGTAAGAGCAGCAAGTAACATGAGTAAAAGCAATCATCCGCTGATGCGGCTTGTAAGGGCAAAATTTGAGCATGGGTGTATGGTGAGTGATAAAGTACAGAATGTTGGTGCATTTGTAGAGAAATATTTGTATGAATACCGGGTGCTTGGCGTGAGGCTGCATACCTGGAGGCAGTGGGCGAAGGGGAGCATCTGGCTCTGCCTTATCTTTGGAGCCACAGGAACAGCGCTTGCTTATGCAGCGGGGGAGAGGGAACAGGGACTTTACAGATATGGTATTTTGGGCGGTATGGGAGCTTTGGCGCTCTTTCTACTCCGGATGCTTGCGGATGATGCCTATCAGCTGGAGGCAGCGAAAACCTATATGGTAGATTTTCTGGAAAATACATATGCTCATCGCTATGAGAAGACCAATCAGAAAGAAATCCAGGTTACGGTTCAGAGAGCGGATGAGATTCCGGAGAAAATGGATGCAGAGGAAAATGAAGCGGTGCATTCTGGTCAGGTGCAAAGACCATTTTCAGAAGAAACCGTGCCAGCAAGCGCAGCTACGGTAAATGCGGTTTCTGCGAACGAAAAACGGTATACAGAAGATGGACAAATGCAGCAGACCGTGCAGACAGTAGCAAAAGTGGGACAGGCGAATGCAAATCAGGCTGATGAAATGCGGACGCAGCAGCCTGGAGCACGGATGGAAGATACAGCCGGTTCCAGATTTAAGCAGGAAGATACCGGCGAAAAGCTGGAGCCGACAAAAGAGGCAAGAATCCGGGAAATTCTGGAAGAATTCCTTGCCTGACTGGTGTGGATAATCGCGAGTTAAGTGAAATCTGCCCAGTATATAAAAAAGTCTTTTTCGGGTAAAAAAGTGATTTAAAAATATAAAATACCGATATGTGGGAAAGCTGATTCCAGATATCGGTATTTCTATTATTATCGGGCAGGTGGTACACTTTTGCAGTTCACAGTTTTACAGAAAAAACACAGAATGAACACAGATTGCCCCCAGAAGTTCACAAATCATCCGTATAATTGAAAAGCATGAAATTTTGTAGTCAGGAGGAACAACATTGATTGAGGTAAAAAATCTTGTTAAGAAATACGGCTCACATCTGGCTGTAGATCATTTGAATTTTACTGTAGATACCGGGCAGATTTATGGATTTTTAGGACCGAACGGTGCCGGAAAGTCTACAACGATGAATATTATGACCGGCTATCTTGGCGCAACAGAAGGTGAAGTGCTGATCAACGGGCACAATATACTGGAGGAACCGGAGGCAGCAAAAAAATGTATTGGTTATCTGCCTGAGATGCCACCGCTTTACACGGATATGAAGGTGAATGAATACCTGAGGTTCGTAGCGGAATTGAAGAAGATCCCAAAACCGGAACGGCAAGAGCAGATTGAGAAGGTCATGCTGATGGTGAAGATTATGGATGTACAGGACCGGCTGATCAAGAACCTGTCCAAAGGTTATAAGCAGAGAGTCGGACTTGCGCAGGCAATCCTTGGATTCCCGGAGATCATCATTCTGGATGAACCGACGGTCGGACTGGATCCGAAGCAGATTATTGAAATCCGTGAACTGATCCGCGAGCTGGCAAAAGAGCATACCGTGATCCTGAGCTCGCACATTCTGGCAGAGATCCAGGAAGTCTGTGATTATATTATGATTATTTCCAAAGGGAAACTGGTGGCAAGTGATACACCGGAGAATCTGGAAAAGTTTCTGACGAATCAGCAGACTGTGGAAATCCTGGCAAAGGGAAATGAAGATACGGTACGGAAAGTCATCGGCACAATCGGTAATGTGCAGAAGGCATCTGTGGAATACGGAAAAGAAGAAGGAACGGTAAAAGCGAGTCTGTTCCCGAAGGATGGAAAGGATATCAGGGAAACAGTATTTATGGCATTTGCACAGGAGGGCTGTCCGTTACTTATGTTGTATCACAGCCGCACGACGTTGGAGGATGTCTTCCTGGAGCTGACGCAGGGAAGCACACCTGCAGCAGCAAAAGCGATGAAGGACGGCGAAAAGAAAGACCGGATGGTAAAGCGGCGCAAGAAAAATGCGCAGGAAGAGGCAGAAGAGAACGAGCTGACTGAGATGGATGCAGAGCCGGAAGAAAATGCCGTTCCGACAAGTGAGGATGAAAAGGAGGATCTCGAAAATGACAGCAATTTATAAACGAGAATTAAAATCCTATTTTCAATCAATGACAGGCTATGTCCTGATCGCCTTCCTTGTGATCTTCACGGGAATCTATTTTATGGCGTACAACTTAAATTCGGGATATCCCTATTTTTCATATGTTCTGATGAATATCAACTACGTGTTGATCATCATTATCCCGATGCTCACCATGCGTTCCTTTGCGGAGGAACGGAAGAACAAGACAGACCAGCTTCTGCTTGCCGCACCGGTAAAATTATTTGATATCGTGATGGGGAAATACCTTGCGATGGTGACGGTATTTGCGGTACCGTGCCTGATTTTTTGCATTTTCCCAATTATCATTAAGAGCTTTGGAACGGCGTATCTGAAGGTGGATTATCTGTCGATCCTGATGTTCTTCCTGCTAGGATGCGTGTATCTGGCAATCGGAATGTTTCTTTCGTCACTCACAGAAAGTCAGATCATTGCGGCAGTAACAACCTTTGGCGTTTTGCTTCTGATCTATCTCTGGGGAGGACTGATCGATTTCCTCCCGACATCAGCTACAAGCGGCATGATCGGTATTGTGGTATTCGTTACCATTGCGGCGCTGATCATTTACCGGATGACGGGAAACTGGATGATCGCAGGAATTATCGAAGCGATCGGAGTTGTTGCGGTTGTGATCGTAAGCTTTGTAAAATCTTCATTATTTGAAAATATTTTGGTCAACATCATGAAGAAGCTGTATCTTGCAGATGTATTTGACAACGTAGCATATAACAAGCTTTTCGATGTGAGTGGGCTGATCCTGTATCTGAGTGTGGCAGGTGTATTTATCTTCCTGACCATGCAGTCCATTCAGAAAAGACGTTGGAGTTAGGAGGGAGAAGACATGGAAAAAATCAAAAAAATGTTCAGCAGCAAGTCTTCCCGGAACGGAACTTACAGCGTAGGGCTTGCAGTGATCGTGATTGCAATCGCGATCGTGATCAATCTGGTGGCAGGACAGCTTCCGGAAAAAGTAAGAAATATTGATATCAGCAGCAACAATCTGTACGATATCAGCAGCGTGTCCACAAAAATGCTGAAGAAGCTGGATAAAAAAGTAGATTTGAAAGTGATCGCAGAACAGGATTCTGTGGATACCAGGATCAAGACTTTTGTGAAAAAATATGCGGCGCTTTCCGGCAAAGTAAAAGTGGAATGGGTGGACAGCGTACTGCATCCGTCCATTCTTCAGAAATATAATACCGATGGGAATGTAATCGTTGTGTCCTGTGATGCAACCGGAAAGTCTACAACGATTTCATTTTCAGATATTATCCAGTCCGATTATTACTCTTATTATACGACCGGAAGTGCCAGTGAAAGTTCTTTCGACGGAGAAGGACAGCTTACCAGTGCGATCAATTATGTAACCAGCGAGGAAACAAGCAAGATTTACCGGACCAGTGGTCACGGAGAATCGACATTTTCAAGTTCGGTAAGTGATCTGCTTACTAAGAATAATCTGGAGACGGAAGAAATCAACCTGAGTATGAATCCGGAAATCCCGGATGACTGTGACCTGTTGTTCCTCTATGCACCGACATCGGATATTACAGATGATGAAAAGACAATTATTGAGAAATATCTGAGTGACGGCGGAAAGGTTTATCTGATCCTTGGAGATACGACTTCAGACACACCAAATCTGGACGGAATTATGTCGGATTATGGACTGAAAAAAGTCAGCGGTTATATTGCAGATACCCAGAGATGCTACCAGGGAAATTATTATGCAATCTTCCCACAGCTTTCTCTGAGTGGTGACCTGGGAAGCGGCATCAGCAATCAAATGGTACTTCTGCTGAATTCACCTGGTATGGAGAAAACAGATACGGATAATGATAATCTGACGGTTACTCCATTTATGCAGACATCAGACAGTGGATATGCAGTGACAGAAAATGACCAGACACAGGGACAGTATATCCTGGGAGCCGTTTCTACCAATGCGATTTCTGCGGATTCTTCAGATTCGGACAGCGAGGATGAAGACGATGAGAGTGATGCAACGGATACAGACACAAAGACAGCAAGACTTACGGTGCTTGCTTCTGCATCTATGATCAGCTCGGATATCACAGATCAGCTGACGACACTGGATAACCTGACTTTGTTTGTAAATTCAGTGACAGAGAATTTTGATAATGTAAACAATGTTGCGATTGAAGCGAAGAGTCTTTCGACTGAGACCAACACACCGATGCATGCAGGTGCATTCAGCATCCTTGTGATCTTTATTATTCCGCTTGCAATTCTGATCCTTGGATTTGTGATCTGGATGAGAAGACGGAAAGCGTAAGAGGCAGGAGGAAAAAAGATGGAGAAAAAAACAAGGACAATAGGAATCCTTCTGCTCGTACTGCTTGCTCTGCTCATTACATTTTTCGGGCTGAAAAAATGGAATACATCTAAGTCAGAGGCAGAAGAGAAGAAAAAAGAAAACGCAGTGGTGCATATTTTTGAGACAGATTCGCTGGAGTCGATCGAGTATAAAGAAGCATCTGGGGAAGAAATGTCCTTTGTAAAAGAGGATGATACCTGGGAGTATGCGCCGGACACCACGATCGCACTGACGGAGAGCAGTATGCAAAATATGGAAGATGCATTTTCGGATATTCAGGCGGTAAAAGAGATCAAGAATCCGGATGACCTTTCGGACTATGGATTTGATTCACCGGAATATAATCTTACGCTGACCGGAAAGGATGGCGAGGCACATAAATTTCTAATCGGGAATGCTTCTGGCGAAAATTATTATTTCATGGAAGATGGAACAGAAAAAGTGTACACGGTATCGGCAGATCTGATTTCGGAAATGGTATGGCAGCTTGCAGATGTTGCTGAAAAGGACAGCTTTGTAACAGTTACATCCGATAACTTTGTAAAAGAGACTGTGACAAAACCGGGTGATGAGGTAAAAACCTACGAAGCGGACAATGAGGATCAGGAAGATACTGTCACAAGTATTATGACAGCACTTTCCGGATTTTATTTTACAGATTGTGCAGATTATCATGTGACGGACGCGACGCTTGGCAATTACGGGCTTGCGGAAGATCAGCGGACGAAGGTGGAGCTGACTTACAAGGATACGTCGGATGATGACAAGGAAAAGACAGTTACATTCTATGTGGGAAGCAAGGACGACAGTGCGACCTACTATTATGTACAGATGGACGGTTCACAAAGAGTAAGCCGGGTACTGATCGATACGGCAGAGAAAGCGCTTGGATGGAAAGTGGACAGTAGTGCAGAGTAAAAGAATACAAAGAGAAAATTAAATAAATCTGCTAAGAAAGGAAAAGGGATGATGTCTTTCAGGAAAGGACAGAGTCCCTTTTTTGAGTGTACGTTTTTACAAATTTATCCGCAGGAATCATTGACGCTGAAAAACCAACAGTGATACTATACAGATAATACGGAAAAATGAACGTTATACAATACGGAATGAGGAGAAACGATATGCCAATCATATACAATGAAAAAACAAGAGAGTTTCATCTCTACAACCAGGAGATCAGCTATATCATCAAGATCCTTGACAACGACCAGCCGGGACAGCTCTACTATGGAAAACGCCTGACACACAGAGAAGATTTCAGCCATCTTTTTGAATATGCGATGCGTGATATGTCACCGTATGCTTTCGAGGGAAATTCTACATTCTCACTGGAGAATATCAAGCAGGAGTATCCGACTTTCGGCTGCGGAGATATGCGTTTTCCGGCATATGAGATCGAGCGGGAGAATGGAAGCCATGTAGTCGAGTTTGTATATAAAGAGCATAAAATTTATAATGGCAAACCAAAGCTTGAAGGACTTCCGGCGACTTATGTAGAAAGTGATGATGAGGCGCAGACTCTGGAACTGGTTCTGGAGGATACAAGTATCAATACAAGAATTGTCCTTTTATATACGATCTATGAAGCATTTCCGGTGATCGCGAGAAGTGTACGTTTTGAATGTGATTCTGACGAAAAGATCACACTTCTTTCTGCAATGAGCGCCTGTGTGGATCTGCCGGACAAGGATTATGAGATGATCGATCTTGCCGGTGTGTGGGCGAGAGAGCGCCATGTGAGAAGACATAAGCTGGATTACGGTATCCAGAGTATTTACAGTATGCGCGGATGCAGCAGCTACCAGTTCAATCCGTTCCTTGCACTTGCGCGTGAAAATGCAGACGAGTTCCAGGGGCAGGTCTACGGTTTCAGTCTGGTTTACAGCGGAAATTTCCTTGCACAGACAGAGGTAGACAATTATGATACCGCCCGTGTGCTGATGGGAATCCATCCAAATGGATTTAAGTGGACACTTGAAAAAGGCGAATCCTTCCAGACACCGGAGATGGTAATGGTATATTCGGAAGCCGGACTTAACGGAATGAGCCAGACCTTTCACAAGCTGTACCGCACACGTCTGGCAAGGGGAACCTGGAGAGATAAGGTTCGCCCGATCCTGATCAACAGCTGGGAAGCATTTTATTTTGATTTTGATGCGCCAAAGCTTCTGGGACTTGCGGATGCGGCAGCAGATCTTGGAATGGAGCTTTTTGTATTGGATGACGGATGGTTTGGAAAGAGAGATGACAGTACTTCTTCCCTTGGCGACTGGTATCCGAATGAGGAAAAGCTGAAAGGAACGTTAAAGGAGCTGGCAGAAAAGATCAATGCCAAAGGTTTAAAATTCGGGCTCTGGATTGAACCGGAGATGACAAACAAAGACAGTGATCTGTACAGGGCGCATCCGGACTGGCTTCTTGCAGAACAGGGCAAGCGGATCTGCCACAGCCGGACACAGTATGTACTGGATTTTTCTAAGAAAGAGGTACGTGAATATATCGGGGACATGCTGGAAAATCTTCTTGCAGAAGTGCCGGTATCTTATATCAAATGGGATATGAACCGTAAATTTTCAGAGGTGTTCTCCAATGGAAATGACAGAGAGTATCAGGGAAAGGTCTGCCACAAATATATCCTTGGTGTGTATGAACTGTATGAGCGCCTGACCAGCCGTTTTCCGCATGTATTGTTTGAATCCTGTGCAAGTGGTGGGGCAAGATTTGATCCGGGAATGCTTTACTACGCACCGCAGGGATGGACTTCGGATGATACTGACGCAATCGAACGTCTGAAAATCCAGTATGGAACTTCGATGGTTTATCCGGTAAGCTGCATGGGAAGCCATGTATCCGCATCACCGAACCACCAGACAAACCGTGTGACACCGATCGAGACAAGAGCAGATGTGGCTTACTTTGGAACTTTTGGATATGAGCTTGACCTTTTAAAGCTTGGCGAGGAAGATAAGGCAGAAATCCGCCGTCAGATCGCATTTATGAAGGAGAAGAGAGATCTGATCCAGAAAGGAACTTTCTATCGACTGAAGAGTCCGTTTGAGGGAAATGAGACCGCATGGATGATCGTATCGGAGGATCAGAAGAAGGCGCTGGTTGGTTATTACCGGGTAATGCAGCCGGTCAATGTTGGATTTAAGAGACTGAAGCTGAAAGGGCTGAAAGAAGATACCTGTTATAAGGTCAGCGGATATGCTTATGACTGCTATGGCGATGAGCTGATGCAAGTCGGAATGATCCTGTCCGATTCTGCGTCCGGTGTATGGAAGAAGGGCGTGAATGATAAGGGAGATTTCCAGGCGGAAGTGTTTGAGATTGTGGCTGTGTAAGCCGGAATATATGGAAAGGACGAAATGGGAGAACCGTTTCGTCCTCTTGCGTTTTTGGAAGAAAAATTATATGATGTTTCTAAAAGACTTAAAGAGGTTTAAAATGGAACGACTATACGATAAATTAAAAGCATATTCCGAGAGCGATTTTTACGCATTTCACATGCCGGGACATAAGAGAAACAAGACACTTCTTGGAATTGAACTCCCATACGATCTGGATATCACGGAAATCGATGGTTTCGATGATCTGCATCACGCAGATGGTATTTTAAAAGAAGAGCAGGAAAGAGCCGCAAGGGTATTTGGGGCAGAGGAAAGTCATTTTCTGGTAAATGGAAGTACTGCCGGAATTTTAAGTGCAGTGATGGGATGTACGCACCGGGGAGATAAGATTCTGGTGGCACGCCATTGTCACAAATCCATTTACCATGCAATTTATATGAATGGTCTTGTACCGCGCTATGTGTATCCGGAATTTGATATTTCCATGCATATGAACGGGGAGATCAGCAAAGAAGATGTGGCAAAAGCACTTGCTGCAGAGCCGGATATCAAAGCCGTTGTGATCGTATCGCCAAATTATGATGGCGTGGTATCGGATGTGAAAGGAATTGCAGAAGTGGCACATTCGTATAGGATTCCACTGATCGTAGATGAAGCACATGGACCGCATTTCGGATTTCATCCGGCATTTCCGGGGCGCGCAAATGATCTGGGAGCAGATGTGGTGATCAACAGTCTGCACAAGACACTGCCGTCTCTTACACAGACTGCAATCCTGCATATCAACGGAAAGCTTGCCAATCGAAGAAGAATTAAGAAATATCTGGATATGTTGCAGAGCAGCAGTCCGTCGTATATTTTCATGGCAAGCCTGGATGCCTGCGTGGATTTCCTGGATGGAAAATGTGAGGAAGCATTTGAACTTTATGTAGAGAGGCTGCAAAAGTTCAGAGAAGAACTGAAGCCATTACAGCATTTACAGATTCTCCGTACAGAACATTATGATATTTCCAAAGTTGTGATTTCCACAGCAAATGCAAATATTACAAGTCCGGAGCTTGCGGACCGGCTGCGAAAAGAATATCATCTGGAAATGGAAATGACCGGAGGAACCTATGTACTTGCGATGACGACTGTGGCAGATACGCAGGAAGGACTGGACAGGTTAAAATCTGCGTTACTGGAAATAGACGATCAGCTGGAAGCAAAAACAGCCGTTTCCGGAAGCATAGAGATTTCCGGAGAGCTTCCTAGACTGGAGCAGTATTTTACACCGCAGGAGGCAGCAGAACGGGAAGAAGACGGAGAAGCAGAAGAGATTCCGTGGAAAGAAAGTGAAGGACACATTTCTCTGGAATACGCATATCTCTACCCACCGGGAAGCCCGGTTATCGTACCCGGAGAGCGGATCAGCCGGGAAGCAGTAGAACTTCTTTGTTATTATGAAACACAGAATCTCCAAATAGAAGGAATACAGACGGAAGGCAAGATAAAGGTGTGGAAACATGAGTAAAATATATTATCTGATGGGAAAAAGTTCAACGGGGAAAGACACAATCTACAAAGAACTGAGAAAAAGAATTCCACAGTTAAAAAATGTAACAATCTATACAACCCGTCCACGGCGTGAGGGAGAAAAAGAAGGCGAAGAATATTTTTTTACAGACGAAACTGAACTTGAAAAGTTCAAAACAGAAAGTCGATTGATCGAAGAACGTGCTTACAATACAGTTTATGGTATCTGGCACTATTTCACCGCTGATGACGGGCAGTTCAATTTTGAACAAAAAAATCAGGATTATCTCATGATCGGAACCCTTGAATCCTATGAAAAATTGAAAACCTATTTTGGAAACGAAAAAGTAGTTCCACTTTACATCGAGGTAGAAGACGGAGAGCGCTTAACCCGCGCCCTCGCCCGTGAGAAAACCCAGAAAGAACCCAAATACGCCGAAATGTGCCGCCGTTTTCTCGCCGATTCCAAAGATTTCTCCGAAGAAAACCTCGCCCACGCCGGAATCACAGAACGCTACGAAAACACAGACCTTGAAGACGTACTTGAGAAAATCTGTAAAAAGATACTTGAACAGTAGAGATTTCAACACCCAAGCGAGACAGGCTCCGCCTGTCCAGGTGAATCCTGCATTGAGAAATTCTTGAAACTTAAATAAGATTTTATAATGTAGTGGAGTTAAGACACAGAAAAAGACAAAAATTATCCTCTGGATCTGCGAATTTTGCACTATGGAACCGAGACTTAATCAATTGTGGAAGCCATTGCTGACACAATTGATGCTTTCAAAGGCTCGGTGGAATGGTTAGTGCAACTGAGCATAGCCAGAGGATAATTTTTGTCTTTTTTGTCTCTTTTACTACTACACGTATGACTCTAATTCAAGAAGTTCTCAATAATCACCCCTTCTGCTTCCTCTTCCGTCATTCCAAGAGTCCGCAGCTTGATCAACTGCTCATCATTGATCCTTCCGATCGCAGCTTCGTGGATAATAGCCGCATCCACATGCTTCGCATTGATCTCAGGAATTGAACTTACTTCTGCATGATCCATGATAATAGAATCACACTGAACATGTGCATGGCAACGGTTCTTTCCGACAGCCCTCGGATGGAAGACCTGTCTGGATTCGCCTTTTGCGACCGAACGGGATACGATCTGCGCAGAGCTGCCTTCTCCGAGCAGTTCCACCATCATATTTGAAGTAGCTTCCTGTTTTCCATGTGTCATCAGTTTTTCAATGACATAAAGCTTGGAACCGGCTTCCAGATGTACATTATTTTCACGAACCGTAGAATCGACTCCTTTGATCTGAGCAGTATCCAGCGTAAATACAGAATTTTCACCAAGATAAACTTCGGTAACAGGATTGAGTACACGGGCTCCGGTGCCTTCTCCCTCTCCGTAATGCTTTTCTACATAGCGTACATTTGCATTTTTTTCCACATGGAAAGTATGAATACCATTATGGCGGCTTTCGTTACATCCGCTGTTGT
>OKUC01000889.1_pt1 | contig 12628 bp, 11 predicted proteins | sample 1606761 | NCBI WGS metagenome assembly OKUC01 (sample SAMEA3882542, study PRJEB24775) | human gut metagenome | biome: human-associated habitat; feature: intestine environment; material: feces | place: Netherlands | collected 2009/2010 | reverse complement strand
ATAAAAAAATATAAGAAGAAAATATGCGCGATTTTTTGCAAAAAAGTGATCGAGCAACAGGGAAGAGAGATTGTATCAGAACAGGGAAAAGAAGAGGTCAATCTGGTGTGCTATCGAACCGGGCGATCAGATTCTTCTGGAGGCTGTAACAGCAGAAAATCCCCCGGTATCGGACGACATTCCGCTTACCGGGGGATTTTTCTGTAGTGATCTGTTTATTTCTCCAGCAGTTTCAGAATATTTTCCTTACTGTCCACGCCGACGCTGGTAGCTGTCAGCTCGCCGTTTTTAAATACCAGAACGGTAGGAATGCTCATCACGCGGTACTTTCTTGCTAGATCCGGGTTTTCGTCTACGTTGACTTTGCCTACTTTGATTTTGCCTTCATTTTCCGAAGCAATCTCTTCGATCACGGGGGCAAGCATACGGCACGGCATGCACCAGGTAGCCCAGAAATCAACCAGCACCGGTACATCGGAGCCGAGCACTTCTGTTTCAAAATTGTCTGTTGTAAATGTATATTCCATAGTACTATGACCTCCTGTATTTTTATGATAATAGGATACCACATCTGCCGGGAAAGATTCTGTGATTAAGTCACAAACACAAATCTGAAGAAAATATGACGGTATTTTCGTGAATTTTCTGTAAAATTTTAGAAATCAAACTGATTACAAAAGACAAAAGGCGTGGTATAATGAGCCCAAACGGGCAGACAGGGAAATGTCTGTGAAAAAGAGGGTTTATCGTGGGAAAACTGTAAGAAAGAATGAAGAGATGAGGTGTACTATGAAAGGAAGAATGCTGTTTATCTTCAATCCGCGATCCGGAAAAGGGCAGATCCGCAACAAACTGATGGACATCATCGATGTTTTTGTCAAGGGCGGCTATGAAGTAGTGGTGCATCCGACCCAGGGGGTGAAGGATGCGGAAAAAATGGCAAAGAGCATGGCTGAAGAGGTCGATCTGATTGTGTGCAGCGGCGGAGACGGAACTCTTGATGAAGTGGTTACCGGTCTGATGGAAATTGGTGCGAATGTACCACTCGGTTATATTCCGGCGGGAAGTACAAACGATTTTGCAAGTAGCCTCGAGATCCCGCGGGATATGGTGAAAGCAGCGCAGGATATCGTGGACGGCCATCTGTTTTCCGTGGATGTGGGAAGCTTTAATGAAGATAATTTTATCTATGTGGCAGCTTTCGGCATGTTTACTGATGTTTCGTATGAAACAAGCCAGGATCTGAAAAATATTCTGGGACATCTTGCCTATGTGATGGAAGGCGCAAAGAGAATCTTTGATGTAAAGACCTACCATCTGTGTGTGGAAGCCAACGGAGAAGTCCATGAGGGCGATTATATCTATGGAATGATCACAAATTCCCATTCCATAGGAGGTTTTCGTAATCTGGTGGGAAACGATGTGGAGATGGATGACGGTCTGTTTGAAGTTACCCTGATCAAAAAACCGAAGAATCCTCTGGAATTAAATGAGATCATTGCCGCATTGATCAATGCGTACGATGATACCGATATGATCGATGCATTCAAAGCGGACAGCCTGTATATCCACGGAGATGAAGCGATTTCTTGGACGCTGGACGGTGAATTTGGCGGTGAGCATAAAGAGGTTAGAATAAAAAACAGAAAGCAGGCGCTTGATATTCTCATCAACTCTTGAATTTCAGAAGTTGATGGGTTATAATATACAAGAAATTAAAACGTGAACGTAGGAGGTTTGATTATGTTAGTATCAGCTACAGAAATGTTAAAAAAAGCAAAAGCAGGTCACTATGCAGTAGGACAGTTCAACATCAACAATCTTGAGTGGACAAAAGCGATTCTGCAGACTGCACAGGAATGTAATTCTCCAGTAATCCTTGGTGTATCCGAAGGTGCCGGAAAATATATGACAGGTTATAAAACTGTTGTAGGAATGGTTAACGGAATGCTGGAAGAGCTGAATATCACTGTTCCGGTTGCTCTGCATCTGGATCACGGCAGCTACGAAGGATGCCTGAAATGTGTAGAAGCAGGTTTCTCTTCTATCATGTTCGACGGTTCTCATTACCCAATCGAAGAGAACGTTGCAAAAACAAAAGAACTGGTTAAGATCGTTGCAGAACACGGAATGTCTCTGGAAGCAGAGGTTGGTTCCATCGGTGGTGAAGAAGACGGCGTTATCGGTGCCGGCGAGTGTGCAGATCCGAAGGAATGTAAAATGATCGCAGATCTGGGTGTTGATTTCCTGGCAGCAGGTATCGGTAACATCCACGGAAAATATCCGGCAAACTGGAAAGGTCTGAGTTTCGAAACTCTGGCAGCAGTTCAGGAACTGACAGGAGAACTGCCTCTGGTACTGCACGGTGGTACAGGTATCCCGGCTGATCAGATCAAAAAAGCAATCGACCTGGGCGTATCCAAAATCAACGTAAATACAGAGTGCCAGCTGGCATTTGCTGATGCTACACGTAAATACATCGAAGCTGGAAAAGACCTGGAAGGTAAAGGCTTTGACCCAAGAAAACTTCTGGCTCCGGGAGCAGAAGCAATCAAAGCTACTGTAAAAGAAAAAATGGAACTGTTCGGTTCTGTAAACAAAGCTTGAGAAATCTAATCAAAATTGGTCGGTTAGACCAGCTTTGATATACATGGTAACAAGTAGGCAGTCTGCTTATCAAAAAAGTGGACTGCCTTTTTTGAAGCTAGAGCGAGTCTGAAGAATCATTTTTGCAATCTGCAAGCCCCACTTTGCGGTATATTTTACCCTCATTCGGTTGCCGTAGCCCGCTACGCCGCCCTCATTCGGATAAAATCTCCCACAAACTGGGACTCGCAGCTCACGAAAAGCCTTTTTCAGACACGCTCTAGCAGTCGATGGGCCATGGCGGAGAACATGGCAGCGGAAAACATGGAGATGGAAATCGGGGTAAGACGGAAAGGATAGGAAAAATGAGTGAGTATGTAAACGTGGTTGAGATTTTCGGAGAAAATGTATTTAACGATGCGGTCATGCAGGCCCGCCTGCCTAAAAAAGTGTACAAAGAACTGAAACAGACGATGGAAGAGGGAAAAGAACTGACGTTGGAGATTGCTGATGTGGTCGCTCATGAGATGAAAGAATGGGCGATTGAAAAAGGCGCTACCCATTACAGTCACTGGTTCCAGCCTCTGACGGGTGTAACTGCAGAAAAGCACGATGCATTTATCACAGCACCGAAAGCAGACGGAAAGGTACTGATGAGCTTTTCAGGAAAAGAGCTGATCAAGGGTGAACCGGATGCATCTTCTTTCCCGTCCGGTGGTCTGCGTGCGACTTTTGAGGCAAGAGGATATACAGCATGGGATTGTACTTCACCGGCGTTTGTGCGCCAGGATGCTGCAGGTGCAACCCTCTGCATCCCAACAGCATTCTGTTCATATACAGGAGAAGCACTGGATCAGAAAACTCCACTGCTTCGCTCCATGGAGGCCATCAACAAAGAAGCCCTTCGTCTGATCCGATTGTTTGGCAATACTACTTCCAAAAAAGTGACCCCATCTGTTGGTGCGGAACAGGAGTATTTCCTGGTAGATGCGGCAAAATTTATGAAGAGAAAAGATCTGATTTATACCGGAAGAACACTGTTCGGCGCGATGCCTCCAAAAGGTCAGGAGTTGGATGATCATTACTTCGGAACCATCCGTCAGAAGATCGCCGGTTACATGAAAGATGTCAACGAAGAGCTGTGGAAACTGGGTGTATCTTCAAAGACCCAGCACAATGAAGTTGCGCCGGCACAGCACGAACTTGCTCCGATCTACGCACCGGCAAACATCGCCGTAGACCACAACCAGATCATCATGCAGACTCTGAAACGTGTGGCAAGAAGACACGGTCTCAAATGCATCCTGCATGAAAAACCATTTGCAGGTGTTAACGGATCCGGAAAACACGATAACTGGTCTCTGGTTACCGATGATGGTATCAATCTGTTAGAGCCGGGAAAAACACCGCATGAGAACGTACAGTTCCTTCTGGTACTGAGCTGTATCCTGAAAGCTGTAGACCGTCATGCAGATCTGTTGCGCGAATCCGCATCCGATGTCGGTAACGATCACCGTCTGGGCGCAAACGAGGCTCCGCCGGCTATCATCTCCATCTATCTGGGCGAACAGCTGGAAGATGTGGTAGAACAGTTGGTAAGCACTGGTACTGCAGATCACAGCTTAAAAGGCGGCCGTCTGATGACCGGTGTGCGTACCCTGCCGGATCTGGCAAAAGATGCTACCGACAGAAACCGCACCTCACCATTTGCTTTCACCGGAAACAAATTTGAGTTCCGTATGGTAGGTTCCCAGGATTCTGTGGCAGCACCGAATATCGTTTTGAATACCATCGTGGCAGAAGCTTTCCAGGAAGCCTGCGAGATTCTGGAAAATGCGGAAGATTTCGATGTGGCAGTTCATGATCTGATCAAGACAAACTGCGCAGAACATCAGAGAATCATCTTCAACGGAAACGGATATTCCGATGCATGGGTAGAAGAAGCAAAACGCCGTGGTCTGCCAAACATCCGCTCTATGGTAGATGCCATTCCAGCGCTGACCACAGAGAAATCCATCGCCATGTTCGAACACTTCCATGTATTTACAAAGACAGAACTGGAGTCCCGTACCGAAGTCAAATACGAGACTTACGCAAAAGAAATCAACGTGGAAGCAAGAGCCATGATCGACATTGCCGCAAAACAGATCATCCCTGCCGTGATCAAATACGCAAAGCATCTGGCTGATGCCATTATCTCCATCCAGACCATCCCGGGTATGGACGTGAGCGTGGAGACCGAACTTCTGAAAGAAACCACAAAACTCCTGAGAGAAAGCCAGACAGCCCTCAAGACCCTCCAGGAAAAAACGGAAGCCGCATCCCTGATCGAAAACAACGAGCGCCAGGCAAGATACTACCACGATGAAGTAAACACCGCCATGGAAGCTCTGCGCAAACCAATCGACCAGCTGGAAATGATCGTAGACAAAGAAATGTGGCCAATGCCATCCTACGGCGACCTGATGTTCGAAGTCTAAACAAAAAATCAAACCAATTATATAAAAATAAATGCCCGCAAGTGGAAAATCCCCTTCCACATACGGGCATTCTTACGTTGCCAAGCATACGACAAAAAGGTCCGGTGGACCTTTTTTAGTAGAACATAAAATCTGTGAGTGTATGAAAATGGCAACACTATGAGGAGAGTAAGCAATCGCTCCAAAATACGCAAATTAGTTGCTCATTTAAATCCATAATATTATGGAAAAAACGTATAACATACGACAACGCCATCCCTTCCAGTTGTCAATACCCAGCCGGAAGAAAGGGAGTCTCCAGGGGCAGAGGACACTTTGTGGGCGGTTAGGGCAAGCTTTGAAATCCGACGCTTACGCAGGCTTTCGCGAGGGTCAGCTGACCCTCGTGAACTATAGCCGAAGTTAGCGGCTAGTTCAAAGTTGCCCTGCCCACGTCCTCCGCCCCTGGAGACTCCCTTTCTTCCGGCGTCCGCATTACAACTCTCTTCCCCCATAAAAAGGAGGGTGCCAGCTACCTCCTTCCAAAGGTACCTGGCACAATTATGAAAAAGTGTTATCAAAAGTAATTCGCTTGTATCTTTCTTTTGATTTGTTATAATGTATTATATGCAACAGAAATGAAAAAATAATGATGCAAAAGTGAATGTATTTTGAAAGAAAAATGAACAAATTGTGAATAAAGGAGAAAAAACAACGATGGATGTACGAACATATCTGGAACAACAGCAAGTTCATCCCCAATTGATCCGCGCAGTAGAAGAATTCAGAAATCAGTACCCGGTAGAAGAAAAAGTAAAATACCGGGTAAGCGATCCTATGATGCCTTTCTACGGAACCGAGATTCTGGAGATGGGAATTGCCGCATTGCTGCAGAAAGAAAACCTGTTACTTTCCGGTTCCAAAGCCACCGGAAAAAATGTTCTGGCGGAAAATCTGGCATGGATCTTCCAAAGACCCACTTATAACATTTCCTTCCATGTCAACACAGGAAGCGGTGATCTGATAGGAACGGATACCTTTGAAGATAATCAGGTCAAACTGCGAAAAGGAAGCATCTATCAATGTGCGGAATACGGTGGATTTGGCATACTGGATGAAATCAATATGGCAAAAAACGATGCGGTATCTGTGTTGCATGCAACTCTGGACTATCGAAGAAGTATCGATGTGCCGGGATATGACAAGATTGAGCTGCATCCCGCGGCACGTTTTATCGGAACGATGAACTACGGCTATGCGGGGACCAAAGAACTGAACGAAGCGCTGGTATCCCGTTTTCTTGTGATTCAGATGCCGGACCAGAACGAAGAAACCCTGGAAAAAATATTTACCACTTCATTCCCGGAGGGAAAACCGGAAGCCATCGAACAGTTTATCGGACTTTTTCTGGATCTGCAAAAAAAGGCGGAGAACGGAGAAATATCCACAAAAGCTCTGGATCTTCGAGGAATCCTTGCTTCGTTGCGGGCGATCCGCCAGGGACTGAAACCGTCTCTGGCTGTGAGGATGGGTGTGATCAATAAGTGTTTTGACGGATTTGAAAAAGAGATTGTAGAAGATGTGGTCATGACCAGAATTCCGGAAGAATGGACCGCAGCGCAGGTGTTTTAGATGAACAGAGAGGAACTGGAAGAAAGACAGTTAGAGATTGCAAACAGGATGAAAAACATCATCTGGACCGTGTGCGGCGATTACACGCTTGAGGCGAAGCCGGATGTGGAAGCCTTTTTGAAATCAAAATATATTGCCCTGTACGACGGGATCAAACAGGGAGCCTTTGCAAAATATTTTGAAAAAGAAAAGCTCAGTATGTATCTGGTAAAAAAAGTCTATCTGGGTGCCCGTGAGGATGCGCTGGTGGCAATCGCGCAGCTGTGTATGGAAAAAGCGGTGGGAGACCGGATCGCCCGGGAGCGAAAAGGTGTGTCTTCGATTCAGAAAAAAGCATATGAATATGTGCTGGATCACGAGATGGATATGCTGGTGAAATCAGAGTTCGGGCGGCTGCAGCTGGCGATGATGCGGCAGGTACTGACCGGGGAAAGGCGGTGTGAAGAGAAGATCCGGAAACAGCTGGACCGGATCGAACCGCTGGAGAAGGCAGTTGATACGATGGAAGTGATCCGCACGATCGACGACTGCTATAATGCCTGGGTAGATCCTGGATTCGAACAGATACACGGTGATCTGTCCAAAGTGCTTGCTGTCACAGTGGAAGAACTGATGGAATACAGCTGGCAGGATTTTCTGACAGAAGATATGTATGAAGAAAACTTTGAAGCCTACCTGGAACAGATGAGCCAGCAGATGACTGCCACAGGACAGAATCACGCAGAAGAAAAAAAAGACGAGAAAGAAAGTTCCAAGAAGAGAAAGATCGTCCGGGTATCAGAAGAAGATCTGAAAAAAGTGTATACGTATATTGAACTGAATTTCGGGAAAACCTATCTGTCGCCGCTGGAAGAAAAAAAGATTAATTTTCAGTTATGCCGCGGTATCCATGCAGACTGTGGACTGTATTTTACGGATGGAATTCTGGCCAATCCGGTGAAGAAAAATTATCAGCTGGAGTATGCAAAAAAACAACAGGGGAAAAATAAATACGCTTATTATGACAATCACCGGACGGTAAAACAGAATATTGTGATTCTTTCCGGAATCCTGAAAAAAGCTATGGCCATGCGGCAGGAAGAGATAACAATCCTTTCCGACAGGGGAAAGATCTGCCCGGAAAGACTCTGGAAGATTGGGAGGAGCCGGGATGCCAAACTGTTTTCCCAGATCTGTCCGGCAGACGGAAGCACCTTTGTGGTGGATGTTTTGATCGATGCCAGCGGTTCCCAGAGGGTGCGGCAGGAACAGGTGGCACTGCAGGCATATATCATCATGCAGGCTTTGAGCAGCGTGCATATCCCGCATCGTGTGATGAGCTTTTGTACCTTCTGGGATCATACGATCCTGCAGCGATACCGGGAATATGATGAAGATGCATCGGCAAATGAAAAGATTTTTAATTTTACCACATCTTCCAATAACCGGGATGGACTGGCCATCCGGGCAGCTTCTCTGGGCCTCCTTGAACGGGAAGAGGAGCGTAAGATTATGATTATTCTCAGTGACGGAAGACCTTACGATGTGATTTTAAACCGCCCGAATGGGAGAAATCCCCAGCCGTATCAGGGAAAATATGCGGTGCGGGATACCGGAACAGAGGTACGACGGTTAAGAAATCTCGGAGTGTCTGTACTGGGCGTGTTCGCGGGAGAAGAGAAGGATCTGGAGGCAGAAAAAAAGATCTTTGGCCGGGACTTTGCCTATATTCGTGATATTTCCAGATTTTCCCGCATCGTTGGTAGCTATTTGAACAAACAAATAGAAGAAAATTGTTAATATTTCTCATTGAATCCGACAGAGGATTTTGTTATAGTAAGTTAGTCTGATTCTAAGCTGTTGAAGCTTTAGTAACAGTTTGGAGACTGAATATGAATCCTCTTCGTTCGGAGGATGAGACAAGGGAGAAAAGAAAAATGGACAAGAAGAACGAAAGCTTCAAGCCTTATATCAGTGCGGACAAAGTTCTTCCGGAATTTACCGTGACATCGATCCTGATGGGTATTATTCTGGCAGTGGTATTCGGCGCAGCAAACGCATACCTGGGATTAAAAGTCGGTATGACTGTATCTGCTTCCATTCCGGCAGCAGTTATTTCCCTGGGTGTGATTCGTGTGATCATGAAAAAGAACTCCATTCTGGAGAGCAACATGGTCCAGACTATCGGTTCAGCCGGTGAGTCATTAGCGGCAGGTGCAATCTTCACCATGCCGGCTTTATTCCTGTGGGCAGAGGAAGGAAAAATTGCTATGCCCGGTTACCTGGAGATTACCCTGATCGCCCTGTTTGGTGGTATCCTGGGTGTTCTGTTTATGATCCCGCTGAGAAAAGCACTGATCGTAGAAGAACACGGAATCCTGCCGTATCCGGAAGGAATGGCATGTGCAGAAGTTCTGCTGGCAGGTGAAGAGGGAGGTTCTAACGCTTCTACCGTATTTGCAGGTATGGGACTTGGTGCTGCATTCAAATTTATCGTAGACGGACTGAAAATTGTTCCGTCCGATATTGCAACTCCGAATATCAAAGGATATGCAGGCCAGATCGGTGTGGAGATCTACCCGGCACTGATCGGTGTTGGTTACATCTGTGGACCATCCATTTCCTCCTATATGTTTGCCGGCGGTATCATTGCATGGCTGGTTCTGATTCCGGCAGTTGTTTTCTTCGGTGGAAGCATCGATTTTGCCACACTTGGTAACACCGGTCTGGCAGGTCAGACTATCGCAGAAGTTTACGAAGCAAACGGAGCAAGTGCTATCTGGTCTAACGTTATCAAATACGTGGGTGCCGGTGCAATCGCTACCGGTGGTGTGATCAGCCTTCTGAAATCTCTGCCACTGATCATAAAAACATTTGCCGGAGCAATGAAGAGTCTGAAAAATACATCCGGCGGAACAAATGTCCGTACTGACCGTGACCTGAAGATGCCGGTTGTTCTCGGAATCATTCTGATCGTGATCATCCTGATCTGGCTGGTACCGTCTGTACCGGTAAGCCTTCTGGGTGCATTCCTGATCGCAATCTTTGGCTTCTTCTTCGCAACCGTATCTTCCAGAATGGTTGGTCTGATCGGAAGTTCCAACAACCCGGTTTCAGGTATGGCGATCGCAACTTTGCTGATTTCCACATTTGTACTGAAAGCTACCGGTAACACCGGTATGGCAGGTATGACCGGTGCTATCGCAATCGGTTCTATCATCTGTGTCATCGCAGCGATCGCAGGTGATACTTCTCAGGACTTAAAGACCGGATTTATCGTAGGTGCGACTCCTGCAAAACAGCAGGTAGGTGAGCTGATCGGTGTTGTTGCTTCCGGTTTTGCAATTGCAGGCGTTATGTCTCTGTTAAACAAAGCATGGGGCTTTGGTTCCGCAGAGATCCCTGCACCACAGGCTACTCTGATGAAAATGATCGTGGAAGGTATCATGGATGCAAAACTCCCGTGGGTACTGGTATTCATGGGTGTATTCCTGGCTCTGGCTCTGGAAGTACTTCGTGTACCGGTTATGCCGTTTGCCATCGGTCTGTATCTGCCGATCTACCTGTCCTGCGGTATTATGGTAGGTGGTGTGGTTCGTCTGTTCCTGGATAAGAAGAAAGAAGCAGAAGCGAAGAAGAAAGAAATGATCAGCAACGGTACGTTGTACTGTGCCGGTATGATCGCCGGCGAAGGTCTGGTTGGTATCCTGATGGCAGTTCTTGCTATCATTAAAGTGGGTGACAACAGTATCGGTGCTATCATCGGTGGTCTGTTCAATCTGTCTGGTGCAGCAGGAAACATTGTCGGACTGATCGTACTGGCTCTGATGATCCTGAGTCTGCTGAAATTCTCTGTATGGAGTAAGACAAAAAGCAAATAATGAGAGATAAAAGAAATTATCTGGATTTTGTTCCTGTAAAGAATCCACAGCTTCCCTGGCAGGAGGATGAAGGGGCAATCGTCACGGTGGAGGTTACTCACCGTGGCCTTGCCGCCAAAGTGGCACAGATTGCTTTCAACCGCCCAAAGGTAAGCCATATTCACATGGATGCATTCGGAAGTTTTATCTGGAAAGAAATTGACGGAGAACAGAACATCTATGAGATCGGACAGAAAGTGAAAGAACATTTCGGCAAAGAGGCAGAACCTCTTTATGAACGGCTGACAACGTTTTTTCGCATTCTGGCAGAGAACAAATATATCACTTATAAAAAATAACTGAAATTGGTTCACTGAATCATTACTATGCAAAATAATGAAAAACTGTATTTCGGGTAGAATAACCGGGAGGACAGAGCTTTCAGACAGCGGGCATAATGTGGTTCAGTGGACCAATTTTGGTTTTCAGGATACTTTTTTGAGGTAAAGAAAAGGCGTGGTGAAGAAATGAAGAGTATGATCAAACAAAAACCATGGATCAGAGATTATCTGCTGATTTTTATCGGTACGGCACTTATGTCGATCGCATTGAAATCCGCATTTGATACCAACGGGATCGTAGACGGAGGGTTCAGCGGCATCGCAATTATTGTAAAATCGGTGACGGAACCGCTGCTTCCGGGTGGTATTCCGCTGGGGGTGACCAACCTGTTGCTGAATATCCCCATGTTTTTCCTTGGTATCAAAATTATGGGCTTCGGCTTTATGGCAAAAACCATCTGGGGTACGGTCAGTCTGTCTTTCTGGCTGACCGTGATCCCGGTGATTCCACTGGTGGAGGGGGATATGGTGCTTGCAGTATTGATCGGTGGTGTTATCCAGGGAACCGGTATCGGTCTGGTATTTTTAGGGCGTGGAACCACCGGGGGAACGGATCTGGTGGCATCTCTGATACACCGGTATGTAAAACACATCTCGATTGCGCGGATCATGCAGGTGATCGACGGGATGATAGTGGTGATCGGAGCCTTTGTTTTCGGACCGACCAAAGCAATGTATGCCATCGTGGCAATTTATATCGTGGGAAAAGTAACCGACGGTCTTCAGGAAGGACTGAATTATGCGAAAGCAGTATATATTATTACGGATCATCAGGAAGAGGTATCGAGAAGAATTCTCGAAGATCTGGACCGTGGGGTGACCGGCGTCCATGCACAGGGTATGTATGCCGGTACAGAACGGCTGATGCTTTTTTCCGTTGTAGGTAAAAAACAGATCGTGCAGCTGAAAGAAGTGGTTGCACAGGTGGATCCGAAAGCATTCATGATCGTTACAGATGCCAGGGAGGTTCTGGGAGAAGGATTTCAGGAATATAAGGTGTGAACAAAATGTGAAAATCTGCTGTGATTGTTACTTTTTCATGTTTTTCTCTTTATTTTTTGTATATTTTATATTAGAATATGATTTAAGAGACTTTGCTTATCAGGGGTGGATAGCAGATTCTAAATAAACTATGTACTGAAAGAGGGTATGATTATGATTTCAAATCAGATACTGCAAAACACACTGGATGGTTTGAAAAATATTTCCAGAAGTGATTTCTGTGTGGCCGATACAGAGGGGAAAATCCTGGCATTCACAGCACAGAATCCGGAAATAAGCAGCAGTGATATTTTAGGATTTGCCGCGTCTCCTGCGGATAGTCAGGTGGTACAGGAAAACCAGTTTTTCAAAGTATATGATGAAAATCGGCTGGAATATGTACTGGTTGTCAGCGGGGGTAGTGAAGATACTTATATGATCGGTCAGATGGCAGCATTTCAGATCCAGAATCTGTTGGTGGCCTACAAAGAGCGCTTTGATAAAGACAATTTTATCAAAAATCTGTTACTGGATAACCTGCTTCTGGTGGATATTTATAACAGAGCAAAAAAACTGCACATTGATGTGGAAACAAAACGTGTGGTGTTTATCCTGGAAACCGGTCAGGGAAAAGATTATACGGCTCTTGAAAATGTAAAAAATATTTTTCAGGGGAAAAAGGGTGATTTTATCACCGCTGTGGATGAGAAGAGTATTATCGTGGTGAAGG
>OKUC01000886.1_pt1 | contig 12637 bp, 10 predicted proteins | sample 1606761 | NCBI WGS metagenome assembly OKUC01 (sample SAMEA3882542, study PRJEB24775) | human gut metagenome | biome: human-associated habitat; feature: intestine environment; material: feces | place: Netherlands | collected 2009/2010 | reverse complement strand
TAGTGAAGGTGATGATAAGAATAAGGAGCATCATACTCAGCAGTATAGTATAAAAAATAGTCTGGCGGTAGCTGAAGACATTGGATGTATTTGAAATGGTGGCAACACGCCAGCCAGTTGTATCTGACACATTGGTAAGGGTGTATACATATTGTTTATCCGATATGGCAGAGGCCGTGGTATTTTTTAATTGATTCTTTAAAGGGAAGCTATCGCAGATATCAGTCCCTATTAAATCCTTTTGTTCACAAAACACAATGTGATCATTCTGGTCTAAAAGATAACAGTCCCCTGTATTTTCAACATAATTCCGACTGCATAATTCAGCAAAAGCAGAGGCCTTAATATTAATATAAAAAGCCCCATAGAGAGAATTTTCGGTTTTGAAATGATTATTAAACCCGATTCCGTAAGTGACAATATAATCATCATGGGGCTGTACCAGCATATTACTTTTTTAATTCCGCTTATGAAAGGAACACCGTCCGTTGCCTGCAGTTTTGAGAAATCAGTATCATGGGCATTAAAGCTGTAATAACTGTCTTTATAAAGTGCATAGGTATCACTGATGGCGTAATAGTCCTTTTCAGATGTGTCGTATATTAAAGAAGACTCGATATCGGGATTTGGTAGCATGATTTCACGGAACAGAAACATCTGAATAGAATATTTGTCCTTTGATTTTTTAGTTATTGACAGATTAGTATAATCTTTCCTCAGAAGAGAAGATATCTCTATGGTGTTCAGCGGTTTTTTTGCTATAGTTTCAATGTTGGAAAAATAGCGCTCTATGCCGTTTAGAACCTGAGAGGCATTTTTAGCTTTTGTGTCTAAAACAATATCTTCTACAACGGTAAAGGCATAATGATTTAAATAGTAAATTTCCAAAAAGCTAACTGATAAGATGATAAGCATCAAAGGAAATAAAATGCGGAAACGAAGAGTCTTTGTAATACTCAGAAATTTTATATACATAGCCGCCCTCTTTTCATTCAAATGATAATTTTAGATTAACAAAATGGAGGTATTTTTTCAATGGATAAAATAAAAATTATTTTAGATACGGATATCGGGACAGATATAGATGATGCACTGGCTTTGGCATACCTGCTTATGAAACCAGAATGTGAATTAATGGGGATTACCACTGTGACAGGTGAAGCGAAAACCCGGGCAAAACTGGCAAGTGTTATATGTAAAGCCGCTAATAGAGGGGATATTCCTATTTATCCCGGAAATGAGGAATGTATTCTGATTGAACAGAAAGAAAAATTCGCGCCTCAGTCTGCGGTTCTTGAAAGCTGGCAGCACGAAGAAAAATTTCCTGAAGATCAGGCACTATCATTTATGCAGAGAACGATCAGGGAAAATCCGGGAGAAATTGTATTAGTGGGAATTTCGCCTATGGGCAATATTGCCAGGCTATTTCTTTTGGATTCGGAGATACCATCATTGCTGAAAGGTTTATACCTCATGTGCGGCAAATTCAGTGAATATGATTTTAAAAATTGGTACAGGGAAGATGATGCAGGTGACGGCGATTTTTCTGCTTTTGAGCCTCATAACATAAATAAGTTCATGGCAGGAGGTTCACTGGAAATGAATGCTTTAATCGACCCTTACGCAACAGCAGTAGTTTACCAAAATACAGGAAATATACATCGTTCTGTTGGTGTGGATATGACGCATAGAGTTACTCTGCCAATGGATGAATTTCAAAAAAGATGTGCAGAACATCCCCTGTTCCGCCCGATTTTGGATATGGCAGGTGTTTGGTTCAGGACAAAAGATGAGGTATGTTTTCATGACCCATTGGCAGTAGTCAGTATTTTTAATGATAGTGTCTGCAAATTTGTACGTGGAAATGTATCTGTTGAATTAGGCAGCAAATCTTTGATGGGATATACTTTGTTTGAAGAAAATTTGAATGGAAAGCATGAGATTGCCTGCAGCGTTAATACAGAAGCATTTTTTGATGAATATTTTTCAGTGTTTCAATAATGGTAATATATGTAAAATGAACTTTTTTATAGAATTTCTCATATCCTTTAGCTATAATTAGAGAATAGACATACAAAGGCCTGGAGGAATAATATGAAGGAGAAATCAGACATAGTGTACGATACAACGGTAGTTATCGCTGAAGATGAATTGTTGGTAAGAATTGGAATTAAGTCAAGTGTTGATTGGGAAAAAAATGGCTTTAAGCTTCTCGGGGAAGCAGCAGACGGCAATGAAGCCATACAGATGGTGAGAAAATTCTTACCTCACATTTTACTGCTTGACATTAAAATGCCAGGAATGTCTGGCCTGGATATACTTAAGATTATACAATTAGAGAAAATTCCTACCAAAGTAATCATAATAAGCGGTCTGGATGATTTCATGTCTGTAAAAAGCGCTATGCAGTCAGGCGCATATGACTATATTCATAAGCCAAGGATGGGATATGAGGATTTACTAAAAATTATGCTTCAAATTCAACAGGACTGCAGAAAAGAAGAGAGAAAATCTCTGTTACAGGAAGAGGTTAGTCCGGAAGTTCTGTTTTTACAGAAAATAGCAGGCGATGAGAAACCAAATGAACAGGAAATATTTTCATCAGAAACAAAAAAGCTATTTGAAGAACGTAGTTTTTGTTTCATATACAGTTCGCTGGTGGGGGTAGCCAGGAAGAAGCAGCAGAAGGTAAATTTTGATGAAAAGGTGTTGTACAAAACAACAGAAAATCTGATAACAGAATTTTGCAGTCAGAGAAAAAATATCTGGTTTATTGTGCCAAAGCAGGGAAGATATTTTTTCCTGCTTACAACAGGATTTTATGATGGTGCTTTTATCGAAAGAAAAGCAGAGGAAACGGCCATTGCGCTTCGGTCTATGGTGAAAAGATTTATAAATATGGATTTGGTATCGGGAATAAGTTCATGGCAAAATCAACCAGACAAGATTTTGGAAACCTGCGGACAGGCGCACACTGCATACGAAGCTGCGTTTTTTTATAATTCGGGAATTCAAAAATATAGTAGTATCAGATTTGCGGATGAGGAGGAAATGAAAGAATGCAGCCGTTTGGCGGAATCTATGGGGTTGTCTGACGGAATTGACAATATAGGAATACATATAGAGAAGTTTTCTATGTTGTGCAGGATTCTTGGGAAAGCGTTCTGTATGAGCAGGCGGCAGTTGATTTATCATCTGCAGAATATGATGTATCAAATCTCAGAGCAGGATGTGGTCCTTTGTGAAGAATGGTATGAAAAGCTGTATGCCTGTAATAACCTGGAAGACTTAGAAGAAGTATATACTTTATGTCTGAAGGATTATAGACATCAAAGGGGAAGAAGGTACGGAAATACAGTAGGGATGATTGCAGAATATCTGCAGAAAAATTATAGTTCAGATATTTCCCTTGCTCTTTTGTCCAGAGTATTTCATCTGAATGAACATTATATAAGCAGGGTATTTAAGGAGGAAACAGGTGAAAACTTTCTTTCATATCTAAATAGAATTAGGATTGAAGAAGCCAAAAAACTTTTGTTGGAGTCTGATAAAAAGATATATGAGATTGCTGAGGAGACTGGGTTCCAGAGTTCTGTTAACTTTAATTATGTTTTTAAGCGTTTTGCGGGAATATCTCCGAAAATGTTTCGGGAACAGTTTGGAAAGAAATGAGGTGGACAGTAATGAAATTACAGCATGGAATTTATTATGCATATTGGGAAAAGGAATGGAGCGGCGATTATTTATATTATATCGAAAAAGCCGCAGAATTAGGTTTCGATATTTTGGAAATTGCTGCGGGACCTTTAGCTGAATATACCTCCGGGTATATGAAAAAAATTAAAAATAAAGCGAAAATGTGCGGTATTCGTATAACAGCAGGACATGGGCCTTTAAAAACACAGGATATCAGCTCTGGTGATAAGAATATAAGAGCCAAAGCGCTGGAATTTTATAAAAAACTTTTCAATAACATGGCTGAGATGGATATCAATCTTATAGGGGGAGCGTTATATTCATATTGGCCCGTTGATTACAGCCTTCCGTTTTCCAAGGAAGAAACATGGAAAAGAAGTGTGGAAGGAGTTGGTTTAATGGGTGAGACAGCTAAAGTGTATGGGATAACATTGTGTATGGAAGTGCTGAACCGGTTTGAGAATTATCTTATTAATACGGCCTGTGAAGGAAAAAAGTTTGTGGAAGAAATAAATATGGATAATGTAAAACTTATGTTGGATACCTTTCATATGAATATAGAAGAGGTGAGCATGGGTGAAGCTATCCGCACATCGGGCCAATGGCTGGGGCATTTTCATACTGGTGAATGCAACCGAATGGTGCCTGGTAAAGGAAGGATGCCCTGGAGGGAGATACGTGAGGCACTTGAAGATATTCGGTATCATGGCGCTGCAGTTATGGAGCCTTTTGTACAGATGGGTGGAACTGTCGGAAAGGATATAAAAATCTGGAGAAATATGTATAATTGTGTAACAGAAGAAATGCTTGACCTTGATGCCCGGGAGGCATTGACATTTCAAAGATATATGCTGGATTATGACTGAAGCTGATAAATATCTTGCAATCTGTCTCCGAATCCGCTACAAAAGGAGAAACCATGAAAAGAGCAGGAAAATTAGCATTACTTCTCTTTGCACTTACCCTGACTACTGTACTTGGCGGATGCCAGGACAAAAAGGAAAGCGGTAAAGAGTTCGCAAACAACGAAAGTTCCACAGAAACAAAAGCGGAACCAACCATGGGAGGTTCCATTGTAGTAGGAATTACTTAGGACCTTGAGGATAGTCTTGACCCACACAAATCGGTAGCGGCAGGAACGAAAGAAGTCCTATTCAATATTTATGAAGGGCTGGTAAAGCCTGATGAACAGGGAAACTATATCGATGCGGTAGCCCAGTCGCACACCATTTCGGAAGACGGCAAGACTTACACCTTTACTTTGCGTGAAGGGGTAAAATTCCACAATGGGGCGGATGTTACCGTAGAAGACGTTAAATACTCGATTGAGAGATGCGCCGGTATCACGGATGGAACAGAGCCGTTGATAGCGGCGTTTTCTAATGTGGATAATGTCCGGACTCCTGATGAGAAAACGGTGGTGATCAATCTGAAAGAGGCGGATACGGAATTTCTGGCGTACCTGATAGTAGCCGTAGTGCCAAAGGACGGGGCAGATCTGGATACACAGCCTGTGGGAACCGATCCCTTTATGTATGAGTCACGTTCACCTCAGGAGAATATTAAGGTGAAAAAGTTCGCAGACTACTGGGACAAGGGACATCAGGCTTATCTGGATGAAGTGACTTTTAAAGTTGTAGCAGACAGCAACGCCATTGTGACAGGATTAAAAGGCGGCTCTATTGACATGTTTGCAAGACTGGATTCCACCCAGACGGGCCAGCTTGATGAAAAGGACTTTACCATCTATGAGGGCGGCATGAATCTGGTGCAGGCTTTGTATCTGAACAATGCAGAGGAGCCTTTTAACGATGTAAAGGTTCGTCAGGCACTCTGTTATGCAGTAAACCGCCAGGATGTGCTGGACATGATAGCTGACGGTAAAGAAACTATCATCGGCAGCAGTATGTTTCCGGCCTTTGAAAAGTATTATATGCCCGAACTGGCTGACAAATACAGCCAGGATACAGCTAAGGCAAAGGAACTGCTTGCAGAGGTGGGATTTCCGGATGGATTTGATATGACTATCACAGTGCCCTCCAATTATCAGTAGCATGTGGATACTGCCCAGATTCTGGTAGAACAGTTAAAACAGATTGGCGTCAATGCAAAAATCCAGCTTGTTGAGTGGGACAGCTGGCTCAGCGATGTCTACACAGACAGAAAGTTCCAGTCTACTGTGGTTGGTGTGGATGCCGTCTATTTAAGCGGCCGGGCACTGCTGGAGCGGTTTACCTCGGATGCCTCCAAGAACTTTATCAACTTCAATAACGAAGAATATGATAAACTCTACGAGCAGGTGCAGAAGAGCATTGATGACACAGAACAGGTTGAACTTTACAAGAAAATGGAAACAATTCTGGCAGATGATGCCGCCAATGTCTATATCCAGGATATGGCCAGTGAAGTGGTGCTTAGAAAGAATTTTGGCGGATATGTATTCTATCCCCTTTATGTACTGGATATGGCAAAGATTTACCAGACAAAATGAGCCGGGTAACTGCCCGGTGGAAGAGGAGAAGGATAGAATGAAATATACGATAAAAAAATAGGAACTCTCATTATTACGCCTAAATTATTCATGGAACAATATCTGAACTGATAACTGTACCATGAAATTAAAAATGCTCCATGCAGTCATAACATCGCTCAATTTCTCTGTCAAAAGGGCGCAAAGTCCCTATCGCAGAGTTCAGAGCAATTGTTAAACTGTTAAGGTTCGTTAATAGGTGCTATTCCAGCTGTACATTTAGCTTGCCGATATTAAAAATTGTCTTATAGAATTCACTCTTAAAGGGCAACTACTGCAAAGCTTGAATGTGATATATCTTGCTGAACGAACTACTTTTACAGCAATCTTCAGCAGTTTTAAACGGACGGTATCAATACGTTACTTTCGCATATTTGCTGATAACGCCAATCGTCTAAACCAATTAAATATGTTATACGCAAGAGCGTGTACTTGAAGTCTGTTGGCATTTAGAATTCGGGTATGACTGCTTACGGAAGTAAAATCTCAAAACCAGATTTACTCTCTTTGATAAAGTTTTCCATCAGTCCTCGCTTACAGTAAAATTTGATAAGATACTCTGGTGATGAATCCATGTTTGTGACAATGAATGTGTACATGTAAACCATCTGGTTTTCCGGCTTTTCAACCTTGCATACTACACGTCTTTCATAAGGCCATGGACCAGCTTTGTACATGAATTCACCATAAACTACTGCATAATCGACTTTGTTATTTCTAGTGATTTCATCAAGCTCATCCACAAGATGGGATGTTTTTCCACGGAGAATACCATTCTCCTTCAGCCGGATTACATAACAAGCGGATGGTATCCATTGCTTTGATAATGAAAGTTAAAGGCTCTGCCTTTCTGTTTACCGTATGCATCAAGAAGAGTGGAATCCAAATCCAGAATGACAGCCTGTGGCATCTGAACACTGTAAACTCTTTTTCGAAGTATTCTGCCAATTGTAAGGAATTGGTTTAAAGTATCTTCATCCATACGGTTAAAGAATCTTGATACCGTAGGTTGTGAAGCTAAAGCATCTTTATTTAGCACTGGTTTAAATACTGGATCATTTGTAAGTTCATCTGAAGCATCATCTTCAAAGTAACCTGCAATGATCATATATATCATCTGAAGGAGATTCTCCTTGTCAGTGTGATATCTAAATGATGCAGAATCATTTGTCTTAAATGAGTGACTGAAAAGTTTATCAATGCCAAGTTTGCTTACGAATTCTTTGATAAGAAGTAAGCCTGCATCGGAGGATAAATCTCCTCCATCAAAATTTATTCTGTCTATTGCTTTCTAGTGATAAGGTGTTTACAATACTCATAAAGGGCTTCTTTGGGTTATTATTTAAGATTCGACACCTTAATTTTACCACAAATGGATGCTCTTTTTTTATTCACTTGATAGGTGAAACAGCAATATTCAATTAAAATACAGTAATCATGTGGCTTTCAGCCACTTCACACGGCATAGCCGTGAATAAATATAGGTTTATTTATACTTCCGCTCTTTTAACCCTGGCATTTTATAAAACACTTCCCACCAGATACACCACAAACGCAGCCACCCAGGCGATCACACACTGTCCGATCACAACACCGACCGCCCATTTGCTTCCAAGCTCCCTCTTAATGGATGCAATTGCTGCCACACACGGCGTATACAGAAGGCAGAACACCAGAAGGCTGGCTGCCGATACCGGTGTGATACATCCAAGCAGCGCCGACGTCTGACCAAACAGTACAGACAAGGTAGATACCACGCTCTCTTTAGCCATGAATCCGGTAATCAATGCCGTAGAAATCCGCCAGTCGCCAAATCCCATCGGTGCAAAAACCGGTGCGATCACACTGGCCACCGTCGCCAGGATACTCTCCTGCGAATCACTGACGATATTCAGATGACCATCAAAGGTCTGTAAGAACCAGATCACCAGTGTTGCCATAAAGATCACAGTAAACGCACGCTGCAAAAAGTCTTTTGCCTTATCCCACAGAAGGTGTCCCACATTCTTGGCTCCCGGCATCCGGTAATTGGGCAGTTCCATCACGAACGGTACAGCATTGCCTTTAAAAAGAGTCCCACGGAATACCAGTGCCATCAGGATACCCATCAGAATACCGCCAAAATACAAAGCGATCATCACCAGTGCGCCATGCTTCGGGAAAAATGCTGCCGCAAAAAAAGCATAGATGGGAAGCTTTGCCGAACAACTCATAAACGGTGTCAGAAGAATCGTCATCTTACGGTCACGTTCCGAAGGCAACGTTCTGCTCGCCATAACTCCCGGTACTGTACATCCAAAGCCTACCAGCATCGGTACGATACTTCTTCCGGAAAGTCCGATCTTTCTGAGCAGCTTGTCCATCACAAAAGCCACCCTTGCCATATATCCGCTGTCTTCCAGCATAGATAAAAAGAAAAACAGTGTAACGATGATCGGCAGGAAACTCAGGACACTTCCCACGCCGGTAAAGATTCCATCCATTACCAGAGACCGAAGGACACTGTTGACATTCGCTGCCCCCATCCACTGATCCACCAGACCTCCCAGCGCATCGATACTTACTTCCAGGATATTCTGTAAAAAAGCACCGATCACTCCAAAAGTCAGGAAAAATACCAGCCCCATGATCCCGATAAAACACGGAATCGCCGTGTATTTTCCGGTGAGTATCTTATCGATCTTCACACTTCGCAGATGCTCTTTACTCTCCCGTGGTTTGACCACTGTCTCATCGCAGACATTTTCAATGAAATCAAATCGCATGTGCGCAATTGCCGCCGCCCGGTCAAGACCACGCTCTGTTTCCATCTGTTTCACGATATGCTCCAGCATTTCTTTTTCATTCTGATCCAGTTTCAATGCCTCGAGAATCAGCGTATCCCCTTCTGCCAGCTTCGCCGCCGCAAAACGGACAGGTATCTGTGCTGCCTTTGCATGATCTTCGATCAGATGCATGATCGCATGCAGACATCTATGTACCGCGCCACCATCTTCATTGGCATCACAGTAATCTGTCTCCCTTGGCCGTTCCTGATATTTTGCCACATGCAGAGCATGGGCTACCAGTTCATCAATACCTTCATTCTTCGCCGCCGAAATAGGAACCACAGGTATCCCCAGCATCTCTTCCATCTGATTGACCAGAATCGATCCGCCGTTTTCCCGTACCTCATCCATCATATTCAGGGCAAGCACCATCGGAATATCCAGCTCCATCAGCTGCATGGTCAGATACAGATTCCGCTCAATATTGGTAGCATCCACAATGTTGATGATTCCTTTCGGATGTTCATTCAGCACAAAATTTCTTGTAACGATCTCCTCACTGGAATATGGGGACATGGAATAGATTCCCGGAAGATCGGTCACCAGTGTGTTTTCTTTTCCCCTGATAGTTCCATCTTTTCGGTCCACCGTTACTCCCGGAAAGTTACCCACATGCTGACTGGATCCGGTCAGCTGATTAAACAGTGTGGTTTTTCCACAGTTCTGATTCCCCGCAAGTGCAAATGTCAGCACCTCTGTATCCGGCAAAGGATGTTCCGTTTCCTTCTCATGATATTTACCACCCTCTCCAAGTCCCGGATGGGGGATTACTGTTCGTTCTTTTTTTTCCGGTTTTACCTGTCCGGCATCCCGTATATTTTCAATCTCGATTTTCTCCGCATCTGCAAGACGCAGTGTCAGTTCATAACTGTGAATCCGCAGTTCCACCGGATCTCCCATGGGAGCGTACTTTACTACTGTTACCTCTCCCTGTGGAATCAGTCCCATATCCAGAAAATGCTGACGCAGCGCCCCTTCTCCGCCTACCGAGCGAATCGTTGCTGTCTTTCCTACCGGTAAATCTCTTAATGTCATGACTGCATTCCTCTTTTCTTTATTTTCTTGCTGTCATCCGTCCGAAGGTTTCCAGAATCTCAAAATCCTCCCGACAACTATGTAGATTTTATCCTTAATGATAATATTTATCAATAGAAAACCCCAAAATATCTCCAAAAAGTATCTGAACCCTCCTTATTCTTGCTTCCTTTTTTTCTTTTCTCATGATATGATTGCATATGTTATGCTGTTTGGTATCTGTGTGTCTGTTGAACAGTTGTCTTTTACCGATATTACATATGAAGGGAAGGGATTTTATGAAAAAGACACAGCTTAAAAATTCTCTGCTTCTGCTGCTGACAGCCACCATCTGGGGGGTGGCTTTCGTAGCCCAGAGTGTTGGTATGGATCACGTGGGTCCGTTTACTTTCAACGCTGTTCGAAGCATCATCGGAGGAATCGTCCTGATTCCATGCATTTTCTTTCTGGATCACAGAAAATCTGACCAAAAAGAGGAACTGCCATCGCCTCAACAACAGGCAGAACAGACCAGTACACTGATTCTCGGCGGTGTCTGCTGCGGTATTCTTCTGGCACTTGCCAGCAGTTTTCAGCAGATGGGCATCCAGTATACAACGGTCGGACGTGCAGGATTTATCACTGCCTGCTATATTGTTATCGTTCCGATTCTTGGCCATTTCTTTCTGAGGAAAAAATGCGGCGCCACCATCTGGATCGCTGTTGCACTTGCACTGGCAGGACTGTATCTACTTTGCATCACAGACGGTTTTTCCGTTGGAAAAGGGGATCTGCTGGTCATGGTATGTTCCCTGCTGTTTTCCTTACATATTCTGGTAATCGACTATTTTTCGCCCAAGGTTGACGGTGTGAAAATGTCCTGTATCCAGTTTTTTGTCTGCGGATTCTTATGTGCGATCCCGGCTGTCTTTACGGAACATATCGTATTGGCAGATATCTTTGCCGCCTGGGCACCGATTCTTTATGCCGGTGTGATGTCCTGCGGTGTTGCGTACACCCTGCAGATCATCGGACAGAAAGATATGAACCCAACTGTGGCTTCTCTGATCTTAAGTCTGGAATCCTGCATCTCGGTACTGGCAGGCTGGATCCTTCTGAACCAGAAGCTTTCCGCACGGGAGTTATCAGGATGTGTGCTGATGTTTGCAGCGATCATTCTGGCACAGCTTCCCTCCGGGAAAAAAGCATAAAATCCCGAGACATACAAGTCAAAATGCCATCACCGAAGGTGATTAGAAATGCATTTTGACTCGTAACTGTGAGGGTACTGAAGAGTCACGAAATTTGTAAATGGCAAATTGAGTAATTAAATTTCAAAAAAGGGTTGACGAATCATCTGTAACCAAGTATGATTATAAACAGATTCGCACTGCAACGCGTTGAAGTGCAAAATTCTTTATTTTTTATGGAGGCTTTTGAAATTATGGAAATGGATATGGAATTCTTACGGAAACTACCAACCCCGAAGGAGTTAAAAGAACAGTTTCCGGTAAGTGAAAAAATAGCAGCAATCAAAGAGGATCGCGACAGACAGATCCGTGAAATCTTCGAGGGAAAAGATGACCGGCTTCTGCTGATCATCGGACCTTGTTCCGCCGACAATGAAGATGCGGTGATCGATTACATCAGCCGTCTTCGTACTGTACAGGATAAGGTGGCAGATAAGATTTTTATGATTCCGCGAATTTATACCAACAAACCGAGAACCATCGGTATGGGATACAAGGGCATGCTGCATCAGCCGGATCCGGAAAAGAAAGAAGACATGTTAAAGGGTATCATCGCGATCCGTGACCTGCATACCAGAGCAGTCAATGAGACAGGATTTACCTGTGCCGATGAGATGCTGTACCCGGAAAATCACAGATATTTATCGGATCTGTTGTCTTACGTTGCCATCGGTGCCCGTTCTGTCGAAGACCAGCAGCACCGTCTGACCGCCAGCGGCGTTGGCATCCCGGCAGGTATGAAGAACCCGACCGGCGGAGATATTTCTGTCATGATGAATTCTATCATCGCCGCACAGCATGGTCATATGTTTCTGTACCGCGGCTGGGAAGTAAAAACTCCCGGTAATCCTTACGCGCATGCGATTCTGCGTGGTTATGTGGACAAATTCGGAAGAAATATGCCGAACTATCATTACGAAGATCTGCAGAATCTCCTGGAACACTATCAGGAAGTCAACGAATCCGCTCAGACAAAGCTGGTAAATCCTGCTGTTATCATAGACACCAATCATTCCAACTCCGGAAAACGGTTTGCGGAACAGATCCGTATCAGTAAGGATGTTATGCACAGCTGTAAGGTTTCAGAAGATGTTCATAAACTGGTGAAGGGACTGATGATCGAGAGTTATATCGAGGACGGTGCTCAGAAGGTGAGCGAACACTGTTATGGAAAATCGATTACGGATCCTTGTCTGGGTTGGGAGAAAACCGAGAAATTGATTTATGAACTGGCGGAGCTTTGGTAAGAGATACGTTATTTTTGCTAGAGCGTGTCTGAAAAAGGCTTTTCGTGAGCTGCGAGTCTCAGTTTGTGGGAG
>OKUC01000885.1_pt1 | contig 12645 bp, 10 predicted proteins | sample 1606761 | NCBI WGS metagenome assembly OKUC01 (sample SAMEA3882542, study PRJEB24775) | human gut metagenome | biome: human-associated habitat; feature: intestine environment; material: feces | place: Netherlands | collected 2009/2010 | reverse complement strand
GGTACTACAAAGTTAATGACCTGTCCCAGAATATTCTTTAATGGGACAACAACACTCATTACATTTTCCGGGAAAATCTGTCCAAAGATAATTCCAATAACAATACCAATCAATAATTTCACCGGAAGACTGCTAAATATTTTTTTCATACCCTACCTCACTCATTCTTCATGCTTAATAAATTTCTTCTATGTATAAATCATTCTACTTTTATCCCAATAAAGAAATTTATTAGTTGAAAATATTATGTTTATTATACAGTTATCAAATATGTTTTGTCTACTTTTATCTTAGAAAAAGGCAATTTCTTATCATAGAAAAAAGGCACATCCTTTCGGATATGCCTTAAATTCAACGTGCGCGAGAAGATTCGAACTCCCGACCTTCTGGTCCGTAGCCAGACGCTCTATCCAGCTGAGCTACGCGCACATATTATATTTGTTTGCTTCAGTTATTTATGTACCTCAGCAACGAAATTAATTATAGCGCAACGTTTTCTATCTGTCAACAACTTTTTTAAAATTTTTCAAATTATTTTTTTAAGCTCTGGTGGCCTGCAAGTCTTCCTTTTCTCTGGCCGTTTCTTTCTTCTTTTTATAATGGTATAATTATTACATATTTACAATACATTAGAAAATGAGGATTTCTTTATGACAAAAAAAGTTGCTGTAATCAATGATCTGTCCGGACTTGGACGCTGTTCCCTGACTGCTGCCATCTCCGTATTATCTGCGATGGGAATCCAGGCCTGTCCACTCCCTACCGCCATTTTAAGTTCACAAACAGAATACCCCAGCTACTACTGTTATGATTTTACCGATAAGATGGATTATTTCCGCCAGGAATGGAAGAAACTAGGCACTTCTTTTTCCGGAATCTATACCGGTTATGTTGCCAGTGTCTGCCAGATTGAACAGATCATGCACTTTCTGGATACTTTCCAGACAGCAGACACCTTTCTTCTGGTCGATCCTGTAATGGGAGACGATGGCGTTACCTATGATATGTATACTTCCGGGCTTCTGACTGCTATGAAAGAACTTGTCGCACGTGCAGATGTTATCACTCCTAACCTTACCGAATTCTGTCTGCTGACGGATATAGATTATAACAGCCTGCAGGATTCGTCTCTGTCTATACAGCAGCTCATTTCACGACTTAAGGATGCAGGGCAGACTTTGACAAAGGATCATGAAAAAAAGGTCCTCATCACTGGTATTCATTTTACTGCAGATGACGGAGTTCATAAGATTGGAAATCTTCTGCTAGATGGCTCTTCACATTTTCTTTCGGCATATCCCTGTTGCAACGGAAGTTATTCCGGTACGGGTGATCTCTTTGCTTCCTGCATCACAGGCGGACTTGCCAGAGATATTTCCCTTACGGAAATGATGCAGACCGCAGGTTCTTTTCTTGAAAAATCATTAATTGATTCTGTAGAAGAACATGTTCCGGTAAACGAAGGCGTTAATTTTGAAAAATATTTATATCTCTTGCATACATAGAACCTGCCACTGGCAACTTCTATTGCATACATTGGTATTAAAAATCACCATATATCTTTTGAAAATTTCTCTACTGAAACTCTTTCTTTTGATATATGGTGATCTTCTTTATTATTGGTATCTCAGATTGATATTTCGTTACATAATTTCTGACAACGTAATCTGTGCTCCCACAGCTTCTGCCTGTAATTTATAAACTTCCGGATAATATCTTGTCGAAAATACATATTCCCCATCATTTACAAATACTTCAACAGAGGATGTATCGGCCAGAATCTTCAGATTCTCCACTTCTTCCACTTCTACACATCTCATGCTTCTTCCTGAAGATACCGAAGTTTTATCCTGATCTGTAAAATGCATCCGGAATTTTCCATCAGCATAATCCAGGATCAGCTTCTCTGAAAGGATAACTTTAAAGCGGTTCTTTGTAATATCCGAAATCGTCATTTCATATACCGTATATCCCTCTCCTGCCAGCATACCTTTCACATCACTTACCAGATGTTTCTTCTCTTCTAGTTCTCTTATCGGACGTTGACAGATCTTGCCGTCTTTTTCAAAGATTTCTCTTGGAAATGTAAAGCAATGCTGCCATCCTGTCTGAATGGTCGGATTGCTGTATTCTTCGCAGTCCGGCATTCCCATCCAGCTGATGTGGATTCTTCTTCCGTCTTCCGTCTCAAAACTCTGCGGGGCATAATAATCAAACCCATAATCCAACAAATGATACTCTGACAACTTGTATTCTCCAAGAATATCTCCTTTTTTCTCAAAGTATCCGGACTGATAGACATTACGATCCTCCCAGATACCACCTTCCAGTCCCTGAACAGACGTGGAAAGAAGTTTCTTATCTCCGATTTTGAAATAATCCGGGCATTCCCACATATACCCGAATGGCTTTTCGGATTCCACCCGGTTTCTGAACTTCCAGTTTACTTTATCTTCAGATTCAAATACAAGTACCTGACCTACATCTTCGTTCGTTCTTGCACCCTGTACCATATAATAAGTACCATTTTCTTTCCATACCTTTGGATCTCTTACATGACAGGTCAGATCGTCCGGATAATCTAAATTTCTCATCAGTTCTTTTTTCTTTCCGAACGTCTTGCCGTCTTCCGTTATAACCAGAACGGTATTGCCCTCACGTCCGGTGCGGATGTAATCATATTCCCCGTCTTCTAATTTGACATTTCCTGTATAGTACAGATACATTTTTCCATCTTCAATAAATGCGGATCCGGAATATACTCCGTGACAGTCAAATGGCTGATCTGGATAAAGTGCGGTACCCTGATATTCCCACTTAATCATATCCTTGCTGGTATAGTGCCCCCACATCTTCACACCGCCTTCTGCATTAAACGGCGAATACTGGAAAAACGCGTGATAGATACCCTGGAACTGGCAGAGTCCATTTGGATCATTCATTCAGCCAGCCGACCGGCGGCATCAGGTGTAGTTTTTCACGAAATTTTCTATCTGATACGGATAACTCTTCTCTGGTTTTCTGGCTTTGTTCTGCTGTCTCTACTAATTTTACAAGATCTCTTGTTAATGCGTTCATAAATCAATCGTCTCCATCTATCTATAAGCATTATTTCTATACACATTATTTTATAAGTGTCATAACTTTACTTGTTGTCTTAACTTCAGCAGGTTCTGCTTTTGTTACATTTCCGAATTCATCTGTATTTGTCAGAATCATCATTGTTGTCGTCTGATATCCTGCATTCTTGATTTCCTCAAGATCCGCTTCTATCAGAATATCTCCTGCATGTACTTTGTCGCCATCAGAAACTTTCTTTGTAAATCCTTTTCCATCCATCTTTACAGTATCGATACCGATATGGATCAGAAGTTCGCCACCCGCTTCTGTTGTGATACATACGGCATGACCTGTCTCGAAGATATTCGATACTTCTCCGTCGCATGGCGCTACGATTTTTCCGTCTGCAGGCTCTACTGCAACGGTAGCTCCGAGCATCTCTGATGCGAATGTCTCATCTGCTACTTCTGCTAACGGAATCTGTGTTCCATTTACCGGGCTTGTTAATGTCTCTTCTGTTGTAGCTGCTGTTGTGTCTGCTGCTGTGTCGTCTGTTGCTACTGCGTCTGTTGTTTCCATATTTTCTACTGCTGCTGTCTCTGCTGCATCTGCGGTTGCTGCCTTTGGTTCTGCATCCTTATAGATCAGGAATGAGATCACGAATGCAACACCGACTGCGATCACCATCTCGATCAGGTACTGAAGCGGCTGATTCAGGCAGAGCAGGATACCGAAGATACCTGTTACACCAGTCCCCTTAGCTCCGAGGTGCACCAGTGATGCATATAATGCTCCACATCCTCCACCGATACATCCGGCGATGAATGGTTTGAAGAATCTTAAGTTTACACCGAAGATTGCAGGCTCTGTAATTCCCATAAATGCACTGAGTGATGATGGAAGCGCCAGAGATTTGATCTTCTTATCTTTAGACTTAATACCTACTGCAAGTGCTGCAGCTCCCTGTGCTACGTTGGCTGCACTTGCAAGTGGAAGCCAGTATGTAACACCGTATTTTGCAAGCTGTCCGATGTCAATAGCTGTATACATCTGATGAATACCGGTTACTACGGTTGGTGCATATAAACCTCCCATGATCAGGCTTCCGATTCCGAGAGGAAGCGTTAGCATCCACTGGATTGCTCCGAGAATTGCATTTTCAGCCCATACGAAGATCGGTCCTACAATTGATAATGTAAGATAACCTGTTACAAATACGCTGACCAGAGGTGTTACGAACAAGTCAAGAACTTCCGGAACGATCTTATGTAACTTCTTCTCGATCACTGCCAGAATCCATACGGCGATGATAACCGGAATGACGTGTCCCTGATATCCGACCATATCGATCTTGAACAGTCCGAAGAAGACGCTCTGTGTCTGCTGTACACCCTCTGTTGCTACAGTATAAGCATTCTGCAGTGACGGATGGATCATGATCATACCGATAACTGCACCAAGATACTGGTTCGCACCGAATGCTTTTGCAGCTGAGAATGCGATCAGGATCTGCAGGAATGTGTAAGCAATGTTACTGAACAGATTCGCAAATACATAAATCGAACTGTGTGTATTAATATGGAGGAATCCGTTGCTATTCATAAAATCAAGTGAGTTCATGATTCCCATTAAGAAACCGCTGGCTACGATGGCCGGAATGATCGGTACGAAGATATCACCAAGCAGCTTGATCGCACGCATGAACCAGTTCTGCTTCTCTGCAGCTGCCTCTTTTGCCTCTGCTTTCGAGCTTGCCGTGATACCTGCGATGTCGATGAACTCAGCAAATACTTTATTTACCGTACCGGTTCCGAGGATAATCTGAAGCTGTCCCGATGCTTCGAAGACTCCTTTTACCCCATCTACATTTTCAAGTGCTTCTTTACTTACTTTCTTATTATCTGCAATGACAAGACGAAGTCTCGTTGCACAATGTGCTGCAGATGCAATGTTCTTACTTCCGCCGACATGATCCAGGATGTCCTGTGCGGTCTTTCTGTAATCCATATTAACTCTCCTTCCTTGCTTTATGTGTAATCGTTTTCACATCTTGTGATTTTATAATAAAAAAAAAATGCCATTTGTAAAGATGGCACTTTTACTGATATTTGCTATTCGATTTTGTGCGGTTTGCACGAATTCTGTTGTTTTTGACTGATTCGGAATCTATTTACACATTTTACACACTGATTTTCTGCTCCGGCATCTCTTAGTCTTCTATATTTTCTTCCGGATCATCAATGTTAGCGAGCCGGAATCCAAGTTTGATCTCTACCGGAATGCTTTCATCCCTTTCTATTACATCCAACAGGAGTTCTGCGCCCCGGATTCCACTGGTCTTATAGCCAAAATGCACTGTTGGTATTCCACCTGTTACCGCCTTTAAAAGCTGATTATCGCCAAATCCGGTAACCTGAATCGATGTATTTTCTAATATATAACGGAATCTGGATCCTGTGTCTTCTACATTCTTCGGAATCTGACTTCCGGCATAAGTATGAATCGCTTCGATTGCCCCGGCTGCGATTGTATCAGTGGCGCATGATATGATATCGATGTCATGTTTTTCATTCAATAATTCCAGAACCTTTTCATATCCGGATTCTGTCGTGAACTCCGCCACCTTATAATATCCGTCTTTTAATTCTTTTCCCGACCTTTTCAGACCTTCCCGGAATCCATCTTCTCTGGCCGCTCCAGCTGCTTTATCTTCTCTTGATACTCCGATATATGCAATCTCTTTCCGGCTCTTTGCCGCAACCGCACATCCCATGGCCTCCCCTGCGCCGTAATCATCATGATAAATACAGTTCGCATATTTCGTATGCTGACCAATCACAACCACCGGTACTTTCGATTCTTTCAGAAATCTCCGGTGTTCCGCCGTGATCATCGTTCCCACAAGAATAATCCCGTCTACCGGATAATTCTCGAACAGACGCATATACTCTATTTCCTTCGCCGGTGTATTATCCGTTCCGTCAAGCAGCATCTGGTAATTCCGCTCCGAAAGAACCTTTTCGATTCCTGCCGTGATCCGGCTGATGGATTCTGAATTAATCTTTGGTACAACCACCCCGATCAGACACGCTTTCTTGGTTCTAAGCATACGCGCCTGCGCCGATGGCTGATAGCCGGTCTCATCAATTACTTTCTTAATCTGTTCTTTCTTCTCGTCACTGACGTATCCGCCGTTCAGGTATCTCGACACCGCTGCGTTGGATACTCCTGCCAGTTTGGCAATTTCTTTGATCGTCATATACTGTTACTCCCTCTGTTCTTCTTCACTGCAGAATATTATAGCACATTCCTTCTACAGATTTTCTTCATTCTTACTGATTAGTATTTATCTGTATTATAACTGAAAAAGCCCGCCTAAGCGAGCTTTTTGCCAGATTGCGTATTAACCTTCAAACTGACTATGGTATAACTTATGGTAAAATCCACCTTTTTTCAGCAATTCTTCATGATTGCCCTGCTCGATAATCTTACCGTCTTTCATAACTAAGATTAACGAAGCATTCCGTATCGTCGAAAGTCTGTGTGCCACGATAAAGCTTGTTCTTCCTTTCATCAGCTTATCGAATGCTTCCTGTACCTGCAGTTCGGTACGGGTATCAATACTTGATGTCGCCTCATCCAGGATCAACATCGGCGGCAGACAGAGCATGACTCTTGTGATACACAGAAGCTGCTTCTGACCCTGGCTGATACTGTCTTCGTGAAGCACCGTGTCCAGACCTTTTGGAAGTCTCCGGATGAATTCCCAGCTTCTTGCTTCCTTCGCTGCACGAATGATCTCTTCATCGGTTGCATCCGGTTTTCCAAAGCAGATGTTGTCTCTTACGGTTCCGCCCTTGATCCAGGTATCCTGCAACACCATACCAAAGCTGCTTCTAAGGGCATGTCTGGATACCTCCCGGATGTCCTTTCCATCCACCAGGATCTTTCCTTCATCTACATCATAGAATCGCATCAGCAGGTTGATAAATGTCGTCTTACCGCATCCTGTCGGACCAACGATTGCAATACGCATACCCGGTTTTACATCCAGATTGAAGTTCTCGATCAGTTCTTTTTCTTTATCATAACTAAATGCCACATCGTCGATTGTAACATTGCCATCAACTGTAGCAAATGCGCCTTCCGCATCCAATGTCTCTTCTTTCTGCTCTAACAGATCAAAGATACGGTCCGCACATGCCAGCGCATTCTGCATCTCTGTGACTACCGAACTGATATCGTTGAACGGCTTCATATACTGGTTCGCATACGCTAACAGTACAGAAAGTCCTCCGACCGTCAGCGTGCCGCCCGGTATCAGAAATGCTCCAAGTAAAGCCACTCCGGCGTAAATGATATTATTGACGAATCGTGTGGACGGGTTCGTTAAACTGCTGTAGAACACTGCTTTCTGGCTGTAGTTCTGCAGTTCTTTATTGATCTCATCAAATCTTCTGGATGATTCTTTCTCGTACCCAAATGCTTTTACTACTTTCTGTCCGCCGATCATTTCTTCAATCAGTGCGGTCTGCCGTCCTCTGGTCTCACTCTGCTTCCGGAACATCGTATAAGATCTGGAAGAAATGAATTTCGCCACTACGAAACTAAATGGTGTCAGTACGATCACCAGCAGTGTTACCCACACATTCTTAGAGAACATGAAAATCAGTGTCACAACAATCGTCACGATTCCTGAAAACAACTGTGTAAATCCCAACAACAGACCATCGGATAAGATATCTGTATCTGCAATGACACGGCTTACAATATCTCCGGTGCTGTGCTGATCCAGATAAGACAACGGCAGTACCTGGATATGACGGATTGCCTGTGAACGGATATCCTGCACGATCCGGTAAGTCATCCGGTTGTTCAACAGATTCATGAACCACGTAGCAAATGCTGATATCACGATAAAAATCAGAATCTGCTTCAGATAATACCACATCATATCAAAGTTCACCTGATGTGCCGATACAACTTCATCAATTGCATCACCGAATAAAACCGGCACATATAACTGCAATACTACAGAGATTGCAGCAAAGATTACACTGAATACAAGGAAAATCTTATACTTTCCTATGAGCTTTAATAATTTCTTCATTACTCTGCCGCTCCTTTCTCTGCTTTCTCTGTCATTTTATCCGCTTTGTCCAAATCTTTTCCGGTTTCCTTTGAAGATTTAACTGCAGCCGGACGTTCTTCCGGGAACTGTGAATAATAGATCTCCTGATAGGTCTCGCAAGTCTCCATCAGTTCTTCATGGGTTCCCTGTCCTGCCAGCTCACCGTCCTCCATAACCAGGATCTTGTCTGCCTGACGGATACCGGAAATTCTCTGAGATACCAGGAAGGTTGTCACATTGCCTTCCAGTTCACCGATTGCTTTACGAAGCGCTGCGTCTGTCGCAAAATCCAGCGCACTTAAGCTGTCGTCCAGAATCAATATCTCAGGCTTGCTGACCAGTGCACGTGCGATCGTCAGACGCTGCTTCTGTCCGCCGGACAGGTTACGTCCGTTCTGTTCTACTTCAGAATCAAGCTTTCCAAGCTTAGCTTCTACAATATCTTTTGCCTGAGCGATTGTGATTGCTTTCCACAGATCTTCATCTGAAGCCTGATCATTGCCCCACTTCAGATTATCGCGGATACTTCCTTTGAACAGGATGGAACGTTGCTGTACCACTCCGATCTCACTGCAAAGTTCTCCCTGCGGATAGTCCTTTGCATTGATACCATTTACTTTTACCGTTCCTTCCTGTGGATCATAGAATCTCGGGATCAGGCTGACCAGTGTACTCTTACCACTTCCGGTTCCTCCGATGATTCCGATCGTCTGTCCTTTCTTCGCACGGAAGGTGATGTCCGATAAGCTGGATGCTCCGGCACCTTCGTATGTGAAGGTGACGTGGTTGAATTCAACTGCCAGATTACTGTCGGCCTGATCATTCTCGCCGTCTGTCTCATATTTTCTTTGATCAGCATTTATCTGTTCATTCTTCATCTGCTCAGCCGCCACTTTGTATTCCATGCTGGACTTCACATCCAGAATACCGGCCACACGGTCTGCGCAAGCCATTGATTTGTTCAACGTAATGATCAGGGATGCCAGCTTGATCAGTTCTACGATAATCTGTGCCATATAGTTATACAGCGCTACTACCTGTCCCTGCTGCAGATTCCCGATATTGACCTGCACTCCGGCACGCGCGATCAGTAACACAGTTGCTCCGTTAATCAATACATACGTGAGCGGATTCAAAAGGGCAGAAATTCTTCCTACGAACTCATTCAATCTTGTAAGTTCTCTGTTTCCTTCTTCGAATTCTTCCACCGCCTGTTCTTCCCTGCAGAATGCACGGATGACACGGACACCTGTCAGATTCTCTCTCGTAAGTCCTGTCACACGGTCCAGACCTGCCTGTACTTTCTTGAACAGCGGAATACTGATCAGCATAATCGAAAATACAACGACAAACAGGATCGGTACTGTCACTACAAAGATCAGTGCACAGCGCACATTGATGGTAAATGCCATCACCATCGCACCGATTACGACAAACGGACTTCTAAGTAACAGACGCAGTCCCATGTTAATTCCATTCTGCACCTGGTTCACATCGTCCGTCAGTCTCGTGATCAGTGTGTCTGTTCCGAGCGTATCCAGTTCTGTAAATGACAATCCCTGGATATGGTCGAACATTGCCTGTCTGACGCTGGTCGCAAATCCAACACTTGCCTTTGCGGCAAAGAACTGTGCGGTAAAACTGCACAACAGTCCGACTGCTGCCATGAGCAGTAACACGAAAAACATTTCCACAATATATCCATAATCATTCTTCGCAACGCCCACATCAATAATCTGAGCTACCACAACCGGAACCATAAGGTCGAACACGACTTCTAATAATTTGAATAGCGGTGCCAAAATACTCTCTCTGCGGTAAGGTCTCAGAAACTTCTCAAGACGCTTCATTTCTTTCACTCCATTCCTTTTTCCGATAACTAATAAGTCATCGTTATCTACTTATTATAATATCCCTTGACTGTTTTATTATAGTCCGTTATCATTGATATGAATAATATTGTTTTTATAGCTTTGCAATACAAAAAATATATAAGGCAGGTAATCCAACATGGAACTCAGACAGTTAGAATATTTCCGCGAGATCGCATCCACCGGCAGCATCAACGAAGCTGCAAGACACTTAAATATGTCCCAGCCTCCGCTCAGCTACCAGATCCGTCAGCTGGAAAATGAATTAAATGTAAAACTTTTCGACCGCACCAGCAAGGGCGTTACTCTTACTGAAGCCGGAAAGCTTCTCTACGACCGATCCGGTAATCTGCTGGAATACGCCAGATCTACCGAGCTCGAGGTCTCGAAAACCGGGAAAAAACGGATCCTGCGTATCGGTCTGACTCCCACAACTGTAGATACCATCATGCCTTATATTTCCCAATTTTCGAAAAAAAATCCCGACGTGAACTTTGAAGTCCACGACGGGATCACTTATTCGCTTTATCAGTATCTTCTGGACGGGATCATCGATATCTCCGTTGCCAGAACACCACTGCGTCTTGACGAAGTGTCTTATATGGAATTGTGTTCTGAGCCGATGATTGCAGTATCAGCACCCAAAAATATGGTTTCAAAGACCGCTGACGTTACCACAGATACACCGCATAATTCTTCGAAACACAATGCGGTTTCTTCCTTAAAGCTCTCCGATCTTTTACATAGACCGCTGATCTTATACCGGAGATACGAAGAACTCATCATGAATACCTTTCATGCCCAGAATATGAATCCGGACATCTTCTGTGTCTGCGATGATCCCAGAGGTGCCATGCTGTGGGCGAAAGAAGATCTTGCAACTGCCATCTTTCCGCAGTCCATGGCCAGCTTGTGTGACGGACTTTGTATACAAGAATTGGATGAGCCTGATCTTATAACTAAGATACTTCTGATCTGGGCGAAGGGAAAGAAACCGGTGCCGCTGGTGCAGGAATTTCTGGATGTGTGTGGTGAGCATTAGCACATTAGAGCTTGCGGCTCACCCACCATATACCAATTATAAGATATACCGCCATCATTCCTAATATGGCAGATGTTGCAACCAGTTGATTCATATTTTCCAAAGCAACTACTAACAGCAGAAGTACAATTTCGCCACACCAATAGGACCAGATACATTTCCTTTTTCCGTAATCAGTAATCCAAGTTTTGGAATCCACGATCCAGAGTAAATTGATGAATATTCCAAAACCAATAGATACAATTAGAGAAGTGGCCGCTTCCGCTGACATATTTATCATTCCATTTTTTACAAATACAATACATAACACCAATAAATCATACGCCAATAACAATATGCCATTTCTTTTCAATGATTTGATACTTTTCTGCATATCCATCTCTCCTCTCCAAATAGAAATCTTAGATAAACCCATCTACTTCTTCCTGCAGATTTACTCCATAAGAGAATACATAGGCTAAACATAAAACAATAATTCCAAAAATGAATCCTCTCACTTCAAAATTGATATCTTTCAGTCCATTCATTTTAATCAATACTCCGCAAATATAAACGACCACATTCTGAATCGTCGGCATTACTATACTGTAAATTCCTATTTTCTTTACTCTTTCTACATTTTCTTCTGTAAACGGTGTGCCCATTTCTGGTTGTTCCTTTGTGCCTTCCAGTGACTTCAGTATTTTATGAACGTTGCGAAAAATCAGGGCCAGTAATATAGATGTTGCTCCCAACAGCAGAAGCCACACGGATACCAGATGCATCCGCATATTTCCCTTTGCATCAATCAGTGTAAAGAACATCCCGTAGGCATTCATCATGGTATCCTGTTTGATGCCGAATATAGCCCCGTTAATGTGCACGCTGTGCATAGGTATAGCCGATCCCGCCCAAAGTAATACGATACCATCGAACCAATGTAAGATTTCCAGAAATCTCATCAGACTGGTCAGTGGTTTCCGGAATTTTTCAAAACTTTTCATCTTCATATTATTCACCCTCCTCTTCATCCAGATTTCCATCAAATTTTAAAATATCACCTACATCACATTGAAGGAAATAACAGATACGATTCATCGTATGCAAACGGATACCTTTGGCTTTTCCGCTTCGGAGTACCGACAGATTGGCCTCGGTAATACCGACTTGTCTGCATAATTCTTTTGAAGTCATTCCCTTCTTTTTCAGGACTTCATCCAAGCATATACGAATTCCCATATTTCCTCCTTTCTGTGTTTGAAAATTATTGTTTTTCGATAATTTATAATTTTATTATAGCAAGAAATTATCGTTTGTCAATAATTTTTACTACGCAATATTCCAACTGTTTTTTTCGTAATTATGTGATTTTTCCAACTTTTCTTATATTTTTAACTCTAAAGAATCTTCTTTCGGCAACTACTTATAAACGCATGGCCCCAAAAAAAGATTATCCGGATAGTTCCCTTTCTCCAGATAATCTTTTCTTCTATGATTCACTATGCTGTTTTATATTCTCGCTTACTCCACTTTCGTCTTCTTCGGCAAAAACAGACTCAAAA
>OKUC01000876.1_pt1 | contig 12758 bp, 9 predicted proteins | sample 1606761 | NCBI WGS metagenome assembly OKUC01 (sample SAMEA3882542, study PRJEB24775) | human gut metagenome | biome: human-associated habitat; feature: intestine environment; material: feces | place: Netherlands | collected 2009/2010 | reverse complement strand
CCAGGTCGCGGATGCCGCCGACCATGCAAAGGCGGGTTCTCTGCGCCAGCGCGCCGACAACGAGACCTGCAAGCAGGCTGATGATGATGGGCGCATGCAGCGCGCCGGGACCAGCGCCGGCTTCACTGAAGTGGATGAACGCGGGCGCCGCCAGCAGAAGCGCCAGAACCGCAAGCGTCAGGACGGGGAAAACGCCGCCTTCCGTCTTTGTGAGCGCGTAGCTTCTTTTGAGGGAGTAGCCCTTATTGAGGAAGAACACGCCGATTAAGATACCGCAGGCAAAGCCGGCAAGACCCAGCAGCGCGTTCAGATCGCCGCCCGCAAGTCTGAGAATCATGCGGAACGGGCAGCCCAGGAACATCAGGCAGCCGATCATCACGAAAAAGCCCAGCACGAAGCGGGTCAGGGGCGCGCTGCCGCCCTTGGCGGAGAACTCACCCTTGAACAGGGCGATGCCGAAACTGCCCAGCACCAGGCCGATGATCTCCGGCCGGATATACTGCACGGCGGCGGCCCGGTGCAGGCCCAGACCGCCTGCGGTATCCCGCAGGAAGCAGGCGATGCAGAAGCCCATGTTGGCCGGGTTGCCCAGATGGGTCAGCACCACGGCGGCCAGACCGACCACCGCGCCGGCGATGACCACGATCCAACTTACTTTTTTCATGTGATTGTCTCTCCTTTGCGTTATTTCTTTTAAAGAATAGCGATGCCATTATACGACATTGTACCGGAAAAGTCAAGACCGTGACAAACTTCACTTTCTGTGGTATGATGGGTCACGAGCTGTGAGGAGGTGCCTGTATGGAGGCCATTTATCTTGACAACGCCGCCACGTCGTTCCCCAAGCCGGCGGGGGTCAGCGACCGGATGAAATACTATCTGGACTGCGTGGGAGCCAACGTGAACCGTTCCGTGTATACCGCCGCCCAGGAGGCGGGGCTGGTGACGCTGACGCTGCGGCAGCGGCTGGCCCAGCTGTTCGATTTTCCGGAGCCGCCTACCCACGTTATCCTGACGTCGGGTGCTACGGCGGGGCTGAATATGATCATTTCCGGCCTTCTCCGCCCCGGCGACCACTGTATTGTCAGCAGCATGGAGCACAACGCGGTCATGCGGCCGCTGCTGCGCCTGCCGGGGGTGGCGGTCAGCCGCGTTCCCTGTGACGCCGAGGGTTTTGCGGACCTGGACGCCCTGCCGGGGCTGTTCCGGGAGAATACGAGGCTGGTCATCATGGCCCACGGCTCCAATGTCTGCGGCGCGGTACAGGACGCGACAGCCATCGGCCGTATCTGCACGGAAAAGGGCGTGCCCTTTGCGCTGGATGCCGCCCAGACAGCGGGACACCTCCCTGTGGACTTTCAGGCTTTCGGCCTCAGTGCCATGGCGGTACCGGGCCACAAGGGGCTGCTGGGCCCCGGCGGCGTGGGCGCGCTGCTGCTGCGGGACGATTTCGCCAAAAAGCTGACGCCTCTGATCGCCGGCGGCACCGGCAGTGCCTCGGACAGCGAGTACCTGCCGCCCTATCTGCCGGACCGATTTGAGTCCGGTACAGCCAATCTCCCCGGCTGCTACGGCTGGGAGGCGGCCCTGCGCTTTATTGAGGAGACGGGCGTGGACGTTCTGCGGCAGCATGAGAGGGCGCTGTATGCCAGGTTTCTGGACGGTCTTGCGGATATTTCCGGGGTCCGACTGGTGGGTCCCCGGAATATGGACCGTCGGGTGGGCGTCATCTCCGTGGACTTCCTGCGCCGCGACAACGCCGAGATGGCCTATGCGCTGGAAGCGCAGTACGGCATCCTGACCCGCTGCGGCCTGCACTGTGCGCCCTCGGCCCACAAAACACTGGGGACGTTTCCCCAGGGCACTGTGCGGTTTTCGCTGGGCTGGGCCAGCACGGAAGCGGACGTGGACGCGGCACTGGCGGCCATACGGGCCTTGGCATGAATTAAACCGGGCGGCACTGCCGCCCGGTTTTTGGTTATCGCAGAAGAATACGCTTACCGCCGTGATATTCGCCCACGGTGCCGATACGCTGGGCACTGGGGACCACCGGTGTCAGCTCCGCCAGCAGCGCGTCCGCGTCCGCAGGGTCTACGGCCATCAGCAGGCCGCCGGAGGTCTGGGGGTCGAACAACAGGTCCTGTACGGCCAGCTCGGTGGTGCCCACGTCCACACCGGCTTCAGCGAAGCTGCGGTTGCGGTACATACCGGCGGGCAGCACGCCCATCCGGGCGAATTCCAGCGCCTCCGGGATCAGGTCGATGGCGGACACGTCGATATGCAGTGCCACGTCGCTGCCCTGGGCCATCTCGAAGCCGTGGCCCATCAGACCGAAGCCGGTCACGTCGGTGCAGGCGTGGACCTTGTAGCGGACCATCACGTCCCGGGCGGCCTTGTTCAGGGTGGTCATCATCCGGTTCATGAAGTCCACCGTCTCTTTCGTCAGCAGGTCGGCCTTCCCGGCGCTGGTCAGCACGCCGATGCCGATGGGCTTGGTCAGTACCAGCACGTCGCCGGGCCGCGCGGCGGAATTGGTGAGCATTTTGCCCGGGTGAACAAAGCCGGTCACGGCCAGGCCGTATTTCGGCTCCTCGTCCAGGATGCTGTGACCGCCGGTGATCAGGGCCCCGGCCTCGTAGACCTTGTCATAGCCGCCCCGGAGGATGTCATGCACGGCCTCCTTCGGCATATCCTCCGGCACGGCCATGATGTTCAGACACAGCTTCGGCTCGCCGCCCATGGCATACACGTCGCTGAGGGCGTTGGTGGCGGCGATCTGGCCGAACAGGTAGGGGTCGTCGGCGATGGGGGGGAAGAAGTCAACCGTCTGCACCAGGGCCAGCTCGTCGCTGATCTTATATACCGATGCGTCGTCGCTCTTGTCGAAGCCCACAAGCAGGTTGGGGTCGTGGTGCACGCGGATGCCCTCCAGCAGTTGGGCCAGTACGCCCGCGCCCACCTTGGCGCCGCAGCCGGCGCACTTGGTCAGTTTTGTCAGTCTGATGTTCTGTTCTTCCATGACTTGTCTCCTATCGCAGTGCACCGGTCAAGTGCAGTATGGCCTCCAGTGCGCCGCCGCCAACGGCCAGCGCCTTGTCCGAGGCGGTGGTGCAGTATTCCGGTTTGCACCGTGGGTCCACGTCGCCGGATTTCATCCCCCGGTGTACCGGTGTGCCGCTGGGCAGGATACCCCGCACCACGCCGCCGATGGTGCATTTCATGGGCTGACCGTTTACGGTCCCGGCGATGTCACCGGGCTGGACCTCGTCACCGATGTCCAGTATCCGGGTGAAGACACCGTCCGCCGGGGCGCGGAGCACGCGCTCGCCGGCGTAGCCGCCGATGAGGCCGGGGATGTTGGTGTTGGGCAGGGCGCTGCCTTTGTAGATGACGCGCCCCAGGGTGTGGCCGCGCATGGTCTCCACTACCGCGTGGCAGTCCTCTCCGGCGGTGAAGCCGGGCCCGATGCCTACCACCACGGGGGCGTCGGTGATGCGGGTGCCCAGATTGCGCTTGGCCAGTATGGCGTCCACCAGGGCATCCGGGTGCAGCTGCTCACGGCACAGGCACTCCGGGTCGGGGAGGACGGGTACCGCACCCTGCGCCAGCAGGGACAGCGCCTGCGCCGGGCTGTCGGCGCGGACGGCCCGCACGCCCTCCACTGTTGTCTCACCGTCGGTGATGGCAGGGGAGAAGCACACCGTCCGCCGTATGGCGGTGCGGTACAGCCGCAAAGCGATGCCGGTGGCAATGTCGCCTGCGCCGCGTATCAAAACAAGCATAGCTAACCATCCTTTCGTTATCCGTACAATAACACAACGAGAGAGGGTTGTCAACAAAGCCCCGTTGACGGGGGGACGCAGGTCTGGTAAAATGGACCCAAGAAAGGAAAGAAGGTGCTTCAGTGAACGACAACATCATCGTCCATATCACTACCCGCCTGTTCGCGGAGGAAAAGTGCTACGGTCCCGGGGTTCACCGACTGTTGGGCGCGGTGGCGCAGAACCATTCCCTGCGCGCGGCCGCGGCCTCCATGAACATGGCGTATTCCAAGGCGTGGAGCATCGTCCGGGCGGCGGAGCAGGGCTTCGGCTGCAAACTGCTCCGGTCCACCATCGGTGGCTCCGGCGGCGGCGGCGCGCAGCTTACCGACGAGGCCCGACAGATCATGGAGGCCTATGACGCGTACTGCCGAAAGCTGGATGCCTACGGACAGGAGCTGTTTCGGGAATTGTTCGGCTTCTGCACAGAGAAATAAAAAAGGCCGCCCATCCGGGCGGCCTTTTTGCGGGCATCAAATGGTGGGCATTTCCATACCCAGGCGGCGGTACATGGTCTTTTTCACCGCTTTGAGAATGTTCTCATATCCGGTGCAGCGGCACAGGTGACCGGAGAGCAGCTTGCGGAGCTCCGCATCGGAGTAGAGCTTGCCGCTGTCCAGGATCTCCACGGCAGTCATCAGAAAGCCGGGGGTGCAGAAACCGCACTGGATGGCGGACTCCTCCATAAAGGCCTGCTGGATGTCGCTGGGCTCACCGTCGGGGCTGAGCAGGCCCTCCAGCGTGCGGATGTGCTTGCCGTCGGCCCACACGGCCAGATAGATGCAGGAGTTGAACGTCTCGCCGTCGATGAGGACGGTGCAGGCGCCGCACTCGCCTACCTCGCAGCCCTTTTTCACGGAGGTCAGGTGATAGTCATTGCGGAGCATATCGGTCAGGCTGGCGCGAACGTCCACCATCTTCTCTACGTCCTTGCCGTTGATATTGCAGCGGATCAGCTTATACTGCTTGCTCATGCCAGCTCACCTCCTGCCAGCTCAATGGATTTTACGAGACAGCGCTTGGCGATCTCCACGGCGATGTGCTGCCGGAAGGCCTTGCTGGCGCGCCAGCTGTCACGGGGGTTGATATCGTCCAGGATGGCGTGGGCAAAAGTCTCCACCGTCTCCTCGGTCAGGGGCTTGCCCTGGGCTGCCGCTTCAGCGCTGGCACACCGCAGGGGCACGGGGCCGGCTACGCCGTAGGCGATGCGGGCACGCTCAATGGTCTTCTTGTCCTCGCTGAGCCGGACGTTGACGCTGCACCCCAGGGTGGCGATGTCCATGGCGTTCCGCATGGCGTACTTGATGTAGTGGCCATAGCAGCGGTCATAGCTCTCCTTGGGGATAAGGATGGCGGTCTGAATTTCGCCGTCCTCTGCGCGGATGTCCACCTTGCCGGCCTTGATATAGAACTCATGGATGGGCAGGCGGCGGACGCCGTTTTTACCGGTCAGCTCCACGATGGCATCCCATGCGTGGAGGGTGGAGGAGGAGTCGGCGGAGGTCACGCCGTTGCAGGTGTTGCCGCCGATGGTGCCGATGTTGCGGATCTGGGGGCCGCCCACCATATCCACGGCCTCACCCAGCACGTTGATATACTGCTGGATGATGGGGTCGCGGGTAATGTGGGAGAAGCTGGTCAGACTGCCGATGCGGATGTTCTCGTCGGCGTCAATGGTGATGCCGCGCAGCTCGTCCAGCCCGTAGATGGAGATCAGCTCCGCACCGGCGCGCTTGCCCTCGCGCATCTGCACCAGTACGTCGCTGCCGCCGGCGATGATCTGGGCTTCCGGATGCTCCAGACGGAGGGCCACCGCGTTTTCCACGCTGGAGGCCTCGTATAAGGCTTTCATATCATACATGGCTTATTTGCCCTCCTTTGCATTCCAGCTGTCGTGGATCAGGCCCGCCTTGCTGAACTCGGCGAACAGCACGTGGGGCGTGATGGGTGTGCAGTCGATGGCCACGCCGGTGGCGTTGAGAATGGCGTTGCGGATGGCCGGTGCGCCGGAGCAGGCCGGCGGCTCACCCAGCGCCTTGGTGCCGAAGGGGGAGGTGGGCTCGGGATTCTCCACGAACTGCGCCTCCAGATGGGGGTGATCCATAAAGGTGGACAGCTTGTAGTCCAGCAGATTGTTGTTCAGGGGCTTGCCGGTCTTTTCATCGAACAGCAGCTGCTCGCTCATACCGTAGCCGATGGCCATGGACATACCGCCGTGGACCTGGGCCTCCGCCAGGGCGGGATTGATAAGACTGCCGCAGTCGTGAACGTTGATGATCTTGTTCAGCTTGACCTTGCACAGGGCGATGTCTACCTCCACATCGGCGAAGGTACAGCCGAAGGAGTAGGCGTTGTTGCGGATGGTGTAGGTGGATTCGGCGGTGATGTGCTCGCTGTCCGCCGCGTTGTACTGGGCGGTCATGGCCAGCTCACTCAGGCTCATGAGCACCGCGCCATCCTGCTTGCGGACGATATTGCCGTCCACGATGTCCATATTGTCCACGGCCTGGCGGGTCAGCTTGGTGGCGTAGGCCAGGATCTTCTGCCGCAGCAGGGTGGCGGTCTGCCGGATGGAGAAGCCGGCCACATAGGTCTGGCGGCTGGCGTAGGCGCCCAGGCCGGTGGGGGTAACGTCCGTGTCCTGACAGGAGACAACGCGGACGTCCCGGTAGCTCTTCAGGCCTACGGCCTCGGCGGTCATCTGGGCGTAAGCGGTATCAGCGCCCTGGCCGATCTCCGTCTCGCCGCACTGCATGGTGACGGTGCCGTCCAAATTCAGCAGCATACGGTTGCTGGAGGTCTCCAGCGAGATGGGATAGACGGCGGTGTTGTACCAGAACGCCGCCACGCCGATACCCCGGCGGATGTTGCCGGTATCCTTGGCATACTCGGCCTTCTTTTTGTCGTACTCTATGTATTCCTTGCCCTTTTCCAGACAGTCGCGGAAGGAGTCGTAGTAGTTGGTGTTGCCGGAGAAGCCGTCGTGGAAGCCCTTGGGCATGATGTACTTCATGCGGTATTCCAGCGGATCCATGCCAACGGCCTTGGCGCACTCGTCAATGTTGGCATCGTCGGCAAAGGAGGCCTGAGGCATACCGTAACCGCGCATGGCGCCGGCCACCGGGCGGTTGGTGTACACCGTCCACGCGTCACCCTCGAAATTGTCGCAGGGATAGATCTGCGGGAAGGAGCCCATGGCCTTGGCCACGATGGAGTGGCCGTGGGAGGCGTAAGCGCCCTGGTTGGAGAAGCACTCTACCTTCCGCGCGGCAATGGAGCCGTCCTTGTGCAGCCAGGTGACGATGTGGAAGCGGATGGCGTGGCGCACGCGGTTGGAGACGAACGTCTCCTCCCGGGTGCAGTCGATACGGACGCAGCGGCCGCCCACCTGCGTGGTGCACCAGGCGCACAGGGGCTCATACAGGGCGTCCTGCTTGTTGCCGAAGCCGCCGCCGATGTAGGGCTTGATGATCTGAATGTCCGCCCAGGGACGGCCCAGGGCCTGGCCCACGATGCGGCGGATGATATGGGGGATCTGGGTGGACGCCACCACGACGATACGGCCGTTTTCCTCATAGGCAAAGCAGCCGTGGTTCTCGATGTGGCTGTGCTGCACGGTAGGCGTGTCGTACCAGCCCTCCACCTTGATGAGCCCCGGCTCCTGAATGGCGGCCTGATAGTCGCCCTTGCGGATATCGGAGTGCTTGAGGATGTTGTTGGGATAGCCCTCATGGAGCTGGGGCGCGCCGGGCTCCATGGCCTTCTGGACGTCCAGCACGAAGGGCAGCTCCTCGTACTCCACCTTCAGGGCGCGGACGCCCTGCATAGCGGACACCTCATCCTCGGCGATGACCACGGCGATATCATCGCCGTAGTAGCGCACATGACGGTTCAGCAGGTTGCGGTCGGCCACGTCCTGATGGCCGGGATCCATGGACCAGGGATGACCCGCCGTGGGGAAGCAGTGCTCCGGCACGTCGAAGCAGGTCAGCACCTTCACCACGCCCTCGATGGCCTCAGCCGCGGACGTGTCAATGGACTTGACGTAGCCGTGGGCGATAGTGGCGTGCTTGATGCGGGCATACAGCGCGCCCGCAGGCATACGGTCCTCGTAGTATTTTGTCCGCCCGGTGGCCTTGTCAAAGGCGTCCACACGGATCTCGCTCTTTCCCACCTTACTCATAGTAGGCAGCCTCCTGTTGCAAAACTTGGAAATGTCGTCTATATTTTTTGCTAATGATACATATTCACGAAAATTATAGCACGGGACAGGGGAAATGTACAGCGAAAGCGTGATTTTATTTTCGGAATAACGATACGGCGAAGCTTGACGGGGCATACTGAAGCTGATACACTGGAACACACGAAAGAGGGTGGTTTGCATGGCGGACCTGCGGATCGGCTGCCTGGTCATGGCGGCGGGCAGCGGCAGCCGCTTCGGGCGCAATAAGCTGGAGGCTGTGGTGGACGGAAAAAGTCTGCTGCGCCGTTCGCTGGAGGCGGTGCCGGCGGAGGAATTCGCGCAGGTGACGGTGGTGACGCAGTACGATGCCGCCGCGGCGCTGGCAGAGGAATTCGGCTTCACGGTGGTGCGGAACGACCGTCCGGAGGACGGCCTGAGCCGCACGGTGCGTCTGGGCACCGAGGCCATGGCCGGCTGCGGCGCTATTCTATATCAGGTGGCGGACCAGCCGCTTCTGGAGCAGGACACCGTGCGGCGGGAGATCGAATATTTCCGGACGCATCCGGACCATATCGTGGGCCTGGCCCATAACGGCGTGCGGGGCAACCCGTGCATCTTTCCCCGGAAGTTTTTTCCGGAACTGATGGCGCTGGAGGGCGATGTGGGCGGCAACGTGGTCATCAAGGCCCACCCGGATGCGCTGCTGCTGTATGAGACGTCCGCGGCGGAGCTGCGGGATGTGGATACGGTGGAGGCGCTGGCCGCGGTACAAGAGGATAGACAGATATGAAAGAGCACCCCTTTGGGGTGCTCTTTTACGTTTATTTCTTGGGTGCGTAGGGGGTGTTCTTCAGCGGCAGGCTGAATTCCCGTTCGCCGGTGAGGCGGTAGTAGGCGTCGGCAATGGCAGGGGCGGTGGGGATGGAGGTGATCTCACCGATGCCGATGGCACCGCCGGCCACATTCAGGCCGGGCTTCTCCACCACGATGGCCTGGATCTCCGGCGGGATCTGGTTGGCACGGAACAGGCCCAGCATACCGTATTTGGCGGTGGGCTTGCAGTTCTCGTCGATGGGGTATTTCTCTGTCAGCGCGTAGCCCATGGACATGACCACGCCGCCCTCGATCTGACCCTCCACGCTCAGGGGATTCACGGCCTTGCCCACGTCATGGGCGGCCACCATCTTCTTGATGCGGCCCGTCTCCTTATCCAGAATACACATCTGGGTGGCGTAGCCGTAGGCCACGTGGCTGACGGGGTTGGGTACGTCGGCGCCCAGGGGGTCGGTCTTGGCCAGATACTCGCCGTAGAACTCCGTGCCCTTCAGGTCGGCAAGGGATTTGCCGGCGTCCAGCTCCGCCTTCAGCTTTTCGCAGGCGCGGCGGGTGGCCTCGCCGGTGACAAGGGTCTGGCGGGAGCCGGAGGTGTCGCCGGAGTCGGGGGCGATCCAGGTATTGCTGCGCTCGTAGACGATATCGTCCCGATGCAGCCCGGTGTTGGTGACCACCACCTGCACCAGCACGGTGCCCAGTCCCTGGCCGATGCAGCTGGCGCCGGAGTAGATGTGCACCTTGCCGTCGCCCTCCACGATGAGCTTGCAGCGTCCCCAGTCGGGGATGCCCACGCCCACGCCGGCGTTCTTCATGGCGCAGGCGATACCCACCGGATCGCCGTTTTTCACCGCCTCGTCATAGGCGGGCTTGATGGCCTCCAGTGTCTCTACCAGACCGGTGGAGTCATCCACGATCTGGCCGTTGGGCAGCACACCGCCGGGGCGAATGGCGTTGCGGTAGCGGATCTCCCAGGGGGAGATGCCCACCAGGTCGGCCATCTGGTTCAGCAGCGTCTCGGTGCAGAAGCAGGTCTGGGTGACGCCGAAGCCCCGGAAGGCGCCGGCGGGGGGGTTGTTGGTGTAGTAGGCGCGGCCCTCGATCTCGAAGTTCTCATAGGCGTAGGGACCGGCGGCGTGGGTGCAGGCACGTTCCAGCACGGGGCCGCCCAGAGAGGCGAACGCGCCGGTGTCGGACACCACGCTGGCCTTGACACCCTGAATGATGCCGTTTTCGTCGCAGCCCATGGTGAAGTCCATGTCCATGCTGTGGCGCTTGGGATGGACGAGGATGGACTCCTGGCGGCTGAGCTTGAACTTGACGGGCCGGCGGCTCAGGTAACACAGCAGCGCGGCGTGGTGTTGGACGGACATATCCTCCTTGCCGCCGAAGCCGCCGCCCACCAGGCAGTTCTGCACCTGGCAGTGGTCATAGTCCACGCCCAGCATGGACGCGCACTCATGCATGGTGGTGTGGGCACTCTGGTCAGTGGTCAGCAGCTTTACGCCGCCGTTGTCCAGCGGCAGCGCCACGCAGCACTCCGGCTCCAGGAAGGCGTGCTCCGTCCACGGGGTGGAGAAGTGCTCGGTCAGCACATATTTGGCGTTTTTGATAGCACCCTCGGAATCGCCGCGGGAGACGTGCTTGTAGGCCTGGACGTTGCTCTCCTCCTCGTCGAACACCAGCGGCGCGCCGGGGGCGGCGGCCTCGGCGGGGTTGTGGACGGCGGGCAGGACTTCGTACTCCACCTTCACCAGCTTCTTGGCGGCCTCCACCGTCTCCTGATCCACGGCGCAGATCAGTGCCACACTGTCGCCCAGGTAGTGTACCAGCTCGCCTACGCCGATCAGGGTGGGCTGATCCTTCTTCAGATGGCCTACGTTCACCTTGCCGGGAATATCCTTCTGCGTGGCCACGCAGATCACGCCGGGCAGCGCCTCGGCCTCGCTGGTGTCGATAGAGAGAACGCGGGCGCGGGCATACTGGCTGCGGACCGCACCGCCGTAGCACATACCGTCCACATAAATGTCATCGGGATACTGGCCATAGCCCAGGACCTTTTCCTCCACGTCCAGTCGGTGGACGCGGCTGCCCATCTGCCAGTCGTCGGCGGAGGGGGCGGGCAGCTTGCCCTCGCGGAATATCTTAGCCGCCAGCAGGATGCCGTCGATGATCTTCACGTAACCGGTGCAGCGGCAGATATTGTTGCGGATGGCGAAGGCGGCCTCCTCGCGGGTGGGATCGGGGTTCACGTCCAGCAGCCCCTTGGCGGAGATGACCATGCCGGGAATGCAGAAGCCGCACTGCACCGCGCCGGCCTCGCCGAAGGCGAAGGTGTAGACCTGCTTTTCCCAGTCGCTGAGCCCCTCTACCGTGAGGATGGTTTTGCCCTCCAGCTTGTCCGTCTGGGGGATGCAGGCCTTGGTGGGCTTGCCGTCGATGAGGACGTGGCAGGTGCCGCAGGCACCCTCGCTGCATCCGTCCTTTACGGAGGTCAGGTGCAGCTCGTCCCGCAGAAAGCGGATGAGCTTCTGGTTCTTTTCCACAGTGACGGACTTGCCGTTCACGGTAAATGTCGCCATAGTGTATCTCTCCTTTGCGCCCGGCCGGGCTTATCTCTGGTATTTGCAGAAATTATAGCACGGGAACGACGGAAAAACAAGGTGAGAACCGCCGCATTTTGTCCAAGGCGTGATAGTATATCGAGAATATCGAATAAAAAGAAAGAAGCCGCCCAAGGCGGCTCCTTCAAACAAAAGCTTTCTTACGTCTCCAGCACCGGAAGCATGATCTGCAGCAGAAACTGGCCCTGCCGGGCGGAAAACACGCACAGGCCGCCGTTGCGCTGGGCGATGGCCTGGATGCTGCGGCATCCGTAGCCGTGTCCTTCCCGGTCACTGATAGGCAGGCCGTCCCGCATGGCTATCGGTCCGGCGCAGGGATTGCGTATCTCGATGAGAAGCTTGTTCTGCCGCACACCGCAGTACAGGGAGATCTGCTTCCGGTCGGCGGGCAGGTCCGCCACGGCGTGCAGGGCGTTTTCCAGACCGTTGCTCAGCAGAGAGCACAGCTCCGTGTCCGAAATGGCTACATCGTTGGGCAGTGAGGCATCCACGGTCAGCACGGCGCCCTGCCGCTGGGCTTTGTCGGTGAAGGAGGAGCACAGCAGGTTCACCAGATGGTTTTCGCAGAAGCGGCGGGGCGTGATGGCCTCGATATCCGCCTGGACCTTTTTGATATACGCTGCCGCCTCGTCCGGCCGTCCCACGGACAGCAGACCGTCCAGCATATTCAGGTGGTGGCGCATATCGTGCTGATAGACGGCGGTCTGGGTCTCCAGCCGGTGAAGGGAGTCCATCTCAGACTGGGACTGCTCCAGCTCCATGGTCAGCATGGAGCGCTGCATCTCCGCCGCCGCACGCTTCTGCGTCTCCAGATAAAAGGCGGGCAGGAACAGGATATAGAACGTCACCAGCACCGTGGGCAGGAACTCGCTGATGATCAGCACGTTGGAGTACAGCGCATTGGAGTACACCGTGGTGGCATAGTCAAATACATAATAGGTGACGGGCAGGCTGCCGAACAGCAGCAGCGTCCACCGGGAGTAGGTCATGGTGGCATAGGCCGCCTTCACCAGAAAGCGCTCGCACAGCCAGAACACCCCCACCAGCAGGACGATGTACGCAATGTCGGCGGCCAGCATGCTGCCGGTCAGGGCTTCCACGGCGTTCTTGCCCCAGCGCAGCGGCTGGCAGCACAGATAGGCCGTGCAGGTGCTGACCACAGCCACGCCCAGCGGCTTTTTCAGCGCCAGCGTCAGTATCAGCACCAGCGGCAGGTGGACGATCAGCGGGTACAGCTGCATGGTCTTGTCCGTGCCCAGCGTCAGCGCAAACAGGGATTGCAGCACCAGAAACACGGGG
>OKUC01000871.1_pt1 | contig 12795 bp, 14 predicted proteins | sample 1606761 | NCBI WGS metagenome assembly OKUC01 (sample SAMEA3882542, study PRJEB24775) | human gut metagenome | biome: human-associated habitat; feature: intestine environment; material: feces | place: Netherlands | collected 2009/2010 | reverse complement strand
TCAAAGGAGGAAATATGGAGAGATTACTTTTTACATCTGAATCAGTAACCGAAGGACATCCGGATAAAATGTGTGATCAGATTTCCGATGCGATTCTGGACGCGCTCTTAGAGCAGGATCCGATGAGCCGTGTGGCTTGTGAGACGGCGACGACAACCGGTCTGGTTATGGTTATGGGCGAGATCACAACGAAAGGCTATGTGGATATCCAGAAGGTAGTCCGCAATACCGTCCGTGAGATCGGTTATGACCGTGCGAAATACGGTTTTGACTGTGATACCTGCGGCGTGATCGTGGCACTGGATGAGCAGTCCCCGGATATCGCGATGGGAGTTGATAAAGCGCTGGAGGCAAAAGAGAACAAGATGACCGACGAGGAGCTGGAGGCAATCGGTGCCGGCGATCAGGGGATGATGTTTGGTTATGCGACCAACGAAACGGATGAATATATGCCATATCCGATTTATCTGGCCCACAAACTGGCACGCCAGCTGACCAAGGTCCGCAAAGACGGAACCCTGCGCTACCTGCGCCCGGACGGCAAGACACAGGTAACCGTAGAGTACGATGAGAACGGCAAACCGTTCCGTCTTGATGCGGTTGTTCTTTCCACTCAGCATGATCCGGAAGTATCCCAGGAGCAGATTCATGAGGATATCAAAAAATACGTATTCGACGAAATCATTCCGGCAGACATGGTAGATGAGCACACCAAGTTCTTCATCAACCCGACCGGCCGTTTTGTAATCGGCGGACCTCATGGAGATTCCGGCCTCACCGGACGTAAGATCATCGTAGACACCTACGGCGGATACGCTCGTCACGGCGGCGGAGCTTTCTCCGGAAAAGACTGTACAAAGGTAGACCGTTCTGCAGCTTATGCAGCACGTTACGTAGCAAAGAATATCGTAGCAGCAGGTCTTGCCGACAAATGCGAGGTCCAGCTTTCCTACGCAATCGGTGTCGCTCATCCGACCTCTATCATGATCGACAGCTACGGCACAGGAAAACTGTCCGACAACAAACTGACCGATATCGTTCGTGAGAACTTCGACCTTCGTCCGGCTGGAATCATCAAAATGCTGGATCTGCGCCGTCCGATCTACAAACAGACTTCCGCTTACGGCCACTTCGGAAGAAACGATCTAGATCTGCCGTGGGAGAAACTGGATAAAGTAGAAGACCTGAAGAAATACCTCTAATTTCAGGCTTTTCTGTTTATAGAAAGTTTAGAAAGATTCATCTAAGTTAATGAAAAATCCTCAGGCGTTGTGCTATAATAAATTTAGACTGCGTACTGGGGATTTTTTGTGCGCAAAAGTACGAAATATGTGTTGGAAAACAGGTGGATCTTATATGGAAAAAAAGAAGAAAAGCATGAAATTAAGGACGAGAGTAATCATTTCTTTTTTCATCATCATACTGGTTCCGATCGTGATGTGTGCCTTGACGTTTTACTTTTTTGTAGGGTATAAAGCAAAGATTATCGGTGAAAAATACGGTCTTGCGAACGCAACATACCGGACGATTTCGAACAACACCCTGCTGCTGAATGCGATGACATCAGAAGAGTACGACGAAGTAGAGGATACCGCGAAATCGGATACGGCAAAGCTGGAAGAAACGAATTATCTCTCTGTTCTGAATGCAAGACTGCAGAAAAAACAGTCGTTTATCGCGGTGTGCGAGGATGGTGTTATCATTTACAATGGCTCGGAGGAGCTGTCGTCGGAGGAGCTGGAAAATGAGCTGCCGAAATACGGTGACCCGGGGGCCAATTTGAAGGGCGGCGTTTATTTCCGCAATGAAAAACAGTGGATGGTCAAACAGGTGGACTATGAGAACTTGGACGGAAAAGAATGCAGTGCGTTTATCGTCACCAAGACAGACCAGATTGCGCCGCAGATTACGGGCATGGTAAAAGAGCTAGGCATCGTGATTGTGCTGATTCTGGTGCTCACCAGTCTGGGCCTGAGCTTCTGGATTTACCGCGGTGTGATCGGACCGCTCGAGCAGCTGAAAAAGGCGACACAGAATATCAAAGACGGAAATCTGGATTTCACTGTTGAACCGTGCGGCGTGGCGGAGATTAATGACCTCTGCGAGGACTTTGAGGAGATGCGTATCCGGCTGAAAGAGACGGCGGAGGAAAAAGTCGAGTTTGACAAAGAGAATAAAGAGCTGATCAGCAACATTTCGCATGATCTGAAAACACCGATTACCGCGGTCAAGGGTTATGTCGAGGGAATCATGGACGGTGTGGCAAATACGCCGGAGAAGATGGACCGCTACATCCGCACCATTTACAACAAAGCGAATGAGATGGACCGTCTGATCAATGAGCTGACGTTTTATTCCAAGATTGACACGAACCGCATTCCGTATACGTTTTCCAAGATTCACATTGCGGATTATTTTGATGACTGCGTGGAGGAACTGAATCTGGAGCTTGACGCGCAGCATGTGGATCTGACATACTTTAATTATCTCGAGGACGACCCGATCGTCATTGCGGATGCGGAGCAGATCAAGCGTGTCATCAATAACATTGTAAGCAATTCCATCAAATATATGGACAAGAGCCATAAGGTCATCAACATCCGTCTGCGTGATGTCGGAGATTTTGTGCAGGTGGAGATTGAGGACAACGGAAAGGGAATTGCGACGAAGGATCTGACGAAGATTTTCGACCGTTTCTACCGCACCGACGCGTCCCGCAACAGCACGAGAGGCGGCAGCGGCATCGGTCTTTCCATCGTGAAGAAGATTCTCGAAGATCACGGCGGAAAAGTGTGGGCCACCAGCAAAGAAGGCGTGGGCACCACGATGTACTTTGTATTAAGAAAATATCAGGAGGTACCTGTTTCATGAGTAAGATACTGATTGTTGAGGATGAGGAATCCATTGCGGATCTGGAGAAGGATTATTTAGAACTTTCGGGCTTTGAGGTAGAGATTGAAAACCAGGGAGACACCGGTCTTGTGCGGGCGGTCAAAGAGGATTTTGATCTGTTGATTCTGGATCTGATGCTGCCGGAGGTGGATGGCTTTGAGATCTGCCGTGAGGTGCGTGAGAAGAAAGATATTCCGATTATCATGGTTTCGGCAAAGAAGGATGATATCGACAAAATCCGCGGACTCGGCCTTGGTGCGGATGATTATATGACGAAGCCATTTTCTCCGAGTGAGCTGGTTGCACGCGTGAAAGCGCATCTGGCACGGTACGACCGTCTGGTCGGAAACGGCAAGAAAGAGAATGATGTTGTGGAGATCCGCGGCATCAAGATTGACAAAACGGCACGCCGCGTGTGGGTGAACGGAGAGGAGAAGCAGTTTACAACGAAAGAGTTCGATCTGCTGACCTTCCTTGCGGAGAATCCGAACCGCGTTTTCACGAAAGAAGAGCTGTTCCGTGAGATCTGGGATATGGAGTCCATCGGAGATATTGCGACGGTTACGGTGCATATCAAGAAGATCCGTGAAAAAATAGAGTTTAATACGGCAAAGCCGCAGTATATCGAGACGATCTGGGGCGTTGGATATCGGTTTAAGGCATAAAGAATCTGTGTTTCGGGGAGAGATAAAATGGGAAAAATTTACTATCTGATGGGAAAAAGTGCGTCAGGGAAAGATCATATTTATGAGCATCTGATCCAGGAGACGGCGCTGGATTTAAAACCGTTTGTCCTGTATACAACACGGCCGATCCGGAGCGGGGAGCAGGACGGAAGAGAGTATTTCTTTGTGGATGAAAAACGGCTTTCGGAACTGCGGGAGGCCGGAAAGATTATCGAGGAGCGCATGTATTCGACGGTGCAGGGGCCGTGGTATTATTTTACGGCGGATGACGGGCAGATTGATCTTGTGAAGCATGATTATCTCGGAATCGGGACACTGGAATCGTATCTGAAATTAAAGGCATATTTCGGGGAGCAGGCGATGGTTCCGCTGTATGTCGAGGTGGACGATGGGCTGCGGCTTTCGCGGGCACTGGAACGGGAAAGAAAACAGACAGAGCCGAAATACGCGGAGATGTGCCGGAGATTCCTGGCGGACTGTGAGGATTTTACGGAGGAGAAAATTGCGGAAGCTGGAATTGTCCGCAGATTTTCCAATAATTCTACGCCGGAAGACTGTTTTTCCGAAATTCAGAATTTTGTGGAACAACAGAAAAAGTTGTGATATTCTTAATGCAGTATTAGTAAGAAATACAAAAGAACTCCAGGGGGTGATTTTATGCAGGGTTTTCAGAAGGTTGTAGGACATCAGGAAATCATAACGCATTTACAGAATGCCATTTCGATGAATAAAGTATCTCATGCTTATCTTTTTGGCGGAGAGAGTGGATCGGGAAAGAAAATGATGGCTTCACTGTTTGCGATGACGCTTCAGTGCGAGAAGCACGGGGTCGAGCCCTGTATGGAATGCCCGTCCTGTAAAAAGGCACAGAGCCAGAATCATCCGGATATCATTTATGTGAAGCATGAAAAGCCGAACACCATCAGCATCGATGAAATCCGTGAGCAGCTCATTAACGATGTGATGATCAAGCCGTACAGCAGTCCGTACAAGATTTATATCATCGACGAGGCGCAGAAGCTGACACTTCAGGCGCAGAACGCGCTGCTGAAGACGATCGAGGAGCCGCCGGCATACGCAGTTGTCATGCTTCTGGCAGACAACCCGGATGCGCTGCTTCCGACGATTTCGTCACGCTGCGTGCAGTTAAATTTAAAACCAGTGGGAGACCAGCTTGTGAAAGATTATCTGATGAACGAAATGCATGTGCCGGATTACCAGGCAGAGGTTGATGCGTCCCTGGCGCAGGGAAATATCGGAAAAGCAGAGCGGATTGCCCGTTCTCCGGAATACGAGGAGACGCTGGAAAGTGCACTCCGCATGGCAAAGTACGCCGACAGTATGCCGCTGTATGAAATCGTGGAGACGATCAAAAAACTGACGGCCGAAAAAGACAATATTGATGATTACTTCGATATCTTTTCTTTATGGTTCCGCGATGTTCTGCTCTTTAAGGCGACAAAAGAGGTCGATTCCCTTGTGTTCAAGCAGGAGCTGAATGGAATCCGTGAGAGAGCAAATAAGAGCTCATACGAAGGCCTGGAGAAGATTATAGAGGCGATTCAGAAAGCGAGAGCCCGCCTGAACGCGAATGTTAATTTTGATTTAACCATGGAGCTTATGTTCCTGACAATGAAGGAAAACTGATAGCATGATAACAATTATAGGAGTACGTTTTCGAAACGTAGGAAAAGTATATTATTTCTCGCCGAGAGAGCTGGACATCTGCGTGGGCGACCACGTTATCGTTGAGACGGCGCGCGGCGTAGAGTATGGTTTCGTTGTGCTGGGGCCAAAAGAAGTTGACGATTCCAAGGTGATCCAGCCGTTGAAAGAAGTCATCCGCATTGCAACGCCGAAGGATGATGCGCGGGAGGAGAGCAACCGCAAGAAAGAAAAAGAAGCGTTTGAAATCTGCCAGAAGAAGATCCGGGCGCACAACCTGGAGATGAAGCTGATCGATGCAGAGTATACGTTTGACAATAACAAGATGCTGTTTTACTTTACCGCCGACGGAAGAATTGATTTCCGTGAGCTGGTAAAGGATCTGGCGGCTGTCTTTAAGACGAGAATCGAGCTTCGCCAGATCGGTGTCCGCGATGAGACAAAGATCCTCGGCGGAATCGGCATCTGCGGCAGACCGCTTTGCTGCCATACGTATCTGTCCGAGTTTGCACCGGTTTCGATCAAGATGGCAAAAGAGCAGAACCTGTCCCTGAACCCGACGAAGATTTCGGGTGTCTGCGGACGACTGATGTGCTGCCTGAAAAACGAGCAGGAAACCTATGAATACCTGAACCGCAAGCTGCCGGGTGTCGGCGATATCGTAACGCTGCCGGACGGCATGAAAGGTGAGGTTTCCGGTGTGAATGTGCTTCGTCAGCTCGTAAAAGTGCTGGTGGATGTGAACGATGAGAAGGAAATGCGGGAGTGCCCGGTGGAAGAGCTCAAGTTCAAGCCGAAGCATAAGAAGGAAAAAGGCAAAGAGAAGAAAAAAGACAGAAACAGCTCCGGGGAGCAGGCTTCTTCGGAAGAGGCAAAACAGCCGGAATAAGATTGATTTGGAATGCATTTTGAAAAAAGTAAGCGCCGGGTAAAACTGACGCTTCTTTTTGTGTGATGCGGCGCTGGGCGGTCAGCAGGAGGAGGGATTTTCATTGGATAGAAAAGAAGAATTTTTGAAGCCGGGTGAGCGGCTCGATGATCTGCAGAACGGTTACTGGATGATACAAAATCCATCCCTTTTCTGCTATGGCATTGACGCGGTGCTGCTGGCATCCTACGCGAAGGTGAAGCGCGGGGAGCGGGCGATGGATTTCTGCACGGGATCGGGAATTGTGCCGATTCTGCTGAAGGCGAAGACAAACGGAGAGCATTTTTCCGGGCTGGAAATTCAGGAGTACAGTGCCGAGATGGCACAGCGGAGTGTGCGGTACAATCATCTGGAAAATGATGTTGAGATTTTCCAGGGAGATGTGAAGACGGCATCGCAGCAGTTTGGAAAAGAAGTGTTTGATGTGGTAACGTGCAATCCGCCGTACATGACGGGGCAGCACGGGCTGACGAATGCGCTTGAGGCGAAGACGATTGCGCGGCATGAGGTGCTGTGCTCGTTTGATGATATTGCGAAAGAGGCATCGGCGGTTTTAAAGACGAAAGGACGGTTCTATCTGGTGCACCGGCCGTTCCGGCTGGCGGAGATTTTTTCGACGCTGAAAAAATATCATCTGGAACCAAAAAGGATGCAGCTCGTTTATCCGTTTGTGGACAAGGAGCCGAACATGGTGCTGATCGAGGCGATGAAAGGCGGGAATCCGAGAATTACCGTGGAGAAACCGCTGATTGTGTATGAGACGCCGGGCGTGTATACAAAAGATATTCGAGAATTGTATGGCGATGGAAGATAAAAAGCGGATGAAAAAATTCGCATGGCAATAAAATTTTGCAGGAAGATGAAGCAGAAATCTTCGGCAGAACAGGAGAAAAAATGGCAGGAAAATTATATTTGTGTGCAACACCAATTGGAAATCTGGAGGATATGACCTTCCGTGCAATCCGTATTCTGCAGGAGGTCGATCTGATTGCGGCAGAGGATACGAGAAACAGCATTAAGCTGCTGAACCATTTTGAGATTCATACGCCGATGACGAGTTATCACGAATACAACAAATACGACAAGGGCCGCGAGCTGGTGCAGAAGCTGCTGGCGGGAACAAATATCGCGCTGATCACGGATGCCGGAACACCGGGAATTTCTGATCCGGGTGAGGAGCTGGTGAAGATGGCGTACGAGGCAGGCATCGAAGTGACAAGCCTGCCGGGCGCATGCGCGTGTGTGACGGCACTGACACTGTCGGGACTTTCGACGAGAAGATTTGTCTTCGAAGCATTTCTTCCGCCGGATAAAAAAGAACATAAACTGGCGCTGGAACGGCTGAAAAACGAGACGCGGACGATGATCGTATACGAGGCGCCGCATCATCTGCTGAAAACGCTGCGGGAGCTGCTGGAGACGCTTGGCAACCGGCGGCTGACACTCTGCCGGGAACTGACCAAGAAACACGAGACGGCATGGCAGACCACGATTGAAGATGCCATCACTCGCTACGAACAGGAAGATCCGAAAGGCGAATGCGTTCTTGTCATCGAGGGCAGAAGCCAGAAAGAAATCGAGGACGAGGCGAAGGCAGCGTTTGAGGAGATTTCGATCGAAGAACATATGAAACGGTATGAAGATCAGGGGATTGCAAGAAAAGAAGCGATGAAACTCGTGGCGAAGGACCGCGGGGTGACGAAGAGGGATATTTATCAGTATTTGCTGGGGAAAGAATCATAAATACTATTTGAGAAAAATGACCGGGCACAGAATATCCATGTCCGGTCATTTAAGGCAAGAAAAACAAGCATGGCGTGTGTGCCGATTCGTTTGTTGCCGTCAATCATACAATGATTTTTGATCAGGCCATAGCCCAGTCTTGCGGCTTTTGCCTGCAGGGTGGGGTACAAGTCTTCTCCGCCGAAGGACTGGAAAGGCGTTTCGAGAGCGGAGTCCAGCAGATTGTAATCTCTGACTCCGTCGCTTCCGCCAGTTTGCTGAATCAACTGAGTATGCAGCATGAGAATCTGCTTTTTACTCAGTCTTTTCATTTAGCAAGTACCTCGTATGCTTCTTTGTTTTGTTCCATCAGGCGTTTTGAGATGCTTAACACATCCTCGTCGGATGCAGTGGTTTCCTGCTCGGCTTTGCTGAAGTCGATGACAAGATATCTTGGAACGTTATTTTTCAGAATCACAGCGGAACCACATTCGTCTACCAGGCGGGCGACTTTGGAAAAATTTTGGTTTGCTTCGGAAATGGAAATTAAAGTTTTTGTGTCGATAGTCATTTTGGGTACCTCCTTAAGACTTTTTTCTATAGTATATATAAATCTTAGGATAAATACAACCTAATTTGCCGTGTTATTTTTTGTTGCTTGCCGCAACGCCAGTTTTTATCGTATGATAGGCCCATCAAATACGCGGAGGACACAGTTATGCTGAGTGATAACATCAAAATACTGCGAAAGAAAAAAGGATATTCCCAGGAAACGCTGGCGGAGCAGCTGCATGTGGTGCGGCAGACGATTTCGAAATGGGAGAAAGGGATTTCGGTTCCGGATGCGGTGATGCTGGATCGGATGGCGGAGCTGTTTGAGGTGCCGGTGAGTGTGCTGCTGGGCGGCAGGCTGGAAGTAGAGGAGGAGCAGCCTTCGGAACTGAATGAGATTGCACAGCAGCTTGCGGTCTTAAATGATCAGCTGGTGCAGCAGGCAGTGCGGAGACGGAAAGTGATCCGGTATGCGTTTGTTGGTGTGTTTGCGGCGATCTTTGTTCTGATTGGGGTGTACACGGAATCACAGCTGCGGGATGAAGCGTCGCTTCGCACGGTTCGTTATGAATGCACGCTCGACGGGGAATCATATGTATATGAAGCTTCCTATAACAGTCAGTATCAGATCTTGTACGAGGGCGGCGATGCCTGGATTTCGAATCATGTGCAGCCGGAGCAGTACGAGGATGTGAATGTGCTGTCGGCGCAGATGCAGGATTACTTCGAAGAAAAAGGCGGAACATGCACGATCATTGATGAAAATCCGTAAAAGTTTTGTATTATTGTATTTTTTTATGGTTTTGGGTATTTTATCTACCCGGTAATTCCTCTCTTCTGATATAATGGTAACAATGCATTATACTTAGAGGGAGGAATTTTTTTATGTCACAGACACAAACCCGGCGGAGTTCTCAGGTCGATCTGCTTCACGGCCCGATCCTGAAATCTCTGCTGCTTTTTGCCCTGCCGATTATGGCGTCCCGCGTGTTTCAGCAGATTTACAACACGATGGATACGCTGATCGTTGGCTATACACTTGGCGACTCATCGATTGCGGCGATGGGTGCCTGCTCATCCATCTATGAGATGATGACCGGATTTACGTTCGGCGTCGGAAACGGTCTTGCGATCGTCACGGCGCGCTGCTTTGGACGGCAGGAGACGGACCGGATGAAAAAATCGGTCGCATCCTGTATCGTCATCGGCGTTGCCGTCACACTGGTAGTTACCATTCTGGCGACGATCTTCATGCATCCGCTGCTGCGCCTGCTGAAAACACCGGCGGAGATTCTTGAGGAATCCTACAGCTATATTTCGATTCTCTCGATTTTCCTGTTCGTCATGTTCGCCTACAACCTGTGCTCCGGCCTGCTGCGGGCGATCGGCAACAGCTTCATGCCGCTTGTGTTCCTGATCTTTTCATCGCTGGTGAACATCGTGCTCGATCTGCTGTTTATCCGCACCTTCGGCATGGGTGTCCGGGGTGCCGCGATTGCAACCGTCATTGCACAGGGCATTTCCGTTGTGCTCTGCCTGATTTATATTGTTACGAAAGCGAAAATCCTGCTTCCGGAAAAACGCCACTTCGCGCTGGACCGCGGACTGTACGCAGATCTGCTGGCGCAGGGATTTTCGATGGGATTTATGAGCAGTATCATTTATGTCGGTTCGATCGTTCTGCAGCCGGGCATCAACAGCCTCGGATATGAAACTATCGCCGGACATACCGCTGCGAGAAAGCTGTTTTCGTTCTCCATGATGCCGCTTTCCTCCATGGCGCAGGCCGTCAACACCTACGTTGCACAGAACCGCGGCGCAGACAACTGGGAGCGCGTGCGGAAAGGCATCCGTTACGCTTACATTTTCTGCTTCAGCGTAACCGCGTGCCTGATTGTAATCGTCACCCCGCTTGCACCAACCATGGTACACCTGATCTCTGGTTCATCCGACCCGACCGTCCTCGGAAACGGAGCCCGCTACCTCCGCGTAGCCATCCCGTTTTTCTTCGCCCTTGGTCTTGTCAACTGCAGCCGTCTGGCACTGCAGGCACTCGGAGAGAAAATTCTGCCGTTGCTGTCGAGCTTTATTGAGCTGTTTGGAAAGATTATCTTTGCCATGGTATTCATTCCACGCTACCACTACAGCGCCGTAATCTGGTGCGAACCGATCATCTGGTGTTTCATGGCTGTGGAGCTTGTGATTTCACTGTATCGAAACCCTTATATGAGAAAAGGGAAGACAGGAAACTGATTTTTAAATGAAAAAATTACCGGCCAATGCACGGAAAAATCTGTGTGTTGACCGGTAATTATATATCACATTATATTATTCATAGCAGGCACTGAATGCAGGTCTCATTTCTTCTGTTTGTCTGCGTGTCAGTCCATAATCTGCAGCAATCCGCTCCCAGTTTTGCTTTACCGTTGCCAGGATTTCTTCTGCGTATGATTCTGCTTCGCTCTTTGTGATTCCCGCACGTTCGGCCACCAGTTCTGCTGACAGACTCCGTCTGAGCCGGGCAAGCTTAATCTGCTCGCCCATGGTTTTTAAGATGTCTTCTGTTCTTGGAAGTATATTATATGCTGCTTTCTTCATTTTAAATCAACCTCCATATAATGTTTATTATTATATACAAATTGTGATAAAATGTTAATTTTAGAAAATGTTATAAAAGCAATACATAATAAGAATCTGTCGGATCAGGGTGCATACCTGGTTTTCTAAGTATGGGAGTGATGATATCAGCATATTTTTGTAATGAATGTTCCAATCATCAGGTGATACAATGAATCTTTTATGGAGTTCCATGCTTCTTCTTGGAATCGTATACGGTGCGCTGCAGGGGCGGATGCCGGAGGTGACGGATGGGGTGATTCGGGCTTCGCGGGAGGCGGTGGTGCTGGCGGTTTCGCTGGTTGGGGTGACGGGGTTCTGGGCAGGGCTGATGGAGATTGCGAAGAAGGCGGGAGTGATTGACGGGCTGGTGAAACGAATGGGGCCGGTGATGCGGTTTTTGTTTCCGGAAGTGCCGGAAGATCACTCTGTGATGCGGGCGGCGGGGATGAATATGATCTGTAATGTGTTCGGACTCGGCGCGGCTGCGACGCCGCCGGGGCTTGCAGCGATGGAGCGGTTTGAGGAGCTGGAGGAGGAGCGGCGGAAAACGAAAAACCCGGCCGCAGTTCCAGAAGGAACCGCGAACCGGGAAATGTGTACGTTTTTGATTTTAAATATTTCTTCTCTGCAGCTCATCCCCGTCAACATCATTGCGTACCGCAGTCAGTACGGCAGCGTCCACCCAACAGCAATTGTCGGACCGGCGCTTGCTGCGACGGCTGCGAGTACGATTGCGGCGGTGGTGTTTTGCAAAGTGATGGAAAGGATGGGGCGATGATTATTCAGCCCAGGTGCCGTTTACAAAGACATCGGTCTCGCTTCCGTCTTCGTGGATACCCACGATGTGCAGGTCATCCGATCCAACCATAAAGTCAACGTGGATCAGGGAATCGTTGATACCTTTTGCGAGGATTTCTTCATCACTCATATCCATAAATCCGTCCAGAACCTCAGAGAATCCGGCACCGGCGGCAACATGACAGCATGCGTTCTCATCGAACAGTGTGTTGAAGAACATCAGACCGGACTGGTTGATCGGGGACTCCTTCGGAACGAGTGCAACCTCGCCGAGCATCGAAGCGCCGTCATCCATGGCGAACATTTTTTTCAGAACTTCCTCGCCCTGCTCTGCGTGGCAGTCAACGACTCTTCCGTCCTTGAAATCAACGGTAAAGTTGTTGATAACCTGTCCGGACCAGCTGAGCGGTTTGGTGGAAACGAGGCGGCCTTCACATTTGCCGCGCATCGGGCTGGTGAAAACTTCTTCGGTCGGCATATTCGGGACATAGAAGGTATTGTTCATATGGTTGATATCGCCAGCGCCGCTCCACTTTGCGCCCGGAATCAGTTCAACTGTGAAATCGGTGCCGTTTTTGCTGGTATAATGCAGTTTGCGGAACGCCTGTTCATTCAGCCAGTTGGCTTTTTGGGTCATGCGGTCACAGTGTGCCTGCCAGATTTTCTCGACATCTTCGCCTTCTTTTAAATACAGGCAATCAAAAATAGCATTCCACAGCTTCTCAACCGCAATATCCTCCGGCTCGCCCGGGAATACTTTTTTGGCCCATGCCGGTGACGGAGCGGCAACGATCAGCCACTGATGTTTTCCGTCGAGCTGATCGCGGTATTTTTTCGTTACTTTTGCGCGCATCTGGCGAACGGTGGAGAGCAGGTCAGCGGAGATGCCGGCAAGCTCGTCCGGATCGGAGGAGTCGATGAAAATGCGGACCG
>OKUC01000857.1_pt1 | contig 12999 bp, 9 predicted proteins | sample 1606761 | NCBI WGS metagenome assembly OKUC01 (sample SAMEA3882542, study PRJEB24775) | human gut metagenome | biome: human-associated habitat; feature: intestine environment; material: feces | place: Netherlands | collected 2009/2010 | reverse complement strand
GTGCTGATCCAGGGCATGTTCCGCAGCAACTACGTCATCATGGGCATCCCCGTGGCGACGGCGCTGCTCGGCGCCGATCAGCTCGGCACCGTCTCGATCCTGATCGCGGTCATTGTGCCGCTGTTCAATATGCTGGCCGTCGTCGTGCTGGAGGTGTTCCGCGGACAGAAGCCGAAGCCGCTACACATCCTCGGCCAGATCGCAAAAAATCCGCTCGTCATCGGCTCCGTGCTCGGCATCCTGACGCTGGTCGCCGGCATCCGCCTGCCGCACATCCTCGAGCAGACCATCCAAAGCGTCAGCGCCATCGCATCGCCCCTGCAGCTGTTTTTGCTCGGCGCGTTCTTCCAGTTCTCCGGCCTGAAGACCTACCGCCGCGAGCTTGTGACCGTGTCGATCGCCAAGCTGATCGTCTCGCCGGGCCTGTTTCTGGGGCTGGGCGCGCTGCTCGGGTTCCGGGGCGTGGCATTCGTGTCGCTCATCGGCATTTTCGCCTCGCCGACCGCCGTCAATTCCTTCACCATGGCGCAGCAGATGGGCGGCGACGCCGAGCTCGCCGGCGACATTGTGGTCACGACATCGGCCGCGAGTATCCTGACCATGTTTTTTTGGATCTTCCTGTTCAAATCCCTGGGCATGTTCTAGGCGCCGGGGGCTTCCCAAACCGGACAAACCGGCGTATAATACCATATTCGGATAACGAAAGCATAGAGAGGGCAAAACCATGAATTTTCGAATGATCGGGCAGGTCGTCGGCCGCGTGCTGTGCATCGAGGCCGCGCTGATGCTCCTGCCGATGATCGCAGCTGTGATCTATGACGAATCTCCGGTCCCGTTTCTGATCACGATCGGCATCACCGGCGGCATCGGGCTGGTCATGTGGCGCGTGCGCGCCAAGTCCGGCGGCATCACCGCGCGCGACGGTTTTCTCATCGTCGGCCTGTCGTGGATCGCCATGTCGCTGCTCGGCGCGATCCCGTTTGTGCTCACGGGCGACATCCCGAACTACATCGACGCCCTGTTTGAGACGATCTCGGGTCTGACCACGACCGGCGCCAGCGTCGTCACATCGCCGGAGAGCATGACGCGCGGCGGCATGTTCTGGCGGCTGTTTACGCACTGGATCGGCGGCATGGGCATCCTCGTGTTCGTGCTGGCCGTGCTGCCCATGAGCGGCAACCGGTCGATGCACATCATGCGCGCCGAGGTGCCCGGCCCGACGGTCGGCAAGCTCGTGCCGCGCATCCGCAAGACTGCCTCCATCCTCTACCTGCTGTACATCGCGCTCACGCTCGTGGAGACGGTTCTGCTCATCGCCGGCGGCATGAGTTTTTACGATGCACTGCTGCATTCGTTCGCCACCGCCGGCACCGGCGGCCTGTCCACGCGCGCGCTGAGCATCGGCTACTACAACAGCGCCTATATCGACATCGTCGTGGGCGTGTTCATGATCCTCTTCGGCGCCAACTTCAGCCTGTATTACCTCATTCTGCTCGGCAACATCCGCACCGCGCTGCGCAACGAGGAGCTGCGCTGGTTCCTCGGCATCATCGCCTTCGCCGTCCTCACGATCGCAGTTGACATCCGCAATCTCTACGGCGGCGTCGGCCATGCTCTGCGCTATTCGTTCTTCCAGGTCACATCGATCATCTCTACGACAGGCTTTGCCACCGCGGACTTCAATCTCTGGCCGGAATACTCCAAGTTCCTGCTCGTGCTGCTGATGTTTGTCGGCGGCTGCGCCGGCAGCACCGCCGGCGGTCTGAAAGTCTCGCGCGTGATGCTGCTGTTCAAATCCTGCACGATCGAGGTCAAGAAGATGCTGCGCCCGCGCTGCGTGGAAAACGTCCGCCTCGACGGCAAGCCGGTCGACGGGCAGACCGTCTACAACGCCCTGACGTATTTCACGTTCTACATCATCATCCTGCTCATCGCAGGGCTGATCGTGTCGCTCGACGGGCTGGACTTCACGACGAATTTCACCGCCGCACTCTCGTGCCTGTCCAACGTCGGGCCGGGGCTCTCCCTTGTCGGACCGACCGGAAGCTTTGCCATCTTCTCGCCGCTGAGCAAGATCGTGCTCATGATCTGCATGCTGCTCGGCCGTCTGGAGATCTTCCCGCTGCTGCTGCTGTTCGTGCCGTTCACGTGGCGCTGGAAATAAGCGCCGCCCGCAGCCGGAAACGCACATTGCATAGAACCGCCCCGCAAGTTCTGTAACTTGCGGGGCGGCTTTTTCGATACCCGCTCCTTGCCGAACGAATGATGCCGCATTTAAGGCATCTGCGCAGCAGGGGGAGCTCGCCGCATCTAACATACAGCAGACAGCGACAACCCCGCAGGCCGAAGCCTGCGGGGTTGCCTCTCTATGACGCTGCAAGCGCAGCGGTCAGTATTTTTTGTTGGGACGCTGGAGAGTTGCGCCGCGGTCAGATCACTCCGACAGCTCTGCCTTCTTGTCGGCAGACAGCTTCTTGATCTTCGGGATGCCCCAGATGAACGCCGGGAGCACAACAACGATCAGAGCGTAGTAGCCGTCATAGCCATAGATCTTGGAGATGATGGTCGACAGGCCGAGCAGGGAAACTGCGTAGCACAGGCCGATGACGATCAGGCCGACGATGACGCTGCGGACAGCCTTGCTCTTGATGGCCTTCGGGAAGCAGTGGCCCTCGAAGCGCTGGATCATGGAGTAGACGAGCGTGACGGACGTGGACACGAACGCGCAGAACAGCAGGATGGTGTACACGACGAACAGCCAGGTGTAGCCGCTGCCCATGAGGGTGACAACGCTCTGGTTGGGGAGCTTCATGACATCGCCGATATGGCGGGCTGCAATGCTGGCAACCGTATCAACACCGGTGCTCTTGATGGCGGTCAGGATCGGGTACCAGCGCAGCAGCATGGCACCGGAAGCGGCGAGCGCGCCGCCGTTCATGAGCCAGCCAAGGATGCTGGCGCGCTTGACGCCCTTGTGGGTCAGCTCGGTGGAAGCAGCGATCATGGCCGGGACGGACACGCACTGGAAAGCAGCGTACACGAACACGCCGCGCCAGACGCCCTCGAGGCCCTTCTGGGAGGTGACGTCCGCGATGGCCGGGATGGACGCATAGGCCGCGTTCTCGGTGGCCAGCTCCTGAGCGACCGCGTCGATCGGAACGACGAAGCCCATGATGACCAGGATCGCGGTGACGATCAGGATCGCGGTGGAAAGAACGGTGGAAGCCTTGATGATCAGGTCAACGCCGAAGATCGACAGGAGGATCAGCAGGGCGATGATGACGAGGTTGCAGACGATATCGGGCAGGTCGATCAGGCTCTTGACGATGCCGCCGGCGCCGTCAACGCAGGACGCGACCGCCGCGAGGATGATGATGATGTAGAAGACCTCAAAGAAGACCTCCATCCACGGCTTCGGATACAGGGCACGATAGGTGTCCTTGTAGTTGTCGAAACCGCTGAGCTTGGCAAACTTCATCATGATGTACATGACGACGGCCAGGATGCCCATGGCCAGCAGCGGGAAGATCGCCGCGGTCCAGCCATACTGGACAAAGTAGTTCACGACCTGGTTGCCGGTCGCAAAGCCGGCGCCCACGTGGGTGCCGAACCAGACAGACGCCACGGTGAAGGCGGCTGCCCAGCTGCTCTTGAGCTTTTTGTTATCCATTTTTTACCTCTCTCTTTTTTGCTCTTTTTTTTGCTTTTCTCTCTTTTATTTCAATCCTGCCTCGTGCTCTCCTACCAACCGGGACAGGGGTCGAAATCCACACCCATGTGTTAATTTATGAACAAGTCGTTAACAACTTGGGATAGTAAATTTATAATTCTCTCACACGCAAAAGTCAATAACAGCCTCTTCCAATCCCCAATTTTTTTCAGTCATTTTCTGAAAATTGTCGAGTTGCACAAAATCTTGCATGTATTTTTATGCACTCTGATTCTGGCGCTTTTGTAATATTTTATGCGATTTTGGCGCTTTGACAGCAAGAAAACAGTTGCGGCGTCTACACTTTCGTGCTATCATAACAACGCTGGGAGTGCAAATCTTTTGTCGAATTTCTGACAAGCGAGATTGGCATATTTTTGACACAGGCCAGCAGGTTCGGCAAACGCGATTGATGAATTTTTAACCATCATTTTGCGTACACATCCATTGCCCAATGTCGATTTTGAGGGGGAGCGCGCACGTTATGAAGCTCGTGACATTTGAAAAGGACGGCCGCAGCGCCGTCGGCCTGCTCAACGCGGCCGGCACTGCCGTGCATCCCGTGCCGGGCTGTGCGGACATGCAGATGCTCATCGGCATCTGGCCGGCGCTGGACACTGCCGCCGTGCTGCGCGGTGAGGCCCTGCCGCTCAAGAGCGTGCGGCTGCTCGCGCCCATCCCCCGCCCGGAGCAGGACGTGATCTGCCTGGGCATCAATTATTTTGACCACGCCAAGGAGAGCGAGGCCGTCGCCGGCAAGGGCGTCAAGGCGCCGGACACGTTCCCGATCTACTTTTCCAAGCGCGTGAACGAGGCCGTCGCCCCCGGCGGCGACATTCTCAGCCACAGCGATCTGGTCGCCGACCTCGACTATGAGGCGGAGCTGGCCGTCGTCATCGGCCGCCCGGCGCACAACGTCAGCGAGGCAGACGCGCTCGACTACGTGTTCGGCTACACCATTTTGAATGACGTGAGCGCGCGCACGATCCAGAACCAGCATAAGCAGTGGTATCGCGGCAAGAGCCTCGACGGCTTCACGCCGATGGGCCCGTGGATCGTCACGCCGGACGAGTTCGACGTGCGCAGGCCGCAGAAAATCCAGAGCCGCATCAACGGCGAGCTCCGGCAGGACAGCACGACCGATCTCATGATCTTCCACGTGCCGTACGTGATCGCCGAGCTCAGCCAGGGCATGACGCTCCGCCCCGGCACGATCATCTCCATGGGCACGCCGGCCGGCGTGGGCATGGGCTTTGACCCGCCGGAGTGGCTGCACCCGGGCGACGTGGTCGCGTGCAGCATCGAGGGCATCGGCACCCTCACCAACACCGTTCGGTAATCCGCCGTCAGGCATACGCCTGCAGCGGCCGAAGATATCGCAAACAGATCATCAGAAAAGGAGAGAAAAAGTTATGAAATTTGCAATGTATGGTTCCGGCGCAGCCGGCAGCGTCTTCGCTTCTTACCTGCGTAAGGGCGGTGCGGACATCATCCTCATCGACCGCTACGAGGCGCACATGAAGAAAGTCGCCGAGGAAGGCATGCACTTCACCATCCATCAGGAGGAAGATGGCGGCTACAAGGATTACGACTACCAGCTCAAGGGCTTCCGCACCTACACCACCGCTGCTGACGCGGCCGCGGCGGAGGGCAAGGTCGACGTCATCATCTACATGACCAAGGCGACCCAGCTCGAGCAGGCCATCCAGGACTCCATGCCTGTCGTCGGCGACACGACCGTCGCCGTCTCCCTCATCAACGGCCTCGGCAACGATGACAACCTCTTCAAGGTCTTCCCGAAAGAGCGCTGCATCATCGGCTCCGGCGTGCTGGGCACGGCTCTGCCCGAACCCGCACACTGCGTGTCCACCCCGGCCGGCGGCGTGCAGATGAACTTCGGCGGTGCGGTCCGCTCGGAGCTCACCGACGCGGCCTGCGCCGAGATGCTCAAGTGCTACCGTGCCGGCGGCTGCGACGCTTACTGGCGCGACGGCGAGCCGGGCACCGACAACAACATCTACAAGTTCATCTGGAAAAAGGTCTGCGTGAACGCCACCGTCAACACCGTGTGCGCCGTCCTGCGTCTGAAGATCGGCGAGGTCGAGGCGGATCCGTTCGGCCAGTGGCTGTTCCACAGCGTCATCCGTGAGACCTGCGCGGTCGCGACCGCCAAGGGCGTGCCGATGGACGCCGATGAGTTCATCGCCCACGATCACAAGGACATCGTCACCAACATCGCGGACTACTATCCGTCCATGTGCCAGGATATGCTCTTCAACCACCGCCAGACCGAGATCGACGTGCTCAACGGCAAGATCGCGGAGTACGGCGAGCAGCTGGGCATCGACACCCCGGTGTGCAAGGTCCTGTCCCAGGTCGTGCGCTGCATCCAGGGCAACTACGACAAGCAGTACCTGAAGTAATTTCAAACCCCAAGTTTTCTCTGCCGGCCGGCCAACAACCGGCCGGCAGTTTGCTAAGGAGGCAAACGCATGAAAATCGCAATGATCGGCTCCGGCGCTGCCGGCAGCGTGTTCGCCGCCTACCTGCGCAAGGGCGGCGCCGAGCTCTGGCTCGTCGATAAGTACAAGGCGCACATGGACAAGATCGCGGCCGACGGTCTGGTCTTCCGCACGCCGGAGGGCGAGGAAGTGCTCACCGGCTTCCACACGAGCGCCACCGCGCACGACATCGGCACCATGGATATGGTCATCCTCATGGTCAAGGCCACGCAGACCGCGGAAGTCATGGCCGACACCATGCCCTGCATCGGGCCGGAGACGGTCGTCGTCTCGCTGCAAAACGGCCTCGGCAACGACGAGGTGCTCGCCCAGTTCGTGGAGACCGACCGCATCCTCTACGGCAGCGGCCTGATCGGCACGGAGCTGGCCGGCCCCGGCGTGTGCGTGAGCAAGCCGGAAAAGGGCATCCAGATGCACTTCGGCGCCGTGCACAACAACCCGAAGGCCGACGCCGCCGGCAAGGCGCTCGAGGCGTGCTTCCAGGCGGGCGGCTGCAACGCGAGCTTTGACGAGGATGTGCGCCCGTACATCTGGAAAAAAGTCATCGCCAACAGCGGCTATAACGGCGTGAGCGCCGTCATGCGCCTGAAGGTGAAGGAGACCTTCGCCGACCCCTACGGCCACGACATCGTCATGCATGTGTGGAAAGAGGGCTGCGCCGTCGCGCAGGCGCTCGGCATCGGCGATCTCTGGCCGCTCATGGAAAAGGAAGAGCCGAACATCGTCGCCAACCTCGGCAACTACTATCCGTCCATGGCGCAGGACGCCGTGCTGCACCAGCGCCAGACGGAGATCTCCGTGCTCAACGGCGCCATCGCGCGCTACGGCGAGCGGCTGGGCGTTCCCACCCCGTTCAACACCGTCATCACGAAGGTCATCTCCTGCATCCAGAACAACTACGACAAGCAGTATCTGGGCTGATAACGCATCCACGCATTGCATGTATCCCTACGTCAGCGCCCCGGCAGCCGCCGGGGCGCACGTTTTTTCCCCATACGCAAAAACACCCCCTGTGCCGTGCACAGGGGGTGTTCGCTATGGTTGTTTCGTTTACCGTCAGCGCCGCGCGCTTACCGGTTGGGGTATTTCTGCGCCAGCTCGGCCTCAAGCGCCTTCCAATCTCTGGCCTGCGTGATCTTCGTCCACGTCTCGGGCGAGGTGTTGTTCACGCGCTCGTAATCGTGGTTGTTGGTCGCTTCCTGCACATCCGTGTAATACCAGGCGTCGGTGTTGCTGTTGTCCGGCCATTTGATCATATCGGGCAGGAAATGCTCCTTATCCGGTGTACGGAAGAGAACCTTGTTGATGATCTTCATGGCCTCGCCGCGCGTGATGTTCTGGTTCGGGCGGAATGTGCCGTCCTCATAGCCATCGATCAAGCCACGCGCCGCCGCGCGGTTGATATACTCGCGCGCCCAGCTGCCGGAGATATCCGGGAATGCATCACCGGTAACTTCCGGTGCGTGGTAGAATCGCGCCGCGATCGTCGCAAACTCCGCGCGCGTGATCGGCGCGTCCGGGCGGAACGTGCCGTCCTCATAGCCGGTGAGAATACCGGCGTTGGTCAGCGTCGAGACCGCGCTGTTATACCAGGCACCGTTTGCCACATCGGAGTAGCTGTTCGTGCGAGACCACACATTTTCGCGGGCCTCGTCCTGAAGCAGACGGTAGAAGATCGTTGCGACCTCCGCGCGTGTGATCTGGCGCTCCGGCTTCACCGTGCCGTCCGGATAACCGCAGATATACGCATCGTGCTTGTCGAGCTCCAGCGGCGGGGGCGGCAGCTCGTTGTCCTCGACGGAGAACACGAACGTGATGTGCGCAGCCGCTTCCTGGAACGCATTGCCCATCGCGGGGTCAACATCAATGGTCACGTCCAGATCGACCGGATCGGTCTTCGGGCCGACCTCGGCAATGAAGACGTTGCTCTTGAGGCCATCGGCCGCATCGAGCTGGCTGAAGAGCTTCGCGGTCTTGTTGGACGCGATCACGACGCCGTTTTTCGACACGGTCATGCCGATGTGATCGAGCACATCGTTGTACGAGATGGCGGAGCCTTCCTTGGCGGAGGCGTCGCCGTCGATCTCGGCGCGCAGATAGATCTTTGCGCCCTGCACACCGTTTTGGCCGTCAGCCTGCACGCGGATGGTCTGCGTGAGGCTGTCGCCGGGCATGCAGTTGGAGAAGTTCGGGAACAGGTTCGTGCCCGAACCGTCGCCGGTGTGGGTGAAGGTGAAGCGCGCGCCGTTGCCGTCCGAGCCGTCATAGTACGTGACGGTGGGAACGTTCGTCTCGCCCGTCGCCCAGATGCCCAGTCCGGCGGCCAGCGCGACCACCAGCACGAGGGCGACGATCATGGTAAGTTTTTTGTGTTTCATACCGTTGCCCTCATTAAGGTGTCGTGGTCGGCTGCGTCAGATAGCCGTTGTTGTCAACGCGCACGCCCCAGCTATCTGTCACGGCCTTGCTCGGCGCGGCCTGAATGCTCTCGGCCAGCACCGTCACCTCGAGGTGGCAGCCCTCGGGCGCATTCGGCTGCGTGATGGGGTTGCCATCAAGCAGGTTGGAAGTCTGGCCAGTTGGTGCGACCGGCTTCGTGTAGTAGTAAATGCCGTCTTTCTCGAACCAATCACTATTTGTGATCGTCGGTGCCGGTACCGGAGTCGCAGAGACGTTCCCGTCTTTGTCTACCCAGTTGCACACCAGCTTGACGCGGACATAGGACGTGGCGGTTCCTTCGTTCTTGACGTAAATCTCCGACTTGCTGCCGTCGTCTGTCTTCTCTTCGATCTTAATTTCGGATGTGGCAGCCTTAAATGTGTTCGTCACCGGAGACGTGTTCGCTTTGAGATAAGCGAGCGTCGTGCCGACGGCCAGTGCGAAGATCAGGCACAGGGAGAGGATGAGCGCGGCTTTTCTCCCGCCTGAACCGTTAAAGATACGTTTCATATGTCATCCCTCCTGTTCAGTTCGCGCCCGGAACACGGTCGGAATTGTTGATGGTCGTCTTGCCATCGTTGGCCGTCCACTTGTTGATGACGTCGACAATGCTCGTGAGCCAGTCGTGCTTTACATAGGTGTTGGTGATCTTGGCCTCGTCGTTGGGGTTTGTGCTGCTGAGCGTGACGGCCGTACTTACATTGTCAGCCGTGTAGCTCCACGACCAAGCGGTGTCCTCGACCACGGTGTAGTCGCCGACAGCCAGACCGGTGATGGTCGTGCTCGCGCCGGCCTTGAGCACCACGGTGGTCACGAGATCGTTGCCCTTCATGACGTTGAACACGAAGGTCTGGTTCGGGTCGCCGCCGCCCGTAACGGTCTTGGTGATCGTCAGGCTGCAGGTGTTGACCGTGATGGTGAACGTAGTATCTTTAGAAACGCTCTCATACGTTCCCGTTTGCGTAGGCGAAACCGTGCACGTCACCTTGTAGGTCGTGGTCTGCTCCGGAGCGACGGTGCCGTTGCTTGCCGGATCGCTCCACACCCATGTTCCGCTGCTGCTTCCGGCGGGAACTGTGTACGTGCCGACAACCGTTCCGTTCTCATCCTTGACCGTATAGGTCACATCCACAAAAGCGTTATTTGTGCCGTCAAATGTGGCATTCTGGTGCACAAGCTCCTGCAAATTGGCAGAATCGCCAAGGTAGATCGCCTTGTCATCCGCCGTCGGCGTGATGCTTTTTACTTCCACGTCCTGCGTCGGCACATCGAACGCCTTGATCATGGTTCCCTTCGCATAGATACCGGACTGCCCATCATTCGTTGGCACCTGATTGCCGCCGAGGAAGCCGTCGCGCACGGAAACGTCAAACTCGATGATCAGTTTCTTTCCGAACGTGCCATCCGCCTTAGCGTTTGTGGAGACATAGTTCTGGTTGAAATCGAAGCCGGTCACATTGACCGCCCGCGTTGCCGGATCGATCGCTGCCGTCACCGAAGGATCGGCTGCGACCGGAGCCCCAAATGCGCTGCCGTTATAGGCTGCAGTGGAGAGACGAATAGCGCCGGCATTTTGCGGCACCGTAAAGTACGGCGTCACGATGTCTTTGATGACCGTCTCGCTGCCAAGGTCAATATTGGCGCTGCCGATGTTCTCGCTGATCGTGGTAAAGATCTTGCTCAGCGAGGCGGAATCGTTCGCCGTCAGGTAGTAGTTGGACTGCTCGCGGGCAAAATTTCTGGTGATCTGCCAGCCATAATTGCCGATGCCGATGAAGCTGGAATCGTACCGCTGGATGCCGATCTCCGTCGCATCCGGGAAGTTGCCAGAGATGTAGTTCAAAAAGCGGTTTCCGGCCGGGATGTCATAGTTCTTGACGTCTCCGATCCCCCACCAGCTAAAGCTGGCCCAGTAGCTTCCGACCTGGCCGTTGCTGTTGTACTTGAAGCCGCTGTCGCCGTAGAGCTGCTCCGGATTCGCGCCGTTGAAAATGCCGACGGAATAGACCGTCGCGCCGGCGTCCTTGAGCGCCTTGGCCGACTGGATGGCGCCGTTGGCGACCGTCGTGTCAAAATCGCTCTGCTTCGTCGGCACACCGTCCGTGAACAGGATCACGACCTTCTGGCGTTTCGTGTTGGTACCGGTGTAGCCGCTGTCGCCCTGCATGAGCGCCTGCGCACTCCGCATGCCGTCGGCGACATTCGTCGCGCCCTCCGGCTCCGACGGGAGGCCGTTGATCTTGGCCTTGAGCGCGGTCTCGCCGGACGGGCTTTCCGCCGTGTCCGTTTCGGCCGGGGTCACGAGCGTCCAGTCCATCAGCGTGGAAGCGTTCGTGCCGAAAGTCACGACCGCGATCCGGTGATCGGACTTTTCCGCGTTATACTTATCCGCCACCGCTTCAATGAACGTGTTCACGACCTGCTTCATGGCATACTGGCGGCGGGCCGAATCCGTGCTGGTCTCATTCCCGTCAAAATTATACGCCATCGAGCCGGACTGGTCGAGCACGAGCACGATGTCACACGGTGCGATCGAGGTCGTCGTTGTGACCGTGCCGGTCGTGTACGCTTCGAGATGCACGGTATAGCCGCTGCCGTTTGCCGTAACTTCCTTGCTCAGCTCCAGACCGTCGCCGCCGGCCGCGCGGTCGGCTGCGGCGCGCAGCGGCTGCGGCCGCACGGAAACGGCCGGCCGGAACGGCCCCGCCTCCGTGAACACCGCCGTCTGCGGCACTTCGCCCGCGGCTTCTGCCGCATCCTGCGTCACGCCCGCGCCCATGAACAGGCACATGCTCAGGAGCATGACTGCGCAGAGGACGAGCGAGAGAATGCGTTTTTTCATATAGTCGTCCTCCTTTCTCAGGGCGTCGGGATCTGGTCGATCTGCGTGCTCGAGGTGCTCGCTTCGACCGTACCGACGTGCTTCCACACATCTCTGACATCATTGGCAGCGTACTTTTCGAGGTTCGCCGTCTGCACGGCCTCGGCCGTGACGTAGATGTGCACCGTGGCATTCTGATATTCGTTGCCCATGTCCTTACTGAACGTGACGTGGTTGAAGAGCTTCGACGTGGCGGTCTTCGGGTCGACCGAACCACGATAGTAATAGTATCCGCCCTCGCCGGCGATCCAGTCCGTGTCGTTCAGATCCAGCGTGAGCAGCCGCTCGCTCGCATCGAGCGGGATGATCTCGCCATCGGCGCCGACCATCTCGGGCGTGATCTTCACGCGGGTGTAGAAAGCGCCGGAGCCGACATTCTCCACATACACCACTTTGTTCACGACGCTGCCGGGCATGGCGCTCACCGTCGTAAACGGTTGGCCAGCGCCGTCCTCGTCGTGCAGTGCAAGCTTGACGGAGCCCATCGTGATGACGTTATCCGCCGTGCCGACGGCCGAAAAGTACGCCCACGTACCGACCGCCAGCAGTGCCACTGCCAGGAGGAGCACCGTTGCGATGGTCCATTTCTTCTTCATGCACAAACCACCTTTCTCCCTGATAGGATGTTTCTGAGTACCGAGTTCTCACTCTCTCTGCGCCCGAGGGCGCACGCAGGAAATTTTTGTGGGATCATTATTTCAATCTGCGCGCGGACGGCGGCAGCGCCGCTGCCCGCGCCCGGATTGAAGCCGAGCCAGAGTCCCCGATGGGGGCGGCGATTTCGCCGCCCCTTTGGGGTCAAAATGTTGAGGAATTACTTGTCAAATGCAGCGAAGGCAGCGGTTGCATTCGCAAAGCCGTCCGCCTGAATGGCGTCAGCCTCAACGAGGACGTTGAACGCGCCGTTCGGAAGCAAGTTCGCAATCTCTTCATTGGTAACATCGGAATCCATATGAACAGTGCCCCAAACGTTCCAATAGGTCATTTCGTTGGGCTTCAGAGCCTCAGTGCGAGTGAAGGTATAAACATTGTACAGCTTTCCGTCTTTCTCAACGTTTTCTGTTTTCACCATCGTGAACTCGCCACGGCTAATTGCACTTGTCGTATACATACTGCTGTTAAGAACAGCCGTATCCAGCTCTGCGGGGAACATCACGCGGATGCGGATATAAGCATCGTTGGCACCAGTGTTCTTGACATAGGGCATCTTGTGGTAAGACTGTCCCGGAGCAAGCTCGACACCGTCACACGTATACGTGGCAGCGTTAGCTTCGATCTGGTCATCGGTGTAGAACGTATCGCCGGCTTTATACGGGCTGGTGTTGTTGGACCCCTGCTTAAGAACTTCGGACCACAGCTCAGCATTTTGGGGATTGAGCTCCTCACCCGGAGTGCCGACGTAACCGGCATTCTCGCGGTGCAGGCTGGACTCAAGCAGCTCGATGTCC
>OKUC01000846.1_pt1 | contig 13121 bp, 9 predicted proteins | sample 1606761 | NCBI WGS metagenome assembly OKUC01 (sample SAMEA3882542, study PRJEB24775) | human gut metagenome | biome: human-associated habitat; feature: intestine environment; material: feces | place: Netherlands | collected 2009/2010 | reverse complement strand
CAGTTCGCAACTTTTTTTCCATGATAAGAAACATATTTCCAGATAGAATAAAGAAAAAAAGAAAGGAATGAGAAATATGTTAGAAATCAAAGGAAAAGTAAATACAGCCATCTGCTATGCCAGGGTCGTAGAGGAGGAAGCCATCGAGCAGATCCGCCGCATGTGCGATTATCCGATGACGGAAGGCTCGCGGATCCGCATTATGCCGGATGTGCATGCGGGAAAAGGATGTACGATCGGAACAACGATGACCATCCGCGACAAGGCAGTGCCGAACGTCGTCGGCGTGGACATCGGGTGCGGCATGTACACCGTAAATCTTGGAAGAGCCGAACTTGATTTTGCAAAAATCGACGAGGTGGCACATGTTATCCCGTCCGGCATGAATGTCTGGGAGGGGAGACAGGAACGTTTTGACCTGATGACACTTGCCTGCAGCCGGGAATTAAAAGACACAAAACGCCTGGAGCGGTCGCTTGGAACCTTAGGCGGCGGCAACCATTTTATCGAGATCGATGAAGCCGCCGACGGCACAAAATATCTCGTCATCCATTCCGGCTCGCGGAATCTCGGAAAACAGGTGGCAGAGTATTACCAGAATCTGGCAGTGCGGCTGGACCGCGGTTATGACGAGTACCTGGAAAAACGCGAGGAGCTCATACGCACCTACAAAGAGCAGGGCCGCAGAAAGGAAATCCAGGAGGCGTTAAAACAGCTGCAGTGGAAACCGGACGAAGCGCAGATGCCGGAGGATCTCTGCTATCTGACCGGAAAATATCTGGAAGCCTATCTGCACGACGTGGAGATCTGCCAGCAGTTTGCACGCCGGAACCGGGAAAAAATGGCGGAAATCCTGCTGGAACGAACCGGCCTTACCGGCACCGATGCGTTCCACACGATTCATAACTATATCGACACAAACGAGATGATACTCCGAAAAGGCGCAATCGCAGCGCACAAAGGAGAACGAGTGCTGATTCCGATCAATATGCGCGACGGCAGTATTCTCGCCGTCGGGAAAGGAAATCCGGAGTGGAACGATTCTGCCCCGCACGGAGCCGGACGGCTGATGTCGCGCAAAAAAGCGAAGGAAACCCTGGCACTGGAGGAATACCGGAAGAGCATGGAGGGAATCTATACGACTTCCGTCAACGAACATACCTTGGACGAGGCGCCGATGGCGTACAAATCGCTGGATGATATTCTCGATATAGTCCGTGCATCGGTCGATGTCGTGGAGGTGCTGCGTCCCGTTTACAATTTCAAAGCATCAGAATAGAGGCGGAGGAAACCAGTAAAATTCCTCCGCAAGAAGGAGGAAGAAAAAAATGATGGCAATTCCGTCAATTGATATGGAAGCAACAGGAAGAAACATTACAAGACTGCGGCAGCAGGCAGGCCTTACCGTCCGCGACCTGCAGGAAATTTTCGGTTTCACCACCCCGCAGGCAATCTACAAGTGGCAGCACGGCACCGCCATGCCGGCAATCGACAACCTGATCGTACTGGCAGCGGTACTGCATGTGTCGATCGATGAGATCGTGATTGTGGAGACAAGAGAGCTTGTGCTTGCGAGTGCATAAACCTGAGAACATATTTTACGCAACTTTAACACAATCTTCCCTCAATTTCATGTAGAATAAAAAGCACAGATTCCGTAGCTTTTCTACAAACCGCAGCAGCCGGCTTATGGTAGCAGAAGCACTCGGTGAGGCAGAAACAGCAGGCTGGATCGGGTTGGCTCCGTTGACTTTATATGTGCAAACTGATAAGATACTCATAAGTATGTTTTTATGGGTATCTTATTTTTGTGTTTCGAAAAGAAAAGGGGAAATTAAATAATGACAAAAAAGAAAATCATTGGCCTTTGCATCGGCGCTGTCGTTCTTGCCGTGGCTACGGCCGGTGTGAAGGAAGGCAGCTGGCTGATGAAGCATCGCCGGATGCAGAATGAGTTTACGCATGAGATGAATGCATTCACGACCAAAACAAACGCAGAGCTGATCCAGCCGACGATTGTTGCGGAGGATGATATCTACGGCTGGTTTTTCCATGAGGAAGATGACGGGCTGTACATGAATCTCTATTACCGGGTCAAAAACGAGTCCAATCAGCACGAAATTGCATCCAGTGAATTTCCTGTGAAGATCAAAAAGGAGCTTCTTGCGGATGATAAAGTGTGGAGCAGAACGACGGGGACCGCGAAAAATCAGGTTCACGCGGAATACCTGGAAGGAGAAGATGACATGACGGTTTCGTTTGACGTCTATTACCAGTGTGAGGGTTCCTGCGGGGAATATTTTGCGGATATTACCGTGACGGATAGTGAGACCGGAAAGCTCTACTACAGCAGTGAAGCAGAAAATGAAGCGGCAGAATAGGAGGAGCAATGGCCGAAAAAGAAAGCAAAAATAAATGGCATACCCCGACGGAGCGGATTATGATGCTGGGATTTGCGGCGGTAATCCTGCTGGGAACGATTCTTCTGTGCCTGCCGGTTTCTGCGGCGGACGGAAAAAGCGTTTACTGGCTCGACGCCCTGTTTACCGCAACGACATCTGTCTGCGTGACGGGCCTTGTCACCGTTCCGACGGCGACGACATGGAGTACCTTTGGAAAAATTGTGATCCTCGGGTTGATTCAGTTCGGAGGTCTTGGCATCATGGCGTGCCTGACGATGGTGTTTCTGATCCTGCGCCGGAAAATCAGTCTGCAGAGCCGGAAATTAATTCAGGATACCTATAATCTGCCGGTTTTAAAGGGCAGTGTGGGCATCGTGCGCCGGCTTCTGATTGGAACAGCAACCGTAGAGATTGCGGGGGCGGTTCTGTATAGCTTCTGGTTTGTGCCGGAGTATGGCTTCTGGAAGGGAATCGGCTACAGTATTTTTCATGCCGTTTCCGCTTTCTGTAATGCGGGAATCGATCTCGTTGGCGAAGCCTCTTTTGCTCCGTTTGTAACGAACCCGCTGATAAACTTTACGACGATGGGACTGATTCTTTTGAGCGGTCTTGGTTTTCCCGTCTGGTGGGAAGTTATGGAGCGGGTGCAGGAGCTTGTGAAGGGAAAACGGCCCCGTAAAAATTTTGTGCGAGGATTCACGCTTCATACGAAACTGGTTTTAACGACAACCATGATTCTGGTGTTCGGTGGAGCACTGCTGATTCTTGCACTGGACTGGAATCACGCGCCATCACTTGGCAGCCTGAAACCGGCGCAGAAGGTCATGGCGGCTTTTTTTCAGTCCGTGACGACAAGAACGGCAGGCTTTGAGACGATCCCGCAGGCTGATTTCTCGGACAGCTCTGCAATGGTAAGTATGGTTCTCATGTTCATCGGTGGCTCCCCGATGGGAACGGCAGGTGGTGTTAAGACGACAACGGTTGCCATTCTGGTTGTGCTGGTTGCCTCCTATATTCGCGGAGACTCAGATACGGTGGCCTGGGGGCGGAAAGTGATGGAAGAAAATATCCGTACCGCTGTCGTCATTTTCTTTTTTGTACTGACGACAGTCTTTACTGCCACCGTGCTGCTGATTTCCGTAACCGGAAGCCCGCTGCTGGATTGTACGTATGAAATTATTTCTGCGGTTGCAACGGTGGGCCTCACCCGTTCCCTGACGCCGACGCTTCCTTTTATGGGAAAGGTGATTGTTATTCTGGTTATGTTTATGGGAAGAATCGGGCCGGTGACGCTGGCTGTCGCACTGCGCCGCAGAACAGGAAGAAAAGATGTCGATATTCAGAGACCGGAGCAGCGGATTCTGATTGGATAGTTGGGAAAATAAAAAACAGGACAGATTTCAGAAAACGAGGAAAAGAAATGAGTAAACAGTATGCAGTCATTGGACTTGGAAAGTTTGGTTTTTCTGTAGCAACGACACTTGCGCAGGCAGGAAAAGAAGTGCTTGCCGTTGATAAAGACGCTGAGCCGGTACAGGAAATTGCCGATCTTGTTACCTATGCGGCGCGTGCAGACATCACGGACAGTCGTGTGTTCGCATCTCTTGGCATCAGCAATATGGATGTGGTGATCGTTGGCATTTCCGAAAATATGGAGTCGAGCATCCTCGCCACCCTGCAGGCAAAAGAGGCGGGCGTGCCGCTCGTCATCGCAAAGTGCATGAGCCAGATGCATGCCAATATTTTGAAAAAAGTCGGCGCGGACCGCGTCGTGATGGCGGAGAGTGAGACGGGCATCCGCCTCGGAAAAAGCCTGATTTCCGGCGGCTTCCAGGACTTCTTCATGCTGTCGGATTCGTTCTCCATGGTAGAGCTTCCCGTGCCGGAAGCGTGGACGGGGCATAATCTCGAGGAGCTGGATCTGCGGAAGAAATACAGTATCAACGTAATCGCCGTCAAGGACGGGGAAGACATCCGTGTCACGGTCAATCCGAAGACGCTGCTCCGCGCAGAGGAAGTGCTGATTCTGATCGGCGAAAACAAAGAACTTGCCAAATTGATGAAAAACAGGAAATGAGGGGACCATTCATGATTACAAGCAGCAGCAATGCACAGGTAAAAAACATTATTGCGCTGAACAAAAAAGCAAAAGAACGCCGGGAGCAGGACGTTTTCGTGGCGGAGGGCTGGAAAATGTTCCAGGAAGCGCCGCGGGAATGGCTGAAAAAAGTATATGTGTCTGAGAGCGGCAGCAAAATGCATGAAATGCTGTCCGACGGGACAGAATACGAAGTAGTGGACGACCGCGTGTTCCAGTCCATGTGCGACACGAAGACGCCGCAGGGTGTTTTAAGTGTGATCCGCATGCCGCATTACACCGAAGAGGAGGTGATGGACAACGGAAAGACACCGCTTCTGATGGTACTTGAGGATCTGCAGGACCCTGGAAATGTCGGAACAATCATCCGCACCGCAGAGGGCGCAGGAGTCACCGGCATCATCATGAGCCGCGGTACCGCGGATATCTTCAATCCGAAAACGATCCGCTCGACGATGGGCTCGATCTACCGTATGCCGTTTCTGATCGTCGACGATGCGGTCGGATTTGTAAAAGGCTTAAAAGCGCGGAAGATCTGTACGTACGCGGCACATCTGCACGGCGTGCATTCCTACCGCGAGGAGGATTACACAAAAGGAACGGCATTCCTGATCGGAAATGAGGGAAACGGCCTGACCGACGCAATGGCAGAGGCCGCCGAGTGCCTGATCCGTATTCCGATGGAAGGAAAAGTGGAGTCGTTAAACGCAGCGATTGCATCCGCCGTTCTCATGTATGAGGCACACGGCCAGCGCGCATAAAAGAAAGAGCGTTACCGGTTTTCTTACATTTCTCTTAACCTGCCGGAAACCTACTCGACAGAACCGGTATTTTGAGCTAAAATAGAAAGAGCAGAGTCCGGGCTGAATTTCTGTCAGTCCGGTAAAACTGTAATATTTGCCAGAAAAGCAAAAGCTGTTTTGGGAGGAAGGAAAAATGAGTGAGAAAAAAAACATCAGTAAAAAGGAGCTCCGAAGAAGAAAGCGGAAGCGTGCGCTGATGATCAAAACAGGAATTCTATGTGTTCTGCTTGTCATCTTCGGCATTGGAATCTGGGCTTTGGCCGGAGGAACAGAAAAAATCCAGCAGAAAGCACAGGAAAAAGAGGATCAGAAAACAGCAGAGGTGGACGGTTCCGTATCATCGGACAGCACGGGAAGTGCTGAAGCGCCGACAACGAAAGCACAGATTATGGCGGAAGCCGATGCACTTGCGCAGACATACGATTACGATGGAGCCATTGAAAAGCTCCAGAGCGTAGAGGGCGCAGCGACCGACGCGGATATCATCACAAAAGTAGCAGAGTACACCAGCACGAGAGATGCCTGTGTGCGCGTCAACGTCAACGAAGTAACCCACATTTTCTATCATTCTCTTGTAGTCGATCCGCAGAAAGCTTTCTATCAGGACAACGCACAGACCGCAGGCTTCTGCCAGTGGATGACCACCGTGGATGAGTTCAACGCGATCACCCAGCAGATGTACGACAGAGGATATGTCATGGTTTCGATCAACGATCTCGTGAAAAAGACCGTAGATGATGACGGAACCGTTCATTACGAGGAAGGGGACATTTACCTGCCGGAGGGCAAGAAAGCCTTCGTTCTTTCTCTGGATGACCTTTCCTATTACCACTCTTACGACGGACGCGGCATTGCCAGCAAGATGGTAGTCGGCGACGACGGAAAACCGACCTGCGAATACATTCAGGATGACGGAACTGTTGTGACCGGTGCTTACGACTGCATCCCGCTGATGGATCAGTTTATCGAAGCGCATCCGGATGCCGTATACCACAATGCGCGCGGAACCGTAGCACTGACCGGCTACGACGGAATCCTCGGATACCGCACCGACGGTGATTACAAGACAAGAGAAGATCTGACGGATGATCAGGTAGCATGGCTTGATGCACACCCGGATTTCGACTGGGATAAAGAGTGCGAGGAGGCGAAAAAAGTAGCCGATGCGATCAAAGCAGACGGCTGGACATTCGCAAGCCATACCTGGGGCCATATCCGTGTCGGCGACAAACCGATCGAGACGATCCAGGCGGATACCGAGAAATGGCTGACGTATGTTGCACCGCTCATCGGCGGAAGCGATATCATCATCTTTGCACATGGACAGGATCTTTCCGACTGGCACGATTACACGATGGACAATGAGAAGTTTGCTTACTTAAAGAGTCAGGGCTTCAACATCTACTGCAACGTAGATTCCTCCCAGTATTTCGTTCAGGTAAGAGACAATTACCTGCGTATGGGACGAAGAAACCTGGATGGATACCGTCTGTACCAGAACCTCTACGGAGGCGGCGAGGATAGAACAAGCGATCTGTTTGATTCTGCCTCTGTTATTGATCCGCAGCGGCCGACAGATCCATCTCTTTACAATTTAGGTTAAAGAATTTTGAAAATGAAAAAGATCTCACAGAACTTTCTATTATTTATAGAAGAAAGTCTGTGGGATCTTTTTTTCAGCAGGGCGAACCGTTTACAGATATTTTTCTACGAGCGGAAACGGCAGAGGCCCGAGACGGAGCAGTTTTTCATGGAAACCGATCAATGAGAATGAGTCACCTTCCTGTTCCTGCACTTCCGAGAGGAGCTGCGAAAACGAGAGCGATCCGACACAGTATTTCAGATAGTTCGCCGGTGTCTCGAGAATATACTGATATAAAGAGGCAGCGGCCGACGCATCCGTGATGCCGAACTGCGCCAGAAAGGCTGCCGCATCCGAGAGGAGCCATCCCTGGCTGTGGATTCCGAGATCCAGCAGCGAGCAGAGGGTAAGATGCACCGAGCGGTTCAGATACCAGAGACGGCAGAGCGCCTGCGTGTTTGCATCGAGATTACGTGCGGCGTAGCGGCAGGCATATGATTCAACGTAGGTTGCCCATCCTTCCACATAACCCGACGGCGCGTAGAGATGGCGGATCAGAAGCGGGTCGGAGCGCGAGAACGAGACGGTCTGGTACAGATGGCCGGGAAAGCCCTCGTGGGCAAGTGTGGAATACAGCTCGATGCCGGTCATTTCATCCGCGGGATTCAGGTAAATGGAGTTGGGTGAATTGACATCGGCGGGCGGTGTGAGATAAAAGGCGGGGCTTAAAAAATCCTTGAGAGAGTCATCCACGGTCTTTACTTCGTATGCGATACCCGAAAGAACGGGAAAATCTTCAGAAACGGCATTCTGCAGATCGGCAAGCATTTCCTCCGGCGTGGAGAACGGCAGCACGAGCGCCTGCTCGGAGAGGGAGAGCGACGGATTCTGATCGAGAATGATCTGCATTTCGGCACACTGGTCCGCAAGCTGCTGTGTTAAAAGGCGGGTCAGCTCCTCCGGTGAAGCGTCAACACCGACGCGGCTGCGGAGAAGATACGCATAGTAGGAAAGTCCGCCTTCCTGCCGGGAAAGACCGCCGGCGTTCTGTGTTCCTTTGCCGCGGAGTGAAGAAAGCGCATCGGAAAGAGAGCGGTAGGCGGGAAAAACACAGGAGATAAGGAGTTTTTCATGCGTCTGCAGACAGAGATTCCTTTCCGCCTCAGAAAACAGTGAAGACGCCTGCAGTTTATTCTGAAAAACGGTGTGGAGCAGATGGCTTTCCGGTGTATCCGCGTCGGCGAGAAAAGCACTGCACTGGCGGATAATGCCATCGACCGCAAGGTCATTCTGAAACACGCCCTGCCGGGATTTTTCCTGCTCGAGTGCGATGAGGTCGGAGAAATAGCGCGGGAGATCCTGCAGAAGATGGAGGTAGTCGGCGATATCCTGCTGTGTGCGGAACGGGTACTCTGCGAGCAGAATGGGAAGCTGTGCCTGAATCCCGAGCGACGGACCGAGCGGTTCCGCAAGAAGGCTGGTGCTGCCCGGCATTTTCTCGCAGTCCAGCTCGTAGAGCAGAAGATCGAGCGTGATCTGATTTTCCGCGGAGAGGCGGTTTCGATGAAAGGATGTGAGCGTTGTTTCCACACTCTGCAGCAGGGCATCATACGAGGTGCGGTCAGGGATGGAAACCGTGCCGAACGAGGCAGTGCCGGGGGCAATTCCGCGGGAAGCCGGATCGGCGAGGGTATAGTGGAGCGTGATGGCAGAAGAGGTTACCTCGGAGTGGAACCGTTCCTCCACATACGCGGAAAACCGGCGGTTCTCACCAGGGGAAAAGAACGGGGAAAAATACCAGAACAGCAGGGCGAAAAGAAGTCCGCCGCACAGAAGCAGAGGGAACAGGATGCGGCGGTGCAGAGAAGCTGGTTTCATAGAATAGGCTCCGGTGCGGACAGTTATCATAAAGTATGTAAAAAATGCTGATTTTATGCGCTTTTTCCGTGGCCTTTCATTTGACTTTCCAAAACGGCTTTGCTATAATCAGTAACGAATGAAATAAGGGACTTTTCAGTGCGGAACGGATTTGAAAAAGAATCCGCGAAGGTAAAAGGGAATCAGGTGGAAATCCTGAGCGATCCGGTCACTGTAAGCAGGGAGTGTTAGCTGCAGAAATGCCATTGTGCGAAACGCATGAGAAAGCGCGGCTGCCGTGAAGATCTGCGAGTCAGGAAACCTGCTGGAAAGGTTAGTGAATCGCTTCCGATAAAAGCATATATATTCATGGAAAGATGTACGAAGTAAAATCGGACATCTGCTTTTTGTCGCCATGCGTCCGAAAAAGAGCTCCGGTGGAGAAACTCTTTTGCAGAAAAAGCAGATGTCTGTTTGTCTTTTCGCAGAAAAAATGTGTCCTCAAAAACAAGATTACTTGCAGGGAGACATCATTGACGGGGACAGGCACCGCCCAGCTGCCTGAAAAAGTCAGACGGAATCCGGAGCAGATGCGCGAAGGAGATCCGAAGAAAAGGAGAAGTTATGAAAGGAAATTCAAGCAAATTTCTGGCACTGCTGCTGTCGGCGTCCATGATCATGAGCCCGACTGCCAGCGTATTAGCAGATACGCAGGAAAAAGCAGCACAGACAGAAAGCAGCGCAGCCGCAGAGGAAGCGCCGCAGAGCGAAGAAACAGCAGAGACGGCAGAACCGGAAACAACACCGGCAGAAACCGAGAGCAGTGAAAGCAACGGAAACACCGGCCGCGCCTGCAGAGGATCAGACACCGGCAGGATCTGACGAGACCGAGACACCATCCGCAGATGAGGATGCTTCGGAAGATACTGCAGAGGACACTGCAAAAGACGGTGAAGAGACTGCCGATACCACAGAAAAAGAGCCGGAAGCAGCAGATGAGACTTCCCAAGATGCTGGAAAAGAAACACCGGCAAAAGAAGAAACCAAAGATGCTGTAAAAGAGAATACCAGTCCGGCGGCAGAACAGCCGAAAACGGAAGTAAAAGAAACAACCCAAAATGAGGCATCCAATACAGCCGAGAAGAAAGAAACAAAAGCAGCGGAAGCAGCAAAACCGGCAGATGGTGAGTATGAGACTTCTGCAGAAGCAACCGGAAGCATGTTCCGTGTGATTTCTTCCAGACTCATCGTAAAAGATGGAAAACTGAAAGCATCCATTCTGCTGAGTGGAACCGGCTATGATTACCTGTATACGGGAACAGCAGCAGAAGCTGCCGCAGCAGATGAAAAGAGCTGGATTGCTCCGACAGGAAGCGAAACCTATACGGATACGAAGACCGGTGCAGAAAAGACCGGATATCGTTTTGAAATTCCGGTGGAAGAGCTTGACAAACAGATGGATGTTGCCGTTCGCTCAGCCAAGAAAAAAACATGGGCTGATAAAACCGTTACGATCCACAGCACCGATGCAATCCCGACGGTAACACCGGAACCAACCGAGACTCCAAGCGAAAATCCAGGTGAGGATTCCTCGAATAAGCCAGCCAGTGTAGAAGCACCGGTTACCAAAGAGGACGGCAGCGTATTCAAAATGTTCGTCATCTCCGAGGCAACAATGATCAACAAGGGCGATAAACTCGTTCTTACACTGAAAACAAACAACGTATCATTTGATAAACTGTATCTTGGAAAGAACGATGACCTTGCAAAAACACCGGCTATCCAGGGAATGCAGGAAGCAAACGGCGGTTATTCCTTTACATTTGAAGTAGATGCGGACAAAGCCGGCACAACCGTTCCGATCGTTCTTGGAAAGAAAGACGGAACCTGGTACACCAAACAGCAGCTTTATCTTGCAGTTCCGGGAAGTAAAACACCGGAAGTAACTCCGATACCGGAGACGACCGAGACTCCGGTCCCGACTGCAACCCCGACTCCGAGTGAGACTCCGGTTCCAACCGCAACTCCAACTCCGGAACCGGCGAAAGTAGAAAACGGTATCTACAGCGGAACCGCGGAGACCGGCGCAGCTATGTTCAAAGTAGTCGGCGTAGAGCTGACCGTAAAAGACGGCGACATGAAAGCACGCATCACGTTAAGTGGTGTTGCCTACGATTATCTGTACATGGGAACACCGGAAGAGGCAGCTGCCGCAGACAAGAGTGCATGGATTGCAGGCGTCGGCACCGTTGATTACACAACAGCAGACGGCGAGACGAAAACAGGAATGCAGTATGATATTCCGGTAGCAGCACTCGATCAGGCACTTGTTGTTTCTTCCCATTCTGCAAAACGGGATAAATGGTATGCAAGAACCATTACTATTGCATCTTCCAGTCTGAAAAAGACCGCAGATCTTCCGGCAGATGAGACCAATAAAGTAGCAGATGGTATTTACAGTGCAGAGGCAACAACTAATGCAGCAATGTTCAAGGTAGTCGGCGTAAAACTGACCGCGAAAAACGGAAAAATGACAGCAGTTATCACCTTAAGCGGAAGCGGCTATGATTATCTGTATATGGGAACCGGAAAAGATGCGGCAGCAGAGAGCGGCGCATGGATCGCTTCCACCGGAAAAGTGGACTACACCTTAGACGGTGAAACCAAAACCGGAATGCAGTTTGAAATCCCGGTAGAGGCACTGGATCAGGAACTTGATGTAGCAGCTCATGCAGTAAAGAGCGGCAAATGGTACGACAGAGCCATCACGATTGCATCTTCCAGCCTGAAAAAGACCGGAGACCTTCCGTCGGATGACAACAAGGGCGATGCTCCGAAACCAACCCTCGTTCCGACCAATACCCCAACCGTATCTCCATCTGAGACACCGGTTGTAAAACCGACCAGCACCCCGACTCCGGCACCGACCCAGAAACCGGCCGATACCAAACCGGAGCAGGAATCCAAATATGAGTCTGACTTAAGCGGCGGCACATCCAAAGTAGACAGTGCAACCACACTGGCAGACGGCGTTTACACACCAGACGGATTCTCCTTCTCCGGCGGATCCGGAAAGGTAACCATCTCCTGCAGCAAGATTACTGTAACGAACGGACAGGCTTATGCAACGATCGCATTCAGCAGTCCGTACTACGGATATGTAAAAGCAAACGGAAATAAATACATGGCAAATGTCAGCGGCGGAAGCAGCATCTTCACCATTCCGGTTGAGCTGAACAAGAACAATACCATCATCGGTATGACCACCAGAATGTCCGTTGCCCATGAGATTTCCTACAACATCTTCATCTCCCTGGCAGCAGCAAAGAAGGGCGGCAGCACTTCTTCCAGCACAGGATTTGTAAAAGCAGACGGAACAATCTCCACGATCAGCACCGATAACTCCAAGCTGGATACCACCGCTCCGGAGATCATGGGACTGGAATACAAAGCAGAGACAAAACTTGCTTACGCAGAGTACTTCAAGATGTATCATTACGACGAAGGCATCACCCTGCTGGAGATCGATATGACAAAAGATACCGGGCGTGATCCGGAGAAACAGACCGAGGACGACAAGAAAGCAGAAGATACCGATACCGCAGCAGCAGAGGATACCGCAGCAGCAACCGACGAGGAAGAAGCGGCAGCAGCATCCGATTCCAAAAAGACCAGCACTGAGAAAGCGAAAGATCTGACCGAAAAGACAAAAGAGCTGTACGAAGGCAATGTTGTCAAATATCTGATCGTTCCGAAAGATGTTGAGATTCCGGCAGGACTGGACAAAGATATGATCGTGATCCAGCTTCCGGTTGAGAAAGCATACGTAGCATCTGAGGATGCCCTGAAACTTCTCGACGAGCAGTTAGACGCAGCAGAGAGCATCAAAGCAGTCGGCATGGAGCAGAAAGACTGCCAGATCGAAAACATTGCAAAAGCAATGGAAGACAAAAAAATCTCCTTCGACGGAGCATTCGATGATCTGGACTACAAAGCTCTGGTAAAAGACGAAATCGACTTTGCAATTCTTCCGTCTGAGTTCCTTCCGGGAAATGCAAAAGATGAGGAAGATGCTGATGCAGCCGACGAGACCGCAGATACCAAAGCTGAGGATCAGAAGGACGATAAAGACGATAAGACAACGGATGAGAAAACAGACGAAGACAAGACTCCGGAAGAACTTCTGAAAGAGGAAAATGAGCGTCTGTCCGACACCGCAGAGCGTCTGGCAACCCTGACCATTCCGATGCTGGTTGACCGTTCCGCAGACGAGAAGACCGATCTTGCGAAAGCAGAGTGGCTGAAAGTCTACGGCGTGATCTTCGGATGCGAGGATCAGGCAAACGAGCTATTCCAGCAGATGGAATAGCTCGTTTGCC
>OKUC01000820.1_pt1 | contig 13383 bp, 7 predicted proteins | sample 1606761 | NCBI WGS metagenome assembly OKUC01 (sample SAMEA3882542, study PRJEB24775) | human gut metagenome | biome: human-associated habitat; feature: intestine environment; material: feces | place: Netherlands | collected 2009/2010 | reverse complement strand
GTGCAAAAAATGCACAGCTATATTATTCTTTTTTAGATATTACCAATTCGGATTCTGAACCAAATTAGGATTTAGCACCAGTTCATTAGTTGGCAACGGATATAACCATCTACGGTCATCATTACTCCATTTACGACCGGCATCATCAATAGCCTTTGACGGATACTGATACAGATAAATCGCTCCCTGATATTCTATAACAGGACGCCCTTTATCACCACCAAATGTAACATTGACTGCTTCGTATTCTTTTTCTACAGTCGGGGTAATCTTCAAGCCAAACATAGTTTTTGGATTTTCCATCAGTTTCATAGCATTCCAACGCTTCAAATCATCCAAACGATGATTTTCAGCCACTAATTCAATGCGACGTTCACGACGAATCTCATACAACAAATTGGAAAGTTGATATCCGTAATTAACAGGAGCAGCATCGGCTACAGGATTCATAGTCAAATGAGCCATCTCTACACGGTCGCGCAACTTGTTGATAGTTTTATCAAGAATGCTTTGGCTGATATCTCCCAATTCCGCATGCGCTTCTGCATTAATCAGTAATACTTCGGCATAACGATAAACGAACCAGTCATAGTACGTATTACGAGCTTCCGCCTGTTTGGTATTGGCTGAATGGTATTTAGTACACGGATAACCAGTTACACTTTTGCTGGCGCTACAGTCAGCTACCGGATTTTGACTCGGTTTTCCATTCTGTACTCTATAAGGCTTATGCTGATTATCAATCAACTGGTAAAGACGCGGATCACGACCCGAAATTTCAGCTTCTTGATTTTCATCTCCCTTATAACCTGAGTTTGTATTATAAATAGGAGTACCGTCTTTCATCAAGAATGATTCAATAAAATCTTTACTCAAACCTGTACCATTTTCACCTACCTGACGTCCAACTTCATGAGTCAGCACTCCTTCTTCATAGAAACGACAGAGAATACCTTCTTTACAGTCCGACAAATCTTCCTGTACGAACAAATTAGCATAATACAGCGGATAGCCTTCGTAAGCTACCGTTGCAGCTCCTGCATCCGAAGCCTTTACAATGTCATAATTTCCACTATTCATCATAGTTTCCGTCAAAGACACCGCTTTCTGTAACAACGTTTGTGAAGTCCATTCTGTAGTAGGTGCTTCATTATGATACTTCATGTAAGTTCCGAAGTACAGACAAATACTGGCCAACTGCGTGCGGGCATCATCTTTATTAAGACGTCCCTTTTCAGAATCAGACTTTTCGGGTAACCACTGAATAGCAAATTCAAAATCTTCTATCACTTTACCCAATACAAAATCGCGACTATCCCGGGCTTTATAAAGTTCTTCCGTATCGCTAGTCTGCAAATCTTTATCATACCAAGGTACATCACCAAATTGCTTTATTTTGCTGTAATACAGCAAACCTCTCATGAAACGTATTTCAGCTACGTATTTATTAATTTCAGCTTCGGATCCTTCCACGGTTTGATAACGCTGCAAGAAATAGTTACAACTGCGGATATCATTCCAATACCATCCATTACTGCTTGATGCCGAGGCCGGTACTGTATATTCGTTAAACAAATAGCCACTATAATCTTTCGGTACAAAGTTGTCACTAGTATTGTCACCTGTAGCAGTCGGAGAAGCCAACAAACCATACAGACCATTGGCATAAAGTTTCAAATCGTTGGTTGTCGTCCAATACGTCTTGTCTGTAATAGAGTCTATAGGTGACAAATCGGTATAGTCACAAGAACTAAGAACGGCTCCAGCGAATAATGACACGAATAATATATTCTTTATTTTCATAATATAATTCCTTTAATAAATTAATTTTTAGAAGGTTAAATTCAAACCGACAGAAATCTTCTTGTTAATAGGATAAGTCATGTTATTCAATGTTTCCGGATCGTAAGAATCAATCAACGGAGTAAATGTCAACAAATTCTCTCCCTGTACAAACACTCTCAAACGAGATATTTTCACCTTCTCAGTGATACTGCGTGGAATAGTATATCCCAATACCACATTCTTCAGACGAAGATAAGCAGCATTTTGCAAATAACGAGTAGATACCTGATGGTTACCACCGTTCACACCGTAGTGATGCAGACGCGGGAAATAAGCATCGCGATTGTCTTCTGTCCAGTAATCAAGAGATGAAGTAAGCGGTGTACACCATTCATCAGTGAATCCCCAAAACTGAGAACCTCCTAACCAATAGTCTCTCTTACCAATACCTTGCCAGAACATTTCAAAATCAAACCCTTTGTAATCGAAACCGGCAGTAATACCATAAGAGTAACGTGGAGTGCTGTTACCTATAATCTTACGGTCACCAGAGTCATCCAACGTATTCTTTCCTATATCGATTTTCCCATCATTATTCAAGTCTTCGTATTTCACATCACCGGCACCCCAACTACCACCTGACAGATAAGATTGGTCTGCTGCTTTCGCATCCTCGTCACTTTGGAAAAGTCCATTAGAAACATAACCCCAGATTTCGTTCAGTTTTTCGCCCACATAGTGTGTACCAAGTAATTTAGTAGGATTAGAGAATTTGGTAATGCTAGCCTGATAATCAGACAATACACCTTTAATATGATAACCAAATCCATTACTCAGCCGGTCATTCCATTCCAATGAAACTTCCCAACCTACAGTTTTCATGTCAGCAGCATTTTCTTGCGGAACAGAAGTTCCCAAAACAGCCGGCAAAGCCTGTCCTGCCGTAAGCATATCTTTTGTATTACGACGATACCAGTCAAAGCTAGTATTCAAGCGTCCACCAAAGAAAGAAGCATCAAAACCAAAGTCTATCTGGTTTACAGTTTCCCAAGTAAATGAAGCACTCACCAATCCGGGAACAGATACAGCCACAGGGCGAGTTCCGTTAAGCAATGCACCATATTTTGTATTGATTCCATAAGTAGCCAAATAAGGGAAGTTACCATAGCGGCTTTCGTCCAATGCCTGATTACCTAATGAGCCGTAAGAAGCACGAAGCTTAAAGTTGTCAAACCATCCTCTAATCGGTTCCCAAAATTTTTCTTCGGACACACGCCAAGCTACTGAAGCTGATGGAAAAAATGCGTAGCGATCACCATGTGGGAATTTAGAAGAACCATCGTAACGTCCGTTCAGTTCCAACAAATACTTGCCCTTATAATCATAGTTAATACGAGCAAAGAAACCGTTCACAGACCAATGAGTTTCCGAACCGTTCATCGCCATGTCACCATAAGCCAGATTCAGCGAAGGATTGGAAGAATCAATCAAATTCTTACGTCCTGCATAGTGATATTTCTTATGTTTATTTTCCTGATTATAACCTACCATTACCTTAAAATTATGTTTCTCCTTCAAAGAGAAAGTATATTCAGCAAAAGCATTGAAAGCATTGTAATAATCATCATTGTTGGTTACAGTCACACTGCTTGGATTAGTCCACGGATAATAGTTCTCTGTACCCGGAACAGCCGTATAATCATAGAAGTTCTGTACATGCTGATTAGATGACTTACCATAGAAATTCCATGTATAATCTGCATTGATTACCAAGCCTTTGATAGGAGTAATTTTCACAGCACCGGTCATCCACAAATCATTCTGCTTGTACTGTGCATTACCACCTTGTTCCATAATGGCTACAGGATTGGTGTAGCTGCCTTGTCCGGCGTAATGTCCATCCGGATGTTTTACTGGCATCAGCGGGCTCAAGTCACCCTTCATCATACCCGAATAAGAAGACAGCCCTGAATAAGCGGTAGAGTTCATAGCTGTAGTACCACCGGTAGGGTGCAACTCATCGGTGTAAGTATGAGCAATCTTTGCCGATACATTCAACCATTTAGTGATATTGGATGAGATATTTACATTAGCATTATATTTATTGTACTTATCGTCTCCTGCTTTCAAAATACCACCTTGATCGTTCATACTTACAGATGCGTAGTAAGTAGTACGGTCATTACCACCGCTGATGTTGGCTGTATAGATTTGCGAGAAAGAAGTTTTATATAATTCGTCCCACCAATCGGTATTACCGCAATATCCGTATTTATACGTATCATAAGCTGTATCAAAGAATACCGGAGAATCGTATTTACCATTAAAGTAATCTTCGGCATACTGATAGACCTGCGATTTGAAATAATGACCGCTACCACCATCATTCTGATAAGCTTCATCCATCATAGTAAGATACTGCATAGAGTTTACATTGTGGAAAGTCAATGCCGGTGACTGCCAATAGCCCGTAGCTGATAAAGAAACAGTCGGTTTGTCTGATTTCTTACCTTTTTTGGTTGTAATCAAGATAACGCCATAAGCAGCACGAGCACCGTAGATAGAAGCAGAAGCCGCATCTTTCAATACTGAAATAGACTCGATATCATCCGGGTTTACCAAGTTGGCATCCATCTGTACATTATCCACCAATACCAATGGGCTACCACCATTCAATGACGTATTACCACGGATATTAAAACTGGAAGTAGCACCCGGAGCACCACCGTTGTTCATCGTGATATTCAAGTTGGGAACAACACCTTGCAATCCCTGTCCAATATTGGTAATAGGACGGTCTTGCAATACCTTCCCATCAACAGCAGCTACTGCACCGGACAAATTAGCTTTCTTCTGAGTACCATAACCCACTACTACAACTTCATCCAATACTTTTGTATCTTCCTTAAGAACAATAGTTAACGGTTGCCCATTCCATTTTACTTCCGTATTTTGATAACCCACAAAGGAAACAACCAATATACTTCCTTTAGTAACCCCTGATAATGAAAAGTCTCCATCGAGACCTGTAATTGTACCATTAGTGGTTCCTTTCACCACTACAGATGCCCCTATGACTGTTTCTCCCGTCGTATCTGTTACTACTCCGTTACAAACACCATTTTGCTGAATCTCTTTTACGCCAGCCGTTCCCCACTTGGGAACTGCATACGCTGTTCCTGCTGATATCGCAGAAAGGAGCAACAGCACTCCAACCGTTTTCATGTCTTTTAGCATAGTATTGTTTTTTTAAGGTAAATAAAAACTTCTAAAAAGAAGAGTTTCACAAACGTGTTTATCATATATCACTGCAAATATATACATTTATTGGCAGAATCAAATTTATTTTCATTATTTTTTTTATAATTCTCTAAAATTCTTATCCCCTTTGAAGAAACACACATCGAAAACACTTCAGCAAAAAGAGAACTCAATTTATTTTATATATTATCTCCAATGCCTGTCTGTAGAAAATGGATTAATAGAAAATTAGCAGGGAACATCATCTGTCTTCGCAATCTTGAACAGAAAGCAGTTTTTAGGAACAGCATAAATTTCATTGAGCAACTGTCAGTGTCTCTGTCCTGCCTGAATACACGACTTGGCAAAGCCTATTGTGATTACTTAATTACGGCTATGGTTAATATATATTTTGCTTTCATTAATAAAAGAAAGAGCTGCAGAAGCTTTTTATGCTGACGGAGTACTTCACAGTCAACTAGCACTGAAGTGATTATCTGTAAAACCAAGCAAATGTTTTCGCATCGTTTACCCATTTGCACCGCTTGTTCAAGAAGGAAAAGCCCAATATGGGCATTTCACAAACAGCCTATTTATAAACCAACAAACGGATATTTCGTTGTGAATGAATAAAATAAGCAAAGTATGTCAGAAAAAGGAATAAGAGTATGAGGTCATAAGTAGGTGCAACTATTCTGGGGCAGTTATTATTTTTAGGGATTTAACATATCAAGCAAATACTTGTCACCGGATGTTATTTCCTCCGGTTTTCAAATGCTGCATATGTTTTGAACTCTTTAGGTCGTTTCATTAACCGGAACAAGCATTTTCGTCCTTTCGATTATGCCTGCCTATCCGTCGAATTACTACAGTCTCCCACAGTGGACTGTATAGTCCGCTACCGTAGACCGTACAGTCCGTTACAGTGGACTGTACGGTCTGCTGTGGAAGACTGTAATAATCTTCCGTTTAAAAGGACTTGGCTGACCCTAAGAAACGGCTTACTCTTCCTTTGGTTAGTGATATGATATTTAAATCCCCAAGAAAACGATGTGACCCAAGAATAACAAGTAATCCCAAGTGAACCGCTACTTCACGATCAACCGAACTGTTCCCGTTAAATTGCTGTTGACCCATTGTTGGCCGGGGATATTTCACCGCTTCCCACGCAAATTTCCGCATCTTTGTCATACAGCACGCCGAATTGTCCGGGCGCAATGCCCTGCAGAGGTTCATGGCTGTGGATTCGGAACAAGTCGTCTTCCTGTGTCAGTATCCCTTTCATAAACGTATCGGTATGCCGGATTTTGAAAGAAACGTCTACAGGAGAATTTCCCTTCCATAAGTCCTCCGTGATGAAATGGAAACCACGCAAGGCAAAGTCCGTACCGTATTGCTTTTCAGTATTATAGCCTCGTGAAACATAGATAAGGTTTTCATCTATGTCTTTGCGGATAACGAACCAAGGTCCGCCGCTCAGTCCCAGTCCTTTGCGCTGTCCTATGGTGTGGAACCAATATCCTTTGTGAGTGCCGATCCGTTTTCCTGTTTCCACTTCAATGACGGCTCCTTCTTTCTCGCCCAAAAAGCGGCGAAGGAAGTCATTATAATTGATTTTTCCTAAAAAGCAGATACCCTGACTGTCCTTGCGCCGTGCACTGGGCAGTTTGGCTTGTAAGGCAATATCCCTGACTTCATTTTTCATCAGTCCGCCAAGAGGAAACAGCAGTTTGGATACTTGCAGATAATCTATCTGTGCCAGAAAATCCGTCTGGTCCTTGACCGGATCTTGTGCGGTTCCGAGCCATATTTTTCCATCTTTTTCAAGGATACCGGCATAATGGCCGGTGGCTGTCTTGTCATACAGATGTCCGGCCTCCTGTTCGAAGCATCCGAATTTGATGAGTTTGTTGCACATCACATCCGGGTTGGGAGTGAGGCCACGCTTCACTTTGTCTATGGCGTATGCCACGACATTGTCCCAGTATTGCCGGTGCAGGTCAATGATATTCAGGTTGAGGCCGTATCTGCGTGCGGTAGCCGTACATAGTTCGATATCCTCTTCTGCGGTGCAGGTAAGATCCTCGTCACCGTCCATTCCGATTTTGATATAGAAAAGGTCAGGTTTATATCCTTGTTCGCAAAGGAGGTGTACGGCAACCGCGCTGTCGACTCCTCCTGAAATTAATGCAGCTATGTTCATTTTTATTGTTTTGGGTCAATGATTATTAGGCAGCGGATATTCTTCGAACGCATAGAGCACAGTCGACAGATATCTTTCTCCTGTGTCGGGTAAGAGGACTACAATTTGTTTCCCCTCATTCTCAGGCAATTTGGCCAGTTTTAAAGCGGCATAGGCAGCAGCTCCCGATGAGATTCCTACTAGCAGTCCTTCTGTGGAAGACAATTCACGTCCTGTGCGGATGGCATCATCGTCTTTTACACGGATTATTTTATCTACCAGGCTTCCGTTGTATATCTTGGGGATGAACCCTGCGCCGATACCCTGTATCTTGTGTGCTCCCGGTTGCCCGCCCGAAAGAACAGGGGAGTTGTCCGGCTCTACTGCTACGATTTGTATGTTGGGATTCTGTTTTTTCAATCCTTCTGCTACACCGGTCAGTGTACCTCCGGTGCCTACTCCGGCAACAAAGATATCTACTTTTCCATCAGTGTCATCCCATATCTCCCGGGCGGTGGTGCGGACATGGACCGCAGGATTTGCCGGATTGTCGAACTGACCTAAAATGACGGCTCCGGGTGTGGTCTTGCGCAGTTCTTCCGCTTTTTCTATAGCCCCTTTCATTCCTTTGCCACCTTCGGTCAGCACCAATTGTGCACCTGCCGCTTTTAATAAATTCCGGCGTTCCAGGCTCATGGTTTCGGGCATGGTGAGTATGGTTTTGTAACCTTTTACTCGGGCAACCCACGCCAATCCTACACCTGTGTTGCCACTGGTGGGTTCGATGATTACCGAACCGGGTTTCAGGATGCCTTTACTTTCCGCGTCTTCTATCATTGCAAGTGCGATACGGTCTTTTACACTTCCGCCGGGATTGAAATATTCCAGTTTGGCAATTACTTGTGCTTTCGCGCCCTGTTTTTTACTGAAGCGTGACAGTTCCAGGAGGGGAGTGCCTCCAATCAGTTCAGTCAATTGTTTTTTTATTCTTGCCATAATCTTTTGAATTATTAGTGGGTTATCTTTAATAATGCAAAGATAGGGGATGATGTTCAGACAAACAATACCATATTTATGGTATATTTCTTTTGTGCGTTTTTCTTTTTGTGCTACCTTTGTTACGTGAAAAATGAATCTAATCAATTATGCGAACACGAAAAACTATGATGTTCATGGCAGCACTCTGTCTGCTATGTTGCGTGGCTTGTACGCCGCAAAAGGATACTCCTAAAAAGCTGAAAGTTCTCTCATGGAATGTGTGGCACGGTGGTCACTCTAAAACTTATCCGGGAAAAGGATGTGAAGGTACTGTCGGCATTCTCAAGAAAAGCGGGGCGGATGTGGTCTTGATGGTAGAGACATACGGCACTGCTCCGATGGTGGCAGACTCACTGGGATATCAGTATCATTTAATCTCCGATAATCTATGTATCTACAGCCGTTATCCCATTGTTGAAAAGTATGCATTTCCCGATAGCATCGGTACTTTTAACTTTGGCGGAGTAAAGATTGATATGGATGGCACTCCGGTGCGCATCTTCGACACTTGGTTGCATTATTTGCCCGATATGCGCTTGGTTCCCACGGACAAGACGGAAGAAGAAATTCTGGCTTGGGAAACTGCCGGAACGAGGGATGACGAGATACGGAAGATTCTTTCCGTACTGAAACCGATGCTGGCGGAGGCCGATAGCATACCTGTCATCATGGGGGGAGACTTCAATGTACATTCGCATTTGGACTGGACGGAAGAGACGCGTAATTTGTATAATCACGGCGGGGCGGTCGTACGTTGGCCGGTTTCTGTTGCGATGGAAAAAGCCGGCTTTAAGGATAGTTTCCGCGAAATGAATCCTGATGCGGCGGCCAAGTTGGGAGTGACCTGGCTGACTGATGCGGACTCTTTGGAAACGGAATGCCGGGCAGACCGTATCGACTTTATCTATTACCGGGGAAAGACCATACAGGCCACTACTTCAGAGTGTTATGATAACAGTCTGGGAAAGACATTCACTTTTGAGGGAGAGGATTTCTTCTATCCTTCTGACCATGGATTTGTTTTGTCCGAATTTGTTTTGAAATAGATTGTATGATTATTCAATTAAATATATACTGATGAAAAAGACCTTTTTAATTTCCTGCCTGTTGGTTGCTTCTTTTCCTGTAATGGCAGCATACACCGGACATGTTTATGTAGACAAGAATAAGAACGGTGTGTTTGATAAGGGAGAGAAACCGATGTCCGGCGTCAAGGTTTCTGACGGATTGAATGTTGTGGAAACAGCTGCTGACGGTAGTTTTACGCTTCCCGGTCATGCCGGGGAACGTTTTGTTTTTATTACTACTCCTTCCGGCTATAAGACTTATAACCGCCATTATCATAAAATAGAAGATAAGCAGGCTTCTTACGACTTTGGGCTGATGCCTTATGACGGAGGTTTGGGTAAGGATGGCTCCCATAAATATATCCATATTGCCGATACAGAGATTTTCAATACCAAGAATCATGATGAATGGGTAAATAATGTACGTGACTATGCAGCGAATGAGCATGCCGCTTTTATCATTCATACCGGCGATATCTGTTATGAGAAAGGGCTGAAAGAGCATATCAAACTGATGAATACGGAGAATATGGACTGCCCTGTCTTCTATTGTATCGGAAACCATGACCTTGTCAAAGGTAAATACGGCGAAGAGCTTTTTGAAAATATCTACGGTCCTGTTTATTATTCGTTTGACGCCGGACGTGTGCATTATATTGTCACTCCGATGGCAGGCGGTGACCATGCTCCCGGTTATACCCGTGAGGATGTTTATCTTTGGCTGAAAAACGACCTTGCCCATGTAAAACCCGGGACACCTATTATGGTGTTTAATCATGACTTGCTGACTTATGATGACGCTTTTGTTTTTAAAGGAGACAACGGAGGCAGCATTAACCTGAACGAGCATAACCTGAAAGCGTGGGTATATGGTCATTGGCATATTAATTATATGAAGAAGCAAGGAGATGTGTATAGTGTATCTACCGCTACATTGGATAAGGGCGGGATTGACCATTCTACCAGTGCTTTCCGTGTAATGCATGTGGATAAGAACGGTGATTTCACTTCCGAACTCCGTTATTCTTATTTGGATAAGAATATTTGTATAGCTTCTCCTGCCGGTACTGCCTTTGCCAATCGTGTTCCTGTTACAGTAAATGTTTATTCGTCTGCAACTCCGGTGAAAGAGGTGGTTTATAGTTGCCTGCAAGACGGAAAAGCCATACTCAAAAACAAGAAACTCGTTCAGGCTACCGACTGGACCTGGAATGGGGATATGCCTCTGTCTGCCAAGTATCAAGGCAAGGAACTGACCTTGCAGGTGACGGCTCGTTTTAATAATGGTGAGACCGCTTATGCCGAAAGTGCCTTTATTGTCCGACCGGAACAGGTAAAAGTGTCATTGGGCGCCGACTGGAATAACTTGTTGGGAACTTCTACACATGTCGCTCCGGTTTGTCCGCCTCTGGAAGCACCTCTGCAATTAGCCTGGACGAAGAATGTAGGAGCCAATATTTATATGACTTCTCCTTTGGTGCACAATGGTAAGGTATATATAGCTTCTGTTGACGAGAATCTGAAAGGTGAAGGTCATGTTTATGCTTTGGCCGGAGAAGACGGAGAAATACTGTGGAGCTATCCGGTTCGTAATTCCATAAAGAACACTATTGCAATAGACAAAGGTGTGGTTTTTGCTCAAGATGCGCAAGGTTGGCTGTATGCCATTGATGCAGAAACGGGAAAACTCTGTTGGGAAAAACAACTTCCTGTCAACGGCTTGCCGGCATTGATTGACGGCTTGGTAGCCAATGACGGTATTGTATATGCCGGAACCGGAAAAGGACTCGGTGCTTATGAAGCCCGTACCGGCAAACAGCTTTGGAAGAATGAAGATTGGGGACAGGGTGAAGGAACTACTACCACGCTGACACAAGGTAACGGACTTTTAATCGGTTCTGCACAGTGGCGTGCACTTTATGGAAATGATGCCAAGACAGGAAAGAAATTGTGGGAAGCCAGTGACAACGGCTTGCGTAATCGCGGTTCATCGGTTGCCATGCATGGTTCGTTGTTGTATCTTATCTCCAACCAATCTTTCTTTATTCTCGAAGCAGCTACCGGAAAGGTGATTGTACGCAAACCTTTGCCTTATAATGTAGATGTGACTTCCACTCCGTTACTTACCGACAAAGAGATTATTTTCGGTTCGGCAGAGAAGGGGCTGATTGCGCTGGATAATGAAACGCTGGAAGAAAAATGGGTTTGTCCGGTAGGAGCAGGATTGGTTTATACCAGTCCGTATATTCGCAAGGGTGCAGCTACAATTGAGACCAGCCCGGTGCTGGCAGGGAAGACCGTTTATGTGACTGCTTCCGACGGAGCGGTGTATGGTATCAATAAAGACGATGGAAAGATTATTTGGAAATATGCTACCGGAGCGCCTATTTTCGGCTCCGTCGCTGTTTCGGGTAATGCACTGATTGCAGCGGATTTTGGAGGAAATGTCTATACATTCTGTACCCGATAATCTTTCTTGCCAATTAGCTTGTTCAGAAGCCTTTATGTTATTGTTTTATTTGTAAATAGCTTATATATAATAGGTTATGTGGCGTATGGTGATGTTATTCTCACTATACGCCCTTTTTATTGTCAATCTTGTTAAATAAGCATAAACTCCGTAGCCTGAATACCTTTATAACGAATCATTCTCTTATCTTTGTAGAATAACAAATAGAAAGGCCGTGAGGCCTGCTTAATAATTTCAAATGACATTTAAAGAATTAGATCTTATAGAGCCGATATTGAAGGCTTTAGAACAAACCGGCTATACAACGCCGACCCCCATTCAGGAACAAGCAATTCCGGTATTATTAAAAGGTAAAGATTTACTGGGATGTGCGCAGACAGGAACAGGAAAAACGGCAGCTTTTGCCATCCCCATTATCCAGAGACTTTATCAATCAGATAGTAAGAAAGGTATCAAGGCATTGATACTTACTCCCACGCGAGAACTGGCCATTCAGATAGGCGAGAGCTTTGATGCGTATGCCCGGTATACGCGCGTAAAGCATACGGTAATTTTTGGAGGAGTTCCTCCGAAACCACAAATAGATGCATTGAAAAGGGGAGTACAGGTATTGATTGCTACTCCGGGACGTTTGCTCGACTTGCAGGCGCAAGGATATATTTCCCTTAAAGGGCTCGATTATTTTGTGCTTGATGAAGCAGACCGTATGTTGGATATGGGCTTTATACATGATATAAAGCGCGTATTGAAACTGATTCCCGACAAGCGGCAGACACTTTTTTTCTCTGCAACCATGCCACCTGAGATAGAAAAATTGGCAAACTCTATTCTTACGTCTCCGGAAAAGGTGGAAGTGACTCCTGTTTCATCTACAGTGGATACCATTCAGAAAAGCGTTTACTTCGTAGAGAAAAACGAAAAAAAGGATTTGTTACTCTATTTGCTGAAAGATAAATCAATAGAGTCAGTATTGATTTTCACGCGTACTAAATATGGAGCGGATAAGTTGGCAAAGATACTGAATAAGAATAGTGTGGTGGCGGAAGCTATCCATGGAAACAAGTCGCAGAATGCGCGTCAGCGTGCATTGAATAATTTTAAGGACCGGTCAACCCGTGTACTGATTGCAACCGATATTGCTGCCAGAGGTATTGATGTTAATCTGCTTTCTCATGTTATTAATTATGAGTTGCCTAATATATCGGAAACGTATGTACATCGCATTGGCAGAACCGGACGTGCCGGACACGATGGGGTGGCTATCTCTTTTTGTGAATCGGAAGAGTTGGCTTATTTGAAAGATATACAAAAGTTAATCGGATTGGAAATACCTGTGGTGAAAGAGCATCCTTTTATTTCCACTTCCGGTGTGCTGCTTCGAAAAGAAAAGGCTGAAGAGATGAAAGAGAAGGCAAAGACAAATAAAGTATATCGCGGAAGCAAGAGTAATGGTGACTATTGGCGCAGAAAGAAACAGATGCAGAATAAGAAACCGGCGGCAGCTTCGGGAAGATAGTGTATTGATTATATTTTTTTTAAAACGGGGTGTGTCAAAACGTGGATAATGCTGTCGTTTAGTTCGTAGGGGCGAGGTTCGCTCG
>OKUC01000810.1_pt1 | contig 13531 bp, 9 predicted proteins | sample 1606761 | NCBI WGS metagenome assembly OKUC01 (sample SAMEA3882542, study PRJEB24775) | human gut metagenome | biome: human-associated habitat; feature: intestine environment; material: feces | place: Netherlands | collected 2009/2010 | reverse complement strand
AAGTTCCAAAGATCTTGACAGTCTCATTGACACAACGAACAATATGGCTGCACTATCACAGGAAATCGAAATGACTTTGCAAGACTTCAAAAACGATTTTGCGATGGTAAAAGAGGAAACCGGAACGATCGAGGATATTTCCAGCCAAACTAACCTATTGGCATTAAACGCATCAATCGAGGCCGCCCGCGCCGGAGAAGCCGGACGAAGCGGAGAAGCTGTAAACGGGCTTCGACGGGATTGAATTCGACACTCTTGCGGGCGACTGCGACGATGGCTTTGAAAAACCTCTCGACGCGCTCCCCTGGCCTGCGGAACGCTGCTGCGGGATGCCGTGGGTCTGATAAGACATCGGTCTTACGCCCTTTTTGTCGAGCAGCTCCTCAGGTATCTCTTCAACGAATCTCGACGGGCGGTTGCGGTTCGTCATGCCGTAGAGCATTCGCGTTGATGCGCTGGAGATATAAAGCTTTTTCTTCGCGCGCGTTATCGCGACATAGGCAAGTCTGCGCTCCTCCTCGATATTCTCCGGCTCATAGAGTATCGTCTGCATTCCGGGGAATATTCCCTCCTCCATGCCGACGATAAACACATTCGGGAATTCGAGTCCCTTGGCGGAGTGTATCGTCATCATGACGACCGCCTGGGTCTGGGCGTTGTAGTTATCTATATCCGTGAGCAGCGCGGTCTCCTGCAGGAAGCCATTGAGGTCGCCCTCGGGGTTTTCCTCGCAGTAGCGGCGTATGTTGTTTCCAAGCTCCGCCAGGTTTGCCACGCGCTCCTGATATTTTTCGGGCTCGTTGGCGAGCGAGAGCGTATAGCCCGTCTCGTCAAGTATAACGCCGAGCAAATCGGCGAGAGGCATAATCTCCATCTTCTCGCGGAACGAGTCGATGAGCTTGCCGAATGCCATGAGCTTTGAAGCAGCGCGCGAAAGCTTCGCATACTGATCCGCCGAGCGTATGACCTCAAACGGCTCAACGCCGAGCCCGTTCGCTATCTCAAAAACAGCATTGAGCGAAGTCTCGCCGATTCCGCGTTTGGGCTCGTTGATTATTCTTCTGAGCCTTATCTCGTCCGCCGTGTTGTTGACGACATAGAGATACGCCATGGCGTCTTTTATCTCTTTGCGGTCATAGAATCTGTGTCCGCCGATCATTCTGTACGGTATGCCGCTTCTGATGAATGACTGCTCGATAAGGTTCGACTGCGCGTTCATTCTATAGAGCACCGCGTGGTCGTTCCACTCCTCGCCGTCGGCGACATTGGAGACAATCGTATCGGCAACGTGGCGGCTCTCCGCCATCTCGTCCTCGGCGACATAGAACTCGATTTTCGCGCCCTGCCCGTTATCTGTCCAAAGATTTTTGCCCTTTCGCTGTTCGTTGTTCGCGATAACGGCGTTGGCGGCGTCAAGTATTGTCTGAGTCGAGCGGTAGTTCTGCTCGAGGCGGATAACTTTTGCGTTCTTGTACTGCTTTTCAAAGCTCAGGATGTTTTCGATAGTTGCGCCGCGGAAGCGATAGATACTCTGATCGTCATCGCCGACGACGCAGATATTCTCGTGCCCCGCCGCGAGCAGTGCAGTGAGCACATACTGCGCGTGGTTCGTATCCTGATACTCATCGACCATTATGTATTTGAAGCGGTTCTGATAGTATTCGCGGGTTTCCTTGTTCGTCTTGAGGAGCTTCACCATGTTGACTATCAGATCGTCAAAGTCCATGGCGTCCGCCGCCTTGAGGAACTTCTGATATTCCTCATAGACCTCGCCTATCTTCTTCAGGCGTATATCCGCCTGGTTAGTCGAAATGAACTCGGCGGGGGTAATCAGCTCGTCCTTGGCGCGGCTTATCTCGGCGAGCACGGACTTGACAGGAATCATCTTCTCGTCATATCCGAGGCGCTTTATGCACTCCTTGGCGGCGCGTTTGGAGTCGTCGGAGTCGTAGATAGTGAAATTATGCGTATAGCCTATCTCGTCAGCGTGGCGGCGCAGAATCTTGGCGCAGGTCGAGTGGAATGTGCTCGCCCAAACATCGTTGCCATCTTCGCCGAGAGCCTTGCAGATTCGCTCCTTGAGCTCGCCTGCGGCTTTATTGGTGAAGGTTATCGCGAGAATCTGCCACGGTTTTGCAGGACGGACGCTCAGAAGATCCTCCGCCTCGAAAAGGCTCGTGTCGCCTGCGAGATAGTTTTCAAGCAGCACCTCGTCGCCCTCGCGTATCGGGCGGGAAAAGTCAGAGGAATAATAAGCCTCGCCGTATTTGACGAGGTTGACGATACGGTTGACGAGCACGGTGGTTTTTCCGCTGCCCGCTCCCGCAAGTACCAAAAGCGGTCCTTTGGTAGTAAGGACCGCTTCAAGCTGCATATCATTCATCCGACTGAAGTCTTTTTTGATTATCTGCTGTCTTAAAGAAATCAGTTTTTCTATGCTCATATTACACCTTTATATGGAGATTTCGTGCGCAAGCTCATAGTCTTTCATATCTATGGTCTTGGTCATTTTGAGAGCCTCGAAGATATCGAAATCGACTATCTTGTTGTCCTTTATGCCGACAACTCTGTTGCCTATGCCCTGAGTGAGCAGGTCAACGGCGCGCGAGCCCATCTGGCTTGCCATTATCCTGTCTCTCGCAGTCGGCGAGCCGCCGCGCTGGACATGACCGAGAATGGTTGCTCTCGACTCGACGCCGGTCTCGGCTTCGATTTTCTTTGCTATCTCAGCGGTTCCGCCGACGCCCTCGGCAACGATAACTATAAAGTGCTTCTTGCCGGTCTTCTGGAACTCGCGGATGCGCGCAATAACATCGCGCTCGATATCGTACTCGACCTCGGGCACGATTATCGACGTTGCGCCGACAGCGATGCCCGCTTCAAGTGCGAGATAACCTGCGCCGCGTCCCATGACCTCGACGACCGTGCAGCGGTCGTGAGACTCGGAAGTGTCGCGGATGCGGTCGACCATCTGAACGATGGTGTTAAGGCAGGTGTCATAACCTATTGTATAATCGGTGCAGGAGATATCATTGTCGATAGTTCCGGGCAGTCCGATGCACGGAATACCGCGCAGAGAAAGATCCCTTGCGCCTCTGAACGAGCCGTCGCCGCCGATGATGACCATGCCGTCGATGCCGAACTTTTTGCAGGTTGCAACGGCTTTCTGAAGTCCCTCTTCGGTCTTGAACTCGGGGCATCTTGCGGAATAGAGAATCGTGCCGCCTCTCGTGATTATATCGGACACTGAGCGGAGGTTCATCTCATGTATATCACCGTTTATAAGTCCGGTGTATCCTCTGTCAACACCGTAAACTTTGATACCTCTCTGACAGGCCGTACGCACGACTGCGCGTACAGCGGGATTCATACCCGGCGCGTCTCCGCCGCTTGTAAGCACTGCTATGCTCTTCATCGTCATTCCTCCGTCGTTGTTTATGATCTTATTCCTGTTAATTAGTAAACACTGTTTTTATATAATACACTTTTACCGAATCAAAGTCAAATGAAAATACACTTTTTCTGCAAAATTAAGCTTTTTCTTTGCATTTTACCGCATTTTTTCGTTTTATGAGGTCGCAAATTGCAATATATGCAAAAGCAAGCAACGTTGTCACCAAAGATACTATCAAAAATGCCGATATTCCGTGATACTGGTGGAAAATAAGTCTGGATATAAAATAATACACATAAAGGTGAATGAAGTATATTCCTGTACTTAACCGCCTTAATATTTTGTGCTCAGATACATATGACAATTTTATTGATATTGCTATACCAAAAAGTCCCACAGCACATGTAATAACAAAAAAACTTGAAAAGCGCGGAAGTGCAATACAGCCTATAAAACCTGCCACCATGATAAGAATATCCACAAAAACAGGTATTTTTATTCGTCCCAAAAGCATTCCGAAAGAAATATAGAATAATCCGCCGAACAATTTTTGACCGATAAATTCCGTCCCCATGATTTTTGACAAAATTTTCACAGCCATTGACGCGCTTTCAGAGCCCCCGGCAATTTCAATATAATTTCTTGTACAAAGGAGAACAAAGCCTATTGCTGCTATTATCCACGGATTGACTTTAAGTTTCAGAAGCAAGTAAATCAGCGCAAAAGCATATACTGACGCCAACAAATACCACAAAATAACCGATCCATAATGTTCGCCTACAAAGAAAAAATCCTTTATATATGTAACGACTGCACTGCTAAAACCGATATTCGAGCGATAGAAATCAATCACCGAAAACGGAATATATATTATTGACCATACTACATAAAGCTTGACTGTCTTCACTAATGCATGAGAAACCAGAGACAAGCTTTCCTGCGTATGAAACGGCCATTCCATGCGCCGCGCAAACAGATAACCTGTTGACATAAAGAAAAAAGGAACCGCACACTTAAGCAGGGTAAAGTAAATATTTGATATTACTCCGTCTGTCTGTTCAAACGGAGTAGTATGTATGGCCACAACCATATATGCGCCGATAAATTTGCAGATATCGATTATTAGGCTGTTGCTTTTCTGCGGGCTTATATTTTTCATTTTTTACCGTTCCTCCTGCCTGCCGTCTATATAAATAACATTCTCTTCACCGAGGATTCGCCTGAGCTCCTTGAGCATCGGCGCGTTGACATCCGCGCTGTGCGAATATGGCTGACGGATATATTTTTTCGTGTCGCAATAGTAGAAATACACCGTCTTATTGCCGTCAAAAAAGTCGAGGACTCTCTGGACGCGCTCGATCTCGGGGCAGGTTTCACCCGCAAAGCGCAGGAAGAGTCCGGGCGTTTTTGCGGTCTTTTTCTGCGGCTGAGCGGCGGCATTTGAAGCCTGTCTCACCTGCTCTGAGACTTTTCTCTTCGCATCCGCTGGCGGACACGGCTCCGCCGACTCGCAGACGAGCTTTGCTTCCTCGTCCTCGCGCACGCTGAGTCTGCCGTGGATGAGAATTATGTTGCCCTCGGTAAAGAGCTGAGTCTGGCGCTCATATATTTTCGGGAACACTATGACTTCTATCGAGCCGAACATATCCTCCGCCGTTATAAAAGCCATTGTGGTGTTACTTCTTGTTATCTTTTTTCTGACATTCGTTATTATGCAGAGAAGATCAACGCGCGACTCATCTTTATATATGCCGCCGACCTCATCGGCGTTACGAAGATCCGCCGTATTGGCGCAGCCGAGGCGCTCGGCGAGCTGTTCGTATTCCGTCATGGGGTGACCCATGAGGTAGAGTCCGGTCATCTCTTTTTCGAGTCTTAGCAATTCGCGCTTGTCCATCTCTTCGAGGGTCGGCATTTTATATTCGCCCTGCGGCGCTTCGCTCGGCGCGGCATCGAAGAAGCCGAGCTGACCGTCGATATTGCGTCGGCGGTCGTTCTCGAGCTGAGCCGATATCTCCGGGAAAGCGTAGAGCATCTGGCGGCGGTTCGCGCCGAGTCCGTCGAGCGCACCGCATTTTATGAGGCTCTCGACCGCGCGTTTGTTGAACTCCTTATCCTGCATACGCTTACAGAACGAATAGAAGGATTTGAACTCCCCGCCTGTTTCGCGCTCGCGTTCAATCTCTCTTATAAAGCCCGCACCGACATTTCTCACGGCGAGCAGGCCGAAGTATATCTTCCCGTCCTTTGGCGTGAAACGCTCGGAGCTGACATTGACATGGGGCGGCACAACCTCGATACCGAGGCGCGAGCACTCCGCGATATATTCGGCAACTTTCGGCGTATCGTCAAGCACGCTGCTGATGAGCGCCGCCATGAACTCGCAGGGATAATGGCACTTGAGCCACGCCGTTGTATAGGCGACAAAGGCATAGGCGGCGGCGTGGGATTTGTTGAACGCATAGGACGCGAATGAGGACATATCATTAAAAATATCATTCGCGGTCTTTTCGTCGACTCCGCGCTTCACCGCGCCCTCACACTCGACAGTACCGTCCTCATTGACGAGTCCGTATATGAAATTATGGCGTTCGCGCTCCATGACATCGTGCTTCTTTTTCGACATGGCGCGGCGGACGATATCGGCGCGGCCGTAGGAATAGCCCGCGAGGGTGCGGAATATCTCCATGACCTGCTCCTGATAGATCATACAGCCGTAAGTAACTTTGAGTATACCCTCGAGCATCGGGGTCTTGTAGCGTATTTTTGACGGGTCGTGACGGTTCGCGATATATGTGGGTATCGAGTCCATGGGGCCCGGTCGATAGAGCGAGATAACGGCTATCAGATCTTCTATGCTCTGCGGCTTAAGGCCCATTAGTACGCTGCGCATACCCGCGGATTCAAACTGGAACACGCCCTCCGTTTTGCCGGACGAGAGCATTTTGAACACTTCTTCGTCCTCGTAATCTATCATATCCTCGGAGAAATCCGGGATGCGTTTTTTTATACTGCGCTTTGCATAGTCTATAACAGTCAAAGTTCGCAGACCGAGGAAATCTATCTTGAGAAGTCCGAGTTCCTCGAGGGTGGTCATGGTAAACTGCGTGACTATCGACTCGTCGTTTCGCGCGAGGGGCACATAACTCTCGACCGTATCGCGGGTTATGACTACGCCCGCCGCATGGGTCGAAGCATGGCGCGGCATACCCTCAACTTTGCGCGAGAGGTCAATAAGTCTGCGTACATTCTCATCGTTTTCATAGAGGGCGCGGAGATCCGATGACTTGAGCGCCTTGTCTATCGTTATGCCGAGCTCGCGCGGGATGAGCTTCGCGACGGTATCAACATCGTTATAGGGCATGCCGAGCACCCTGCCGACATCGCGCACCGCGGCGCGCGCCGCCATTGTGCCGAAGGTCACTATCTGCGCGACATGGTCGGAGCCGTATTTTTCAATGACATAGTCTATAACTTCGCTTCGGCGTTCGTAGCAGAAATCAACATCGAAATCGGGCATGCTGACCCGCTCGGGGTTGAGAAAGCGCTCGAACAGCAGGCTGTATTTCATCGGGTCAATGCCCGTTATGCCGATAGCATAGGCGGTTATACTGCCCGCGCCCGAGCCTCTGCCGGGGCCGACGGGTATATTGCGGCTTCGCGCATGATTTATGAAATCGTGGACTATCAGATAATAGTCGACATAGCCCATGCGGCTGATAACCGAGAGCTCGTAGTCGAGGCGCTTCTGATACTCCTCCGGGATATTCTCGCCGTAGCGGCGGTGCATCCCCTCCTGCGCCATATTTTTAAGATACTCAAAGTGATCCTGATTCCCGGGCACTTCGAAATGCGGCAGCTTCGTTTTGCCGAACTCGAACTCGACATTGCAGCGTTCGGCTATTTCCGAAGTCCGCTCGACCGCGTCGGGGTACTCCGGGAAGAGCGAGAGCATCTCCTGCTCGCTTTTCAAATAGAACTCCTGCGTCTGAAACTCCATGCCCGTATCCTCGCCAAGGGTATGGTTCGTCTGGATGCAGATGAGCACCTGCTGCATCTCGGCATCTTCTTTGGAGATATAATGGACATCGTTCGTGGCGACGAGCGGTATCCCCGTCTCCCTCGACAGCTGGGCGAGCATCGGGATTATACGCCTCTGCTCGGGCAGGCCGTGATCCTGAATCTCGAGGAAGAAGTTGTTTTCGCCCATGACGGAGCGATACCAGAGGGCTTTTTTCTTCGCGCCCTCGTAGTCGCCGCTGAGCAGGGCGCGCGGAATTTCTCCCGCAAGGCACGCAGAAAGTGCAATAAGCCCCTCGTGATATTTTTCGAGGAGCTCACGGTCTATTCGCGGTTTTGTATAAAAGCCCGTGACGAATCCCTCCGACACAAGCTTTATCAGATTCTTATATCCTGTTTCATTTTCGCAGAGCAGTATCAGATGATAGCGCTCGGAATCTAGGGCATGGACTTTGTCAAAGCGGGTGCGCGCCGCCATATACACCTCGCAGCCGATTATCGGCTTTATCCCGCGCTTTTTCGCCGCGCGGTAAAAGTCGATGACGCCGTACATAACGCCGTGGTCGGTCACGGCAACGCTCGTCTGACCGAGGCGCTGCACTTCGTCCATAAGCTGCTCGATGCGGCACGCGCCGTCAAGCAGGCTATATTCGGTATGAAGATGAAGGTGTGTAAATGACATAGCTCTTCTCCGCGGGGTCAGCCCCCTATACCGCCGGCGATTTCAACGAGGCGTTTGAGCCTGTGATTAACACCCGAGCGCGTGAGCGGCGGATCTGTCATATCCGCAAGCTCGCTCAGACTCACTTCGGGGTTGTCCCGCCTCAGCTTCGCCATTTCGGCGAGCGGCGCGGGCAGACTCTCGAGTCCGACGGTTCTTTCTATTTTTTCTATCGCTTCAACCTGCACTATCGCGGCATCGACAGTGCGGCTCAAATTGGCATTTTCAAAATTGACGCGCCTGTTGACATGGTTGACCATATCTTTGTGCATCTTGATTCCCATAAGCTCGAGCGTCGAGTTCATCGCGCCGACGAGGGTCAAGAACTCCTCTATCTTCTCGCTGACTTTGAAATAGACGATATGGCTCGACTTTCTCCTGACATATTTCGGATCGAATCCTACCTCGTCAAGCAATTGAATCAAATCATTGCAAAGTTTTTTATACGAGACGGAAAACTCAAGATGATAGTTTTTCTCGGGCGAGCTTATTGTTCCGCAGGCGATGAAAACGCCGCGCAAAAACGCGCCGAAGCAGCAGTCTTCGGGGAGGTTCGCCCTGTTGATGCGCAAAGAAATGTCGCTTTCGCTGTGGCCGAAAAACTCGAGGATTCGTTTTCTGTCCGCTTCGTCGGCAACAGAAACCGTGTATTTTGACACGCCCGACGAGACGGACGGAGTAATATCAAAAAGTTCTTTTATAACATCGCAGTAGAGCTTCGCGATATTCTCGTTCTCGGTGACAAAGGATATCTCGGAGACGGAAAACATTCTGCCGAAGAGCAGCATTCCGTAGGCTCTTGCCTGCGCGCAGCAATCCGAAAGCACAGGCACCTGCGCGAGTTCCTGCTTGACATCCGATGAGAACGACACGGTTTTTCCTCCTATTTTTTCATATCGCGGTGCTGAACGGTCGCGATGCAGCCGATTTTTTCAAGATGAGCTTTCAGTAATTCCGCAAAGACGACCGAGCGGTGTCTGCCGCCGGTGCAGCCGACGGAAATGACCAACTGACTCTTACCCTCTTTGCGATAAAGCGGGATAAGATAATCGAGCAGGTCGCAGAGCTTCGCTTCGAGTCCCCTTGCCTCGTCCCACTTGAGCACATAGTCCCTGACGGGGTCTTCAAGCCCGGTGTGCTGTTTTAGCTCGGCGACATAAAAAGGATTCGGCAGACAGCGCACATCGAACATCAGATCGGAATCGTTCGGGATGCCGTATTTGAAGCCGAAGGACACGCAGTGAACTTTGAGAGCGTTGCCGGGATTGTCAAGAAACATCTCGCAGATGCGGTTCTTGCAATCTGTCGGGGTCATATGCGAGCTGTCGATAACATAGTCGGCGATGCTCTTCGCGGGTTCGAGAATGCTGCGCTCTGCGGCGAGGGCATCGTTTATCGAGCCATTATATTTATCGAGCAGAGGGTGCTTGCGCCTTGTCTCTTTATAGCGGCGGATAAGCACATCGTCGGAGGCATCGATAAACAGAAGCTTCGTGTCGCACTTGAGCTCCTTGAGCTCGACGATGGCGTTGAAAAGATCGCCGAACGACGCGCCGACGCGGATATCGGTAACAATGGCGACCTTTTCTCTTTTTTCGCGGGAATTGAGCAGAAGCTGCGCGAAAGTCGGCATAAGCTTGGGCGGCATATTATCCACGCAGAAATAGCCTATGTCTTCAAGCGCATCAACAACTCTCGATTTTCCTGCACCGGACAGTCCGGTGACGATGGTGATCTCCATTTTATTTTCTCCTATAAAATCAGCCGATGAGTCTGATCTCCGTTTCGAGCGTTACGCCTGTCTGAGCCTTGACGCGCGCCTGGACGTGCTTAATAAGGCTGAGAATATCGGACGCGGTAGCGCCGCCGCGGTTGATTATGAATCCCGCGTGCTTCTCGCTGACCTGCGCGCCGCCGACGCTGACGCCCTTGAGTCCGCACTGTTCAATGAGCGCGCCCGCAAAATGACCCTCGGGGCGCTTGAATGTGCTGCCCGCGCTGGGATATTCAAGCGGCTGCTTATCCCTGCGACGGGAAATGATATCGTGCATGGTATTTTTTATCTGCTCCGGGTCGCCGGGAGTCAGGCGAACGGAGGCGGAGGTTATGACAAGGCCGCTGTCCTCATATGCGCTGTGGCGATAAGAGAGCTGCATAGCCTCATTGTCAAGCTCGCCGGAAGTTCCGTCGGGCGAAACATATTCGCTGTTTATGAGCACATCCTTCATCTCGCCGCCGTAAGCTCCTGCGTTCATGAACACCGCGCCGCCGACGGTTCCGGGTATGCCATAGGCAAACTCGAGACCCGAAAGCGAGTTTTCGAGCGCAAAGGAGCAAAGTTGAGCGAGGCTCGCGCCGCTCTGGGCGCGAACGGTGTTTTCATCGGTCAGGGTTATTCCGCACTGCTTGCCGGTGAATATAACGGCGCCTTTTATGCCCTTGTCGCTGACGAGGACATTGCTGCCCTTACCGAGGACGAACACCGGGATATCCTCTTTTTCGCAGAAGCGAACAAGCTTGGCAGTCTGCCCGGCGTCCTCGGGAGAGAGGAACAGCTCGGCGGGGCCGCCGACTTTAAAGCTCGTATAATTTTTCATTGACACTCCGCGCTCGGCACTGCATTCGAGCGAGAGGGCGTATTTTTCCAACGCTTCGATATTATTCATAATATCTCCAATATGTCGGCCGCACTGGCGGCGTTTATTTATCTGTCGAGCAGAGCGGCGCCGATGAGTCCGGCGTCGTTGCCGAGTTCGGCAGAGATTATCTGAGTCTGAACCTTTGCATGGATGCTGTATCTCTCACGCTCGACCATCTTTCTCAGCGGAACGAGCAGGTTCTCTTTTTCATGGCCGATGCCGCCGCCGATGCAGATCATATCGGGCTGAAGGGCATTGACGACATTCGTTATGCCGGCTGCGAGATAGAAAATATACTGATTGACGACTTTTTTAGCAGTCTCGTCGCCTGCACGCATGGCATCAAAAGAAGTTCTGCCGTTGACGCGGCTGATATCGTTACCGACGAGATCCCACATGGCGGTATAGGGATCGTGGCGCATGGCATCTTTAGTCTGGCGGATAAGCGCGGTGGCGGAAGAATAGCTCTCCCAGCAGCCTCTGCGTCCGCAGGTGCAGGGCTCGCCGTCCGCGACGATGACCATATGACCCATCTCGCCCGCGGCATCGTTGACACCGGTGACTATCTTGCCGTCTATGACAATACCGCTGCCGACTCCGGTTCCGAGAGTGATGGCGACAAAGCTGTTGACTCCCTTGCCTGCGCCCGCCTTTGCTTCGCCGAGCGCGGCGCAGTTCGCGTCGTTGTCGAGATAAATTGTCTTCTTGAGTCTCGACTCAAGGATATCGCGCGCGGGAACATTATCGAAAGCGAGGTTGTTGGCATATTCGATAACGCCGTTCTTCTTGTTGACCGAGCCGGGGGTTCCGATACCTACGCTGACAACATCGTTCATGGTGATGCCCGCATCTATAACAGCAGCCTCGACAGCCTTGGCAACATCCTCAAGAATAGCTTCCGCCGCGCGGGGGCAATTTGTCTTGAGCTTGCCTCTGCCGATGATTTTCATTTCTTCATTGATGACGCCGGCAACGATATTCGTGCCGCCGAGATCGACTCCTACTCTGTACATTTTTTTACCTCCAGATAGACAGTTTCTCTTTCCCTGTCTTTTTATATCAGAAATCATGCCAGACTTCAAGTTCCTTCTTCTCAGGAACTATATCGTCCGTCATGCCGAGCGAATGCAGCAGCTCGCGCGCCGCATTATAGCCCATTTTCTTTTGCCTGTTATTCATCGCCGCCGCTTCGATTATTATCGAAAGGTTTCGTCCGGGTTTGACGGGGACGACGGTCAGCGGAATATTTATGCCGAGTATCTCGACATACTCGTTATCGAGGCCGAGGCGGTCATAGACCTTTTCGTTATCCCACGGCTCGAGCTGGACGACCATATCGATTTTCTCGGTCATTTTGACAGCGCCCATACCGAATATCCTGCGGGCGTTTATTATGCCGACGCCGCGCAGCTCGATAAAGTGGCGTATATTATCCGGCGCACTGCCGACGAGCGTTCTCGAAGAAACGCGGCGAATCTCGACCGCGTCATCCGCTATCAGTCGGTGACCGCGCTTTATAAGCTCAAGGGCAGTCTCACTCTTGCCGACGCCGCTGTCACCGAGAATCAGGACACCCTCGCCGCTGACTTCGACAAGCACGCCGTGGCGCGTGATGCGCTGGGCGAGCTCGACGCCCAGATATGATATAAGAGTTGACATACAGCCGGAAGTGGAATCCGGGCTTGTCAGGATCGGCACGGAATATTTCTGCGCATATTCGCGCAGCTTATCCGGGCACCCGAGCGAACGGGTGATAACGACGGCGACGGGCTCGGTCGCCATCAGCCGCTCCATGCTCGCCGCGGCGGCATCCTCATCGAGGCTCGAAATATAGTTCATCTCGGCGAGGCCGAGGAACTGGATACGCTCGGCATCGAAATACGCGCTGTAGCCTGCGAGCATAAGCCCGGGGCGGTTGACATCCTGCGATGTGACATAGACATCCTCGACGGGCTTGGGCGCATAAAGTATCCCGAGTGAATTATCTTCCACTACTTTTTTGAGTGAAACGGAATATTTACCCATACTTCTCTCCTGTAGTTCTCCAATTCAAGAAATGATAGTGCATACGAATTATATTATAATAGATTTGGGCAAAAGTTCCAATACCTTTTTGACTTTTTTTGAAGTTTTGGGAAGCTTTTTTTAATATTTTCAGCGGGACGGCAGAAGGATTTGAAGAACGGGAAAAATGGAGCGGAGCAGAAGCGATATTGAAAAGATTTTGTTGCGCTCATGCAGCATCGGGTCATCGAGGTCGCCGCGCCATACAAAGGCTGATTAATTTGTTTGGTTCACAGAGAAAGCGAGCCGGAAGAGAAGCTCTCTCCCGGCCGATATCCGTTTCTATGTTAGACGTCCGTTTCTCTGATTCCGAGGCTGACGGAAAGAGCCTGATCCACCCTGCCCATATCCGCACCGCCGAGCGCGCCCATTTTTTCCTTAAGACGCTTTTTGTCGAGCGTGCGCACCTGCTCGAGCAGGACTATCGAATCCTTGGCAAGTCCGCAGCCGTCCGCATTGACTCTTATATGAGTGGGAAGGTTGGTCTTATACTTCTGGCTGGTTATCGCCGCGGCTATGACCGTCGGGCTGAAGCGATTGCCGACATCGTTCTGAACTATCAGCACGGGTCTTATCCCGCCCTGCTCGGAGCCGACGACGGGACTCAGATCAGCGTAGTATATATCTCCCCTTTTTACTGTCATTTTTAATACTCTTGCCGGACAATAAAAACGGAGAGTGATTAAAAATGAC